>Ga0209777_10001743_pt1 | contig 30367 bp, 25 predicted proteins | sample FrelakmetHBP12HB_FD_187147 | JGI IMG/M metagenome (GOLD analysis project Ga0209777, IMG submission 187147) | Freshwater lake sediment microbial communities from the University of Notre Dame, USA, for methane emissions studies -HBP12 HB (SPAdes)... | ecosystem: Environmental > Aquatic >... | reverse complement strand
GGCATTAACCGATGCGTCACCGCCAAGAAGGGCGTCACCCGGAAAGATGTCGCCGAAGAAAAAAACCGGATCGATATCATATGTATTGATAAGACCGTTCGTGAGTTCCGTTACGCGAGTCTTACCGGTTACGGTTGCCTCATCCAGGCCGTCAGAGCCATGAACGACAAAGGCCGTCTTTGTACCGAGGTTCTTAAGGACGCCGGCAAACATTTCCGTCAGCCTTGGATCATAGACACCGATGAGCTGAGATGTCGCGCCGGCGGGATTTGTTAAGGGTCCAAGCATGTTGAATATCGTCCGTATCCCGATCTCCCTGCGGGGGCCGATGGCATATTTCATCGCACCGTGGAGTTTAGGGGCGAAGAGAAAACCAATACCGATCTGATGAATGCACTCTTCGACAATCTCCGGTTGGGCGTCGATCTTGACGCCTAAGGCTTCCAGGACGTCGGCGCTCCCGCAGCTGCTGGAGACAGCGCGATTCCCGTGTTTGGCCACTGTCAGGCCCGCCGCTGCCACGACGAAGGCGGCGGTAGTGGAAATATTGAAAGTCTTCATTCCATCACCACCGGTCCCGCAGGTATCCACAATAATCGGCGACCGGGCGTCTATCCTTGTGGCTTTTCTGCGCATGATCCGGGCTGCGCCTGTGACCTCATCAATGGTTTCACCCTTGATCCTGAGAGCCGTCATGAAGGCGGCGATCTGCGCGGGCGTCGCCTTGCCCTCCATGACTTCATCCATGACCTCCATCATTTGGGGCTCGTTAAGATCTTCACGATTTACTACCTTGGCAATTGCTTCCTTAATCATTGCAGTCTCTCCTTATTTATAATTAATTCCAGAAAATTCCTCAAAATTCGTTTTCCCTGCGGTGTCAGGATGGATTCCGGGTGGAACTGTATTCCCTCTACCGCATATTTCTGATGCCTTACGCCCATTATTTCTCCTTCCTCTGTCCTGGCGCTGATGATAAGAGAGGAGGGTAAGGAAGCTTCCTCAATAAGCAGGGAGTGATAGCGCCCGGCGATGAAAGGATTGGGGAGGCCTTTGAAGATAGTCTTTCCGTCATTGATGATGGGGGAGGTCTTTCCGTGCATTAGCCTGCCTGCCCTGACGATATTCGCGCCAAAGGCATAGCCGATGGCCTGGTGCCCGAGACATACCCCCATGATGGGTGTTGATTTGTGAAATTCCCTGATGACATCAACAGTAATCCCCGCCTCCTTCGGCGTGCATGGGCCGGGGGAAAGAAAGATGGCTTCGGGCGCGAGGTTCCTTATGTCTTCCAAAGTTATCTCGTCATTGCGATAAACCGCGACCGCCTGGTCTAACTGCCCTAAATACTGAACGAGGTTGTAGGTAAAGGAATCATAATTGTCGATCATTAGAATCATGGGCTGCTCCCTCAGATACTCTTTTTTAGTTCGAAACCGGAGGCGGCAAGGCATATGGCCTGCATCATTCCTTCGCCCTTATTCACCGTTTCCTGATATTCTTTTTCCGGGTCGGAATCGGCCACAATGCCGGCGCCTACCTGTATAAAAATCTTTCCGTCTTTCACCAACATGGTTCTGATGGTTATGCAGAGATCCATATTGCCTGTATAACTGAAGTAACCGACAGCTCCTCCGTAAGTGCCTCGTCTGGTCGGCTCAAGCTCATCGATGATCTCCATGGCCCTGACCTTCGGCGCACCGGATAGTGTGCCGGCGGGAAACGCGGCCGCAAGGACATCAAAGCAATCTTTTCCGGGGGCCAGTTGCGCCTGGATATTTGTGACAAGATGCATGACGTGGGAATATCGCTCCACAACCATAAGCTGATTAACCTGTACACTGCCGGTCCGCGCTATTCTTCCCAGGTCATTTCTCCCTAAGTCAACGAGCATTACGTGTTCGGCCCTCTCCTTCGGATCCTCCAGGAGCTCATGGGCAAGTTGCCTGTCTTCCTGCTCGTTTTTCCCTCTTCTCCTCGTTCCTGCGATGGGCCGGAGTTCCGCGACTCCTTCTTCAAGCCTGACCATAACCTCAGGCGACGAGCCTATGAGAAACATATCCTCAAGCTTGAGAAAGAAGAGGTAAGGGGAGGGGTTTACATAACGGAGCGCCCTGTAGAGATCGAGCGGGTCTATTCCGTTTTCCGTATGAAAGCGCTGTGACAGAACGACCTGTATGACGTCACCGGCAACGATGTATTCTTTGGCCTTCCGGACTATTGCCTTAAAATCTTCCGCTGACATATTAGATCCGAGGGGCGCGTCGTTATCCACCTTTCTGCATCGCTCCTTTGTTTCGACAGGGGTTCTCAGGATTGCTATCAGCCTGTCTATCTTATCGATGGTGTCGTTGTAAACATCCTTGAGGGCTTGAGCGCCCTGGGTTGCAGCGCATGACACCACTTTGATCGTGTGCCTGATATTGTCGAAAACAATCAGCGTATCGGTGATGACAAACATTGCATCGTCCGTCTTCAGGTCATCGGAGGCGCGGGCAGGGAGTTTCTCAAAATAACGAACCATATCGTAGCCCAGGAATCCAACGGCTCCCCCGTAAAACCGGGGCAGCCCGTCCACGGGAACAGGGCGATAGGTATTCAATAAGTCCTTTAGATATCTTAGCGGATTGCCCCCGTGTCTATGGCTTCTGCTTGTGCCGTTTTCGGAGATCACGACATGGTCACCCTTGACCTTGAAAATGACGCGCGGGTCTGAACCGAGAAATGTGTAGCGCCCCCATTTTTCGCCCCCCTCAACGCTCTCAAGAAGAAATACGTGGGATTTCGCGCTGAGTTTCATAAGGGCGGATACAGGCGTATCTATGTCGGCCAGTATTTCCCTGTACACGGGGATGAGGTTGCCCTGTTCGGCAAATTTCTTAAACTGGTCAAAGCCCGGGTAATACATGCTTCAAAGTCCCTTTCCTTTGTACTTTAGGCAAAATAAAAAAGGCCGCTCATGATTGCGACCTTCTGTTATGTTGCAAAAACAAAAAAGCCGCGGAGTTCGAAGAGGTCTCCACGGCTATGCTTTAGTTAGCGAGATAAATCAGCGGTGGACGAACCCCTGCATTGGATTCTGCCACCACCAGTTGTTAATTGTTGAAAATAAGTAGTTCAATTAAAGACTGTCCTTCTGATATTTATGTTTCTTATACCAGCGCATTGATGTCTTGTCAACAGTATTTTCTCAGGTATTTTTTCAGGTTCATCCGGTTCATGCGTACTTTTGATTTGATAATCTGTTGAAGTGATCCTCGACTGACAACACCTACAACTGTTCAGAAGTCGTGATCCATTAAAACTAAGTATTACGGATCGAAAGAGAGTAAAGGGGCGGGCTGGAGTGACTGGTTGGTATCGTATCTCTATTTGCTCCAGCCGCCCCAAAGAATAGAAGGCGGTGACTTTTCAAACCAGTTTGTAGGGTAGTGATTCATGCCTGGCAAGAGACGGCTCCAGACCACAGCGACCAAGGCGAGGATGATGATACCAAGACCAACCGGTTGCCAAAGGCCGAAGAATCCTGCATGCTCGTGAATCATGATGAGGGGATTAGCTCCTGCTGGTGGATGCACGGTCTTTGCGGCAAGCATGTAGATGAGAGTTAGAACCATTGAAAGCATGTAAACCCAAAGCGCGTCTCCAAATGACTGAAAACAGAGAATACCGATAAGAGCACTGCCCAAATGGCCACCAAACAATGCTCGTGGCTGAGTTGCAGCAGCTCGGGTTAGGCCAAATAGAAATACACTGGAGCCACCGAGCGAGGCGAGTAAAAAAGACGATGATGGTCCTCCAACAAACCAAAGCGCCAAGCCGATACCTGTCGCTGCCCCAATTGCGCACCAGATCAAACGCCCGATGTCTCTAACAATGTATTGGAGATTCCTTAGCTGTCCGGGCTTATCCGTCATGATATTGAATCACTATCCAACGTTGCAAAGATACCCAATAGTTATTTTATTCCATGAAATACCAGAGAAATATCTATGTCAAGCGAAATGAATCAAAAAATTCTGAGAAAATCATGGGAAACAACTTGATGATTCGGCATACTGATAAACGGATATGATTTATGCGGAGTCGGCATAACTTACATAAAAAAGTTTCTTGACTAAATATGTAACAATATGATAATCAAATCATCAGATGATTAGATGTATTCCATCGCATTGAAATAACACTCAAAATTATGACTGCTGGGATCGATTTGAAAGTGACTGAAGCTTTTGCTGAGGATGTAGGCAAAGGCATGGCGCGCCTGGGTCCCGAGGACATCAATTCATTAAAAGCTGTCCTCGGCGATATCATTGAAATCAGTGGCGAGAGGACAACGGTTGGAAGAATCACAGGTACTTTCCCTGAATCACAAGGGAAACAATTGATCCAAATCGATGGTAACACGCGCGAGAATGCTGGCGTTCATATAGGTGGACTCGTAAAGGTTAAGAAAATACCTCGAACAACTGCGGTTACAGTCATACTTACCCCTGTTGACTTTTCATATGTATTGCCGGATGAGAGTGAACTTGAACAGTTTGCAAAAGTTCTCCAGGGTCTTGCGGTTATAGCTGGTGATAAGATCAATATTCCTTTTCTGGCAGGGAAAGAGCGTTTTTTTCAGATTGAGGCAACTTCTCCCTCTGGCGGAGTGATTATCAATCAGAAGACAAAATTTGTATTGAAGAAGCCTGACTTTTCTCTCGACGCTGCCTCGCGTGTTTCCTATGAAAATATCGGTGGTCTTGAAAAAGAACTCAGACTCGTTCGGGAGATGGTGGAGCTCCCTCTGCGGTATGCCGAGGTATTCGAAAAACTTGGTATAGAGGCGCCAAAGGGTGTGCTACTCTATGGTCCACCAGGGACTGGTAAAACACTAATTGCCAGGGCCATCGCGAGTGAAACCAAGCTTCACTTTATGAGGATAAACGGACCTGAGATAATCCACAAATATTATGGTGAGAGTGAGGCAAAGCTCAGGGAAATCTTCGAGGAGGCCTCCCTAAAGGCACCAAGCATCATCTTCATCGACGAAATTGATGCCATTGCCCCCAAGCGTGCAGAGGTATTGGGTGATGTGGAAAAAAGGGTAGTCGCTCAGCTTCTTGCCCTGATGGACGGCATGGTCTCCCGAGGACATGTAATTGTCATAGGTGCAACTAATATTCCAGAGATTATCGATCCTGCCTTACGGAGGCCAGGTCGATTTGATCGGGAAATTGTGATTCCAGTTCCAAACGTCGAAGGTCGTCTGGCAATACTGGGGATTCACAGTCGCAACATGCCCCTATCACCTGATGTCAACCTTGGTAAACTTGCCAGTATCACTCATGCCTTTGTAGGGGCTGACCTTGAGGCACTCTGCAAGGAGGCAGGGATGGTCGCCCTGAGAAGATACCTTTCCTTCAAAGATGAGAATCACCTTGATACGATACTCACAAAACTGGATAATCTCGAGATCACGATGGATGATTTCCTGGCAGCTCTCCGTGAAGTAGAACCCTCAGCAACCCGTGAATTCTTCACCGAAAGATCTACAGTAAAATGGCATCACGTTGGGGGATTGAAAAATATCAAGGACCAATTGATATCGATTATCGAATGGCCGACACAATATCCTGACCTTTTTGCGCTGGGAAGAGTAACAGCGCCGAAGGGAATTCTCTTCTCTGGGCCTTCCGGCACGGGTAAAACACTTATGGCAAAGGCCCTGGCAGGAGAAACCGGCCTCAACTTTATTTCCATCAGTGCTCCTATTCTCTTCTCAAAATGGCTGGGAGAATCGGAAAAGGCGCTTCATCAGATCTTTAAAAAAGCGAAGCAGTCAGCACCATGTATACTTTTTTTTGACGAGATAGATGCCTTAGGAATGAGTCGTAATGCGACGTTGGAAGGAAACAGCACCGTGGAACGTGTGTCAACGCAGTTTTTCAACGAACTGGACAATTTGAGCGACCATTCCCAAGTAATTGTCCTCGGGGCTTCAAATAGGGAGGAGTTCCTTGATCCGGCTCTCACGCGCGCGGGTCGTCTCGATTGCATCCTGAGGTTCCCGATCCCTGATGAAAAAGATCGACTGGAAATATTTAAGGTGCACACGAGTGACAGACCACTCCATAACGATGTGGATCTAAATGACCTGGTATTATTAACTAACGGTATGGTCGGTTCACAGATTACTTTTATCTGCCGCAGTGCCACCATGCTGGCTATTACTGAGCGCATAAACAGCTCTGGGAATCCACCGGCAAAGCTTATCATCAGTGCCCGTCACTTTCATGATGCCATTAAAAGCCTGGAAAAGTAGGGAGGACCAAAACATTGTTGAAAGAAGTCAGAAAAAAGCGGGCTTACGAGGACATTGTTCTACAGATCAAAGCTCTCATCGAAACAGGAAAGCTGAAGCACGGCGACCAGCTACCCAACGAAAATGAACTGTCAGAAACTTTCAAAGTATCCAGATTGACTGTACGTGAGGCGATACTTTCCTTAGAGACAGTAAACCTTGTTGAGAGGAGACAGGGTAATGGAACGTATGTAATTGCTACCAGCGAGGAAGCAATTATAAAACCTTTAGCAACAGCGCTCTATCATGAAAAGGACAGCATCATCGATATTTTCGCCCTTCGCAAGATCCTGGAACCGGAGATCGCAAGATTAGCGGCGATGAATGCATCACAAATAAAGATAGCCCAACTGGAAGAGATTATAGCAAACCAGGGAAAAGAGATTTCTGAGGGGCGAATGCCGGTGGAGTTGGACTCGAGATTTCATTATACCTTAGCCACGATGTCGAAAAACAAGGTGCTCGGTCGTCTCCTTGTTGCCCTTATGGGCATTCTCCGTAAAACGCGAGAGACATATCTTCAGACGGAAGAAAGGAAACAGAAATCACTCGAGGGCCATCAGAACATTCTTGCGGCAATCAAGGAAGGCAATGGAACAGCCGCCCGACAGGCAATGATGCAACACATAGAGGAAGTGGAGAACACGCTGTTCAAGAAAAAAGGAGGTGGTGAAGAGAGGGCTCGATCTTCATTAAAACGCGTATACACACAATAACATTGTGGTCTTACGGGTCAGTCTATGGCTGATCAATCTTATTCGAAGGAGGTAGTATTTTATGGCGAAAGTAACTGAGATAACTGTATGGACGAGGGGCGTGGTGATGGACAAAGAAGCGCGCGACATTGCCAATGCTTTCGCTCAGGCAGCCAAAATGGACGGCAAATTCGTTCAAGCTTTTGACAATTACGAAGATTTGCCGGACCGCGTTCTTGTAACCACGAGGAAGTATGTGCGAATCAGTGATGAAGAGATTGAGATGAAGTATCTCTATACCAACAGCCATCCTGACATCGTGGTGATTGTTGAACCAACCATTGTAAAAGGGATTAATGTTTTAAAGGGGATGCCCGAAGGAGGTCTGCTCATCATTAATACGGCCCGGCCTATCAATTACATGCTCAAATTCATTCCAAATTCAGACATACTTGGTGCTGTTGCCACTGTCGATGCCGATGGCATTTCAGGAATAAGAACCGTGGACTTCTCCGGATCAGAGGGCGGTGTCGATGCGTCCGGTATAGGGGCCGGTATTGCGGCTCCTATCCTTGGAGCAATGGCAAGAATAACAGGAATGGCGAAAAAGGAAAACCTCGCAAAGATCGTCAGCGATGTGGCCGCAATGGAACGTGGCTTCAAGGAGGTAAATCTGGAAAAATTTAGAAAATCCCGTGTCGAATATTCATGGGGAGGTTAATACGTGTTTAGCACATTATTATTAGACTGAAAGGAAGGAGAAAAATATGGCTATAAAGATACCTAAAGAGAGAGAAGTCCCTTTCGGAGCAATTACTCCGGCGCCGGTCAAACAGCAGGATCTCTTTGTGACATCAAACTGGAGAATTGTCAGACCGGTTATCGACCATGAAAAGTGTACAAGGTGTTTTACCTGTTATGGTGCATGTCCGGATTCATGCTGGTCATACAATGAAAAAGAGGATCATATGGAATGGAACTGGAAGTTCTGTAAAGGCTGCCAGATCTGCATCTATGAGTGCCCGGCAGATGCGATATCTTCTGCTCCGGAACTTGATTTTGAGGACGGGGTACATCGTTTAGAAAAACCCTTTTAAGAAGGAGGAAATAATATGGCTCAAGAAAAACTGCTCAGTGGGTGTGCAGCTGCAGCCCAGGGGGCAAAATTTGCGGAAGTAGAAGTAATATGTTCTTTCCCCATCCGTCCCTACACAGCGATCATGATGGAACTTGCCAAGATGGTCGCAAACGGCGAACTGGATGCGGAGTTTTTACATGGTGAAGGCGAACACGCCCAGGTTTCAGTAGTCCTTGGGGCTTCAGCGTGCGGCGCCAGGGCTTATACGGGAAGCTCAGGTGTGGGCGTTACCTACGCCTTTGAGGTTTACAGCCCGGCGGCGGGCGGGCGCTACCCCTTTCAAATGGCGATTGCAGACAGGACGTTGGATCCACCAGGAGATTTCGGCTCGGAACATACCGATGCAATGTCTGCAAGAGACCAGGGTTGGCTGATGAGTTGGGCGTCAACGCCTCAGGAGGTCTTTGACAATACCCTCATCAATTATCGTGTCGGAGAAGATCCCCGTGTAATGCTCCCTCAATTCGTCTGTCAGGATGGATATTTTATTTCCCACATCGCGGATAAGGTCGTATTGCCGGAACTCTCACAGGTGAGGGAATTTTTACCCCCCTACAGCGCGCCTCACCCTTTAAGTACCACATGTCCGGTTTCCCATGGCCCGCAAATCAGGCCGGATCAGGGAGCGCCAATGGATGCTCAACGGGCAATGACGTTTCTGGAAGTACCCGCGGTAATCGAAAAAGCGGTGGCCGATTACAACAAGATTTTCGGTCGGAAGTTAGACCCATGGCTGGAGAAGTATATGATGGAAGATGCAGAGGTGGCATTCTTTATCCAGGGGGCCCATGCAAATACATGCAAATCTGCTATCCGTCAATTACGGGGCCAGGGATTAAAGGCCGGCATGGTGAGACCGCGCTGGACGAGACCATGGCCGACCCAACAGATCATGGAAGCGTTTGCACATGTGAAAGCAGTAGCTACGGTGGAATCCAGCACCTCCTATGGCGGCGCCACAAGGGGCGGCAACTTGATTCATGAGCTCAGCGCGACCCTCTATGATCTTGATAAGAGACCGTTGCTCACATCATTTATGGCCGGTCTCGGAGGTGACGTAATTCTTCTTGAAGACTTTTACTATATGGCGAAGATCATGAAGAAGATGGCTGAAGAGAAGAAAGTGCGTCAGAAGGTATACTGGGTTGGATTTGAAGATGAAGAATAATAAGGAGAGCAAGGAGGTGTCAAATTATGCAAGCCTTTGATTATAAGAAACAAGTTTTAGAGCCGATCAAGTCCCTCAGGGGCGCACCGAGGGAAGAGATGTATGTGCCAGGACACAGGACATGCGCCGGATGCGGTCCTGCAATAAATTACCGTCTTACGGCAAAAGCCGCAGGTAAGGAAACAATCTTCATTGGGCCTACGGGCTGTATGTACGTGGCAAATTCAAGTTATCTCTGCACACCGTACGCCGTATCATGGATCCATGCTCAGATAACCAACGGCGGAGCTGTGGGGTCGGGTATCGAGGCGGCCTACAAAATACTGGCCCGTAAAAAGAAATACGACGGGCCATTCCCAAATGTAATAGTTATGGCAGGCGATGGCGGGTCCGTTGATATTGGTCTTCAGGCAATGTCTGGAATGATGTATCGCGCTCATGACGCGCTGTTCATCTGTTATGACAACGAATCCTATGCAAATACAGGTATTCAGACCTCGCCAACAACGCCTTACGGTGCAAACACAACTTTCACGCCGCCGGGTAAAGAAATTCCGGAAGGCAAGACACTCTTTCCTAAGGACCCCCCGCAAATGGTAATCGGAGGACATCCTGCGGTAAAGTACGTTGCCACTACCTGTGTTTCCTACCCCGTCGACCTGATGAATAAGGTGCGTAAGGCTCTCAATTATGATGGTCCCACATTCCTGCATATGCTCGCACCCTGTCCGAAGGGATGGAGATTCGATGAGAAACTGACACTCGAAATGGGTAGGCTGGCTGTAGAGACGGGTATGTGGACGCTATATGAATGGGAAAACGGCGTCTACAAATACTCGCGTCTGCCGAAAAAATACAAAACTGTAGACGAATATATGAAATACCAGGGAAGGTTCTCTCATCTGAAACAGGAACACATTGCCAAGATGCAGGCCTTCGTCGACGAGAAGATTCAGAAGATTAAAGCGATTGCAGTTGAAGCTCCGATTCCCACGCCCAAGAAAAAGAAGGCATAGACTGCGACGAAAGATGAGAGTCCTTCTTGCATTGCGTGATTAGTTCAGAGCACCCTGCCGCTTCCGGCAGGGTGCTCTGAATCTCTAAACCTTAGATGCTTTAAACATTTCATTAGCAGGACTGAGTATAACTAATGAAACTGCATGTCCTAAAGACGCAGATACCGCAATGGTGGTTGGAAAAGATCCGGCACCATGTTCAGGCGGTGTCAGGGACCTAAGTATGAGATACCTCCTCACCAACGTCGGGTGAGAGGAAACCTTCTGCCAAATTGATTAAGGAGGAAAAAATGGGAACCGGAGACAGTGTAAAAACAGGTTTCATGAATAATCCCTGGATAATGTTAACAGCCGGCGTTCTCGGTATGGCAATGATATCCAGTCTTCAGTATGCCTGGGCTCTTTTTGTTCCTGATATTCTTAAGTCTAATCCTACATTTTCAAAGGTGGAGATTCAGGCGGCCTTTGCGACATTTATAGCATGTATGACCTTTGCGGGGCCCCTGACCGGCTACCTCATGGACAAGTTCGGCACAAAAATTTTCTTCTCCCTTGCAGCAATACTGGTAGCCGTCGGATGGGGGAGCATTGGCACACATGATAAGACATTGCCAATGTGCATCTCTTACGGAATTGCAGGCATCGGCGCAAGTTTTATATATACGGGCGGTATAGCCGCGGCCTTGAAGTGGTTCCCACAGAAGAGAGGCACGGCTTCCGGTATCATGGCTTGCGGTTTCGGTTCCGGAGCAGCACTTTTCGGATGGCTCATAACCATACTCGTTGCGAATTACGGCTACAAAACCGCCTTCCTTTATACCGGCGTTGGGTTTGCGGTGGTATTGCTTCTGGTTGCGCAGGTGCTCCGATTCCCCGAGGCCCCTGATACCGCAGAAGCGGCTGTTTCCGACAAGCCGAAAGAAGCCGAAGCCAAGAGTTACAGTCCCGTAGAGATGCTCAAGACGGGGCAGTTCTATCTGATTTATGGTATGTTCGTGCTTATGGCAATCGGATATATGTTCCTTACGCCGAACATCAAGCTGATGGCCAATGATTACAAGATTCCGGCTGCAATATTTACTATTACCTTTACGGCATTTACTGCAGCGAACGGGCTTGGGAGAATCGTCTGGGGCATAATTTCAGACAAGATCGGCAGAGAAAATGCCATGCTTATTGATTTTGTCGCATGCGGTCTGCTGTATATTCTTCTTCCCTTTGTAGCGGATAATCCATATGCGTTCATGATCATAGTAACGGTGGCCTTTTTCTGCACAGGGCCGATGTTTGCTTTCTTTCCGCCTATTACCGCCGATCGTTATGGCGAAAAATATTTGTCTACGAATTATGGCGTAGTGTATACGGCAAAGGGTGTTGGCGGTATGATAGGACCAACCTTTATCACTGCTCTTGCTTTATTTTATGCCAAGTCGCATGGTTATCATATTGGGTGGACGGTCGGTTGTTCGGTTATTGGAGCAACTGCCATTGCTTCGGGAATTGGCGCGCTGATTCTGAAAAAGATAGCTAAACCGGCGGGAGTTTAGCCGGTGCGTCCTGCCGCAACACCGGCAGAGGCAACAGCCAAGACGTCATAATCGATTGGCTGACGGAAGGAATGGTCCTGAGAGAGTTTCAGCTGGGATGCCCCTGACGGCGGCAAAGATATTTCTTTGCCAGTGAATGTTACACTGAAGGGCGGCCGGCAGAAAAAGGAATTCTGCTGGCCGCCCTTACTCTTTTGGAACAGAGGTGAGGCAATATGGAGGTCCTCATTGTCGGAGGTACTGGAGAAATAGGAAGATACCTGGCGAAGGTACTTCCCCCCAAGGGGCACAAACTAACAATCCTCGACCAGGCTCCAATCCCTCTGTGGCTTAATGAAAATCGGCCTCTTACCTATCTTCGGGGAAATATTTCAGATGCAACGATAACCAGAGACGCTGTCTGTGGAAAGGACTTGGTCATCGACCTTGCATGGAGCTTTGCCGATGACCCGCACACTATTTTTGACACAGACATCAAAGGTCATACCCATCTCTTAGAAGCAGCTTCATCCGCGGGAGTTAAGGGTTTTATCTATACGAGCACGGCAACTGTATATGGCCGTGCAGTTGTGCACCCCGTGACAGAGGCTCATCAGTGTCTTATTGGAGAAGCAAGGAAGCCTCTATATGCGCTTGGTAAGTTAACGGCGGAAGAGCTTTGCAAGTACTACCATAAGACCCGTGGGCTTCATGTCACAATCTTCCGTTTCTGGTGGGCTTTCGGTGATAGCATCGGCGGGAGTCACTTGAGGGATTTAATCAGGAAGGCTATAAACAATCAACCCCTCGAATTGGTTCGCGGTGCAGGTGGCGCATTCATCACCATGGCTGATCTCGAAAGCGCCATCATGCTTACAGCGTCAAGACCTATTGCATCAGGTCAGATTTACAACTTGGGAAGCTTTTTTCTCACATGGGAAGAGATCGTGAAGATCATTGTGCATCTCACCAACTCCAATTCGCCCATCCAGTTTATCCCTTCTGAACAATGGCGTGGACCGGCATTTTTTAGCGAGGTATGGGATTTGGATTGGAGTAAGGCAACAACCGAATTGGGTTTCAGGCCAACTGCATCTGCAGAAATGATGCTCTCCTTGTTCACTGAAGCCATGAAAAATTGTATTACCAATGTACAAAAGGATGCCCTTCAAAAATAAATATCTGGCCTTTTATTCTAATTGCTCATAATCATCAAGTAGATCACATCAGATTTGTTGCCGAAACCGGGATATCAATATGTTCACCGCACACTACTAGCAGGCGAGGCTGAAAAATTGCGGGGAGGCGCTCCAGGAAAACGCATTTGAGGCGTTTGTTGCTGAAGCTTGATCTGCTCCCAGAACTTTGCACCACATTCAGATTTAGAGTTCTGTCATTTTGAGGGTTCCTATTATCTGTGAGAGCCGTTTCTATTTATTTCCAATTGAAGAACTAACCCGCTGCGCGGTAGATTTCGAGCCTTGTATTATTGACATATAATGGTTTATAATACCGTACGTGTTATTATTCTGAAATCACGGGTTTTTTACGGGGCATACCTCGATTGAAACTCACTAGATATATTGAAACCCCATAGATATATTTTGTCCCTGCCGCAACGGCTCCGTTCTTCATGCGTCAATCCAAAATTGTTTTCAACACATTGCATATATTCATATTCTTCCTTTGAACAACTTCGGATTGACGCTTATTCGAAGTCTTGTATCCCTGCGATAAGGACAGATTTAACGCTTTCAGGAAGAACTCTACAATAAAAAAGGCGTCAGACAATTAATATTAAAGCCCCTATAATCAGTTTTTACAGCTTGCGAACATTCTCAGCAGCTGGACCCTTAGCGCCTTGGACAACATCGAAACTGACACGATCACCCTCAGCCAGCGATTTAAAGCCTTCTCCCTGGATCGCGGAATGATGTACGAATAGGTCCTTGCCACCGTCCTGCTCGATAAAACCAAATCCCTTTGAATCATTAAACCATTTAACTTTTCCTTCTGGCATCTTTAATCAATCCTCCTTTGTGTTGGGTTTATCCGTGGAACCATTTGTAATATCGAAACAAGTATGAATAATTCTTTCTGGAAATGCAAGATTATTCCCTGTTCACCATCATATACTGTTTGCCATTTGAAATGATAAAGTTTTCACGACTCTGCTGGATTGTGGATAACAGGAAGGCAGCCGCAGGCTGCATGCACTGGCAATAAGATGTCAAGCAGTAGCATGTTTCATCTCGCATTCAACGAGCTGACCTCGACTGTGCACGCAGGGGAGAACGCAGAATTCAGAAAAAATTGTACGCTAAGGCTGGCAGCCGGTTAGCGATATTCTTCTTGGTCAAAATTTTACATCGCATTTGTGTGCAGTTTAATACATTCCTTGCTCTGCAATACTTTCAGGATTCCAGCAATACTGTCCATTCGAGGATTACCGTTTGGACCAAGCATTCTGTGAATGCTCTTGCTCGATTTATTAAGTTCTTGAGCCAACACTGGAAATGTTATTGTCGCATTAATATAATCACGGAGAATTGATTTTGCGATATCATAATCTCCAGCAAGCAGCTCATTAATAGCTTCAACAAGCAGTGCATGTCGAAATTCCGGATCACGGGCTGCTCTTCTCTGTACAGTATCTTTAAACTTTCTTGTAAGAGCCATGTTTAACCTCCTTCTTCTTTCTATCTTTGTAATCCTGCCAATATTTTTTTGCCTTCTCAATATCCTTCCTCTGTGTTTTTTTATCTTCTCAGCAGAGCAGGATTATCAATTTATCTCCATCAATTCCAAAATAGATCCCCGGTACCCGGGACCAAAATCAATTTTATATTCCGCTACTCCGCTACCAACAGATTTAACATTTGAATGCTGTCCTGTTTTAAGGCGAGTCAAAGCAATTACAATTTTTGCTGCTGGTACGGAATCTTGTCTATCAAACCATATTCCGAATGGAGATCGTCCATTTGTTTCAAATTCTTCAATTTTAAATAATTTGTTGCCCATATATTATATAGTATCCTAAACGTTACCATCAGTCAATACAATTTTTTCTTTCCTACACGGTCATAGACAACGATTCCCCGGAAAAACAGCCATATCTTTGTAACGGATTTATATGTTGGACCAGCGGGAGCGAATGAACAGGAAATTACGGTTTTGATTTAGGGATGCTCGCAACGCGAGAACACATATCAACGCCCCTGACTGTCCCGAGAGGTTATTCATTATTTATTGAAAGGGTGAATCTCCGCCAGAATTGCCTTATGCTTTGTTACAGAAAGCTATTCTCATGCACGTGAGAAAGAAACCCATCAACTCAGTCGTCGCACCTTTCAACCTAACATGTCACTTCCGCCAAGTGAGGACGCTTATAACGGGTGGGGGGGCAAGGATGAAAACATAGGGTTAACCCGATTAGGCAACATAAAAAAATTGCGAATAAAGATTCTGTAGAAACGTTCCATATGTATTCGGTGATTTCAATTCAATGTTTATAGCATCCTTTGCAGTTCATCTCGCGATACTTCACAATCCCTCATAATTCGTGCAAGAAGTCCTCGCCCGATATTCTCGCCACGATGAACTGAAACAACGGTACATCGACCATCAGGCTGACCACCAGTTATGGATGGAAATTTGGTCATAGCGTCACAGCCACTCGCTGCACACCCACAAATATATTCGATACCGGCTCTTCCGCCTCAAGACAGAGCTCAATAGCCTCATGGATCCTCTTCATCAAAACATCCAGAGACTTCGCCTGAGTATGGCAGCCACGTAGTGCAGGCACAGATGCGACAAAATATCCATCCTCATCTTTCTCAATAATGACATTAAATTCGTGAACCATCTTTTTATCCTCCATACAAACAAAACCCCTTCTACTCAACTGCATTGAACTACTTATAATTAATAAGAACTCGTAATGTTAGCCTATCCGTAGCGACCGGACGACACGGTTTTCTTATATCATAATCGAGAAAAAGATGCCTGAAATTATTGTCGATGGAAATCAGGGTGCAATATCCTCATTGACGAATTGACAACTGCGCACACAGTGAATACCAATTGAAAGGATGCATGTCTGTCAAAAACACCGGATGCTTGACAAGAAAGTACGCGTCAACCGAATGAACCTTCTCTCATTGCCATGTGCCGTGGTTCAAATCATCAATCTTTTGTTCCATATCGATACGATTTCCCAATTTGCTCATTGATTTTTTCTTAAACAATTTGTAGTGCTTGACAAGCTGCTCTAATTCATTATTTGATATCTGTGTGCTTCCTTAGGAAACTCCCTGTAGCTGCATCTCACTTGACACAGGTTGTTAAGTCTATTAGAGTCCATCTGTCTTCAAAAGATATGAGGAGAACCATCATGACTGACATCTTATTTCGTAAAGTTAAAGGCTCGGCTGATCTCTATGCAAAGGAGCTTTCTTCCCTGCTTGGTGATTTAAAAAGTCCGTTCAAAAAAGGGGATGCGGTGGGGATCAAACTTCACTGGGGAGAGAAAGGCAATCACAGCTACTTGCCGCCCGATTATGCGAGGGAAATTGCACAATGGCTCCACAAACATGGTACGAAGCCCTTTGTCTTCGATACGACGGCGCTTTACTCGGGAGGCCGCCGCAGTGCGAGCGATTCCTTAAAGACAGCCCAGGAACATGGTTACACGGAAAAGTTCCTCGGCTGCCCGGTCATAATAGCGGATGGTCCCGAAGGCAGAGACGTTATAGATATACCCGCCGGTTTCAAGCATTTTAAAACAGTTCAAGTCGCTTCCGTCGTGGAGAAAACAGACGGTTTCGTAATCTTTTCTCATTTCAAAGGGCATATGGCCGCAGTTTTCGGCGGAGCCATCAAGAACATCTCCATGGGTTTCGCCTCCCGTGCGCAGAAGCAGCGCATGCACTCGGATGCGCGCCCATACATGAAAAAGGAAAAATGCACACGCTGTGGCATATGCGTCGAAGTTTGTCCATCGGGAGCGGCTCGGCCTGACGACGAGGGCTATCCCATCTACGATCACGACACTTGTATCGGCTGCGCGCAATGTATTGCGCTCTGCCCGGAAATGGCGCTAAAAATATTGTGGAATACAGAAGATAAGATTTTCCAGGAGAAATTGATAGAAACGGCGGCAGCCGTCTGGAAGCGTATTGCCGGCAGGGCAGTAATGATAAACGCCCTGATTAACATAGCCACAGAGTGTGATTGTCTGCCCGGAAAACATCCCATGATGTCCCCTGATCTGGGTTTCATGGGCGGATACCATCCCGTAGAGATTGACGCTGAATCTCTGAATCTTATAGGCGCGGAACTCTTCGAAAGGGCTCATCCGAATATGTCATGGCAGAGACAATTCGAATACGCCAGGGAAACGGGATTTTATCCCCATGATCTATTACGAAAGAGAACTTAATCCCGAACAGTTGCGTGTCGTAATGGAGGGAGATGGCCCGGTTCTTGTTATTGCCGGCGCCGGCAGCGGCAAGACACGCACCCTGACTTACCGTGTCGCACGCTTAATAGAATCCGGCGTCAGTCCTGACAGGATTCTGCTGGCAACCTTCACCAACAAGGCCGCTCGCACCATGCTTTCCCGGGTGAAGTCTCTCACCGAATTCGATATAAGTGGCATGTGGGGTGGAACGTTCCATCATATTGCCCATCGCATTCTCCGCGCAGATTCCATTCTCTTGGGTTACGAACGGAACTTTTCCATTCTCGACAGCGAAGATTCAACGCAGCTCATCAATACCTGCATCTCTGAGATAGGCATCAATACCAAAAGCGTGAAATTTCCAAAAGGAGATGTTCTCCGGGATGTCATCAGTTTTTCTTTTAACACGGAAACAGCCGTTGAAGATGTCGTTAGAATAAGGTACCCGTATTTCTGCACCTGTCTTGACGATATAAGGTCGGTGGCGGCGCAGTATGAACTGCGCAAGAAAACATTGAACGTCATGGATTTTGATGATCTTCTCATCAATACGAGAAAACTTCTTATGGATCATCCCCAGGTATTGGAGAGATATGCCGGGAAGTTTTCTCATGTCCTTGTCGATGAATATCAGGATACGAATGTAATACAGGCTCAAATTGTGGATCTTCTGGCCTCGACCCATTTGAATATTCTCGCCGTCGGAGATGATTCTCAGAGCATTTACGCTTTCAGGGGCGCTAATTTTGCCAATATAATTATGTTTACCGAGAGGTATCCGGACTGCAAGGTTTTCAAGCTTGAGACAAACTACCGCAGCACACCGGAGATACTACATCTTGCGAACATGAGTATAGAAAATAATTACAGACAGTATCAGAAGAATCTCCGGTCTGTGCGAAAGACAGGCATAAGACCGATTCTCATACCGCTCCGGGACGTCATTCAACAGGCCAATTTTGTGGCCCAGAGAATACTTGAACTTATCCATGAAGGCGTGCCTATCAATGAAATCGCTGTCCTTTACCGGGCGCACTATCACTCAATGGAGTTGCAAATGGAGATGGTGCGCAGGGGAATACCTTTTGAAATCCGTTCCGGCATTCGCTTCTTCGAACAGGCCCACATCAAAGATGTAACCGCCTACATGAGGATCATCGCGAATCCTTTCGACGAACTCGCCTGGAAAAGAGTGCTCGGACTTTACAGCAAAATAGGAAAAGCAACGTCAGAAAAATTGTGGAAGTTTCTGTCGTCAAAGAAAAACCCCCTGGCAGAGGCTATCGGAGATGATTTTGCCAAATTAGTAACGAAAGCGCAAAAGCAGGCTATTGCTCTCTGCGGGCATACGCTTTCGAGAATCATTGACTCCCTTCCCGGCGCGACTCCGGCCGCGATCATCGAGATTCTACTCACAAGCGGTTACCAGGATTATTTACAGGAGAAATATACTGACGCTGCTTTACGAGTAGATGACCTCGAGCAATTATCGAATTTCTCTGCCAGGTATCATGCTTTGGAAGATTTTCTAAGTGAACTGTCCCTAATGACAAACATGACGGAGGCGAACGAAGCCAAACCCGATGACACGAATGGAGACAAGGTCATCCTAAGCTCGATTCATCAGGCCAAGGGACTTGAATGGTCAGTCGTCTTGATGATCTGGTGTTCAGACGGGATGTTGCCTTTGGCCCGCAGCCTGAAAGACCAGGAGGGCGAGGAAGAGGAAAGAAGACTATTTTACGTAGCGACAACCCGGGCAAAAGATCAGCTTTATCTTTGCTACCCGCAAGTGAGCTATACGAGGGGGATCGGCAGCGTAAACCATATCCCCTCCAGATTTATCAGGGAAGTATCTCCCTCTTCAAGGCAGAGGGAGGCATGTCCATATGATCAGTGGATGGTAGACGAAGACAGCGGCTACTAAACCCAGCGATCCAGCTTGGATTTCGCATCATACTCTTCCCTGAGGGCGATTTGCGTTGCTTCCGCCATTTGCTCAACGCTTTTTACCCAGTCTTCAAACTTTATGTCCACACCGAAGATGCCTACCATCTCATCATTATCATCGACGATAGGAGCCGAAACAGTTATGCAGAGAGCCCCCGTCATTTTTGATATGTAGAAATTGGTAACATACATCTTGCCGCTCTGCAGGGGCTTGATGAACCACTCGCGGTCTGACTGATCAGTACCGACTCCGTAGTTTTCATATTTTGCCCTGTCCGCTATATTGGTGATGTTTTTCGTCATCTTCTTCCCGTTTGTATCGACAATGTAGGCAAACTGTATGGACGGGTTTTCTTCGATCGTCTGCTGCATGATCGGTTCCTGGAGCTCCGGTTTCATCGACTTCATAACGGGGTGCTCGATTACCTGCTTCACTACATCCATTGCCGCCTGAGTCGCCATGTACTTGATCTTCTCCAGATCGGACATGAACATTTCAGGAAGATATTTCCGCACCAGTCTCTCGAGTTCTTCATGGGATATGCCGGTTGCCCTTCCTGCGTCGTACTGTTCCGTGACCCATTTATGAATCCTGGAAACGCCGGGATGCTTCTTATCGATTACAGCATCACCTTTCGCGCTGAGGCGCGTGTTAACCCAGTGAGCTATTCCGGCTTTTCCGGACTTATCGGTAATCATTGTTACAATAGGCCTCTTCAATATTTTCGTCGTGTCGAATATATTATAAATCTCTTCGTTCTTGATCAGTCCGTCGGCGTGTATACCGGCCTTAGTTATGTTGAATTCCGCACCCACCAGCGGGTAATTGGTAGGAATTTTTACCCCTATTTCACGTTCAAAATATTCGGCTATATCGGTAATAACGGTAGTGTCGACGCCATTGTTTGTTCCCCGGAGTCCTATATACTCAATAATAAGACCCTCTACAGGGGCATTGCCCGTCCTTTCTCCCAGCCCCAGCATTGTCCCATTTGCACCGCCACAGCCGTAAAGCCAGGCCGTAGTCGCATTAATCAGTGCCTTATGGAAATCGTTATGTCCATGCCATTCCAGCAAATGGCCGGGCACACCGGCATCCTCGATAAAGGCTCTGATCAATTTATCAACGCTGCGGGGCAGCGAGGCGCCCGGATAAGTTACGCCGTAGCCCATGGTGTCACAAAGCCTGATCTTGATGTCTATGCCGCTTTCTTCACGCAGCCTCATAAGCTCAACGGCAAAGGGAATGCAAAATCCATATATTTCCCCCCGTGTAAGATCTTCAAAGTGACATCTTGGCACGATGCCATGAGCGAGAATGTCCTTAACGATTCCAAGGTAGGAATCGAGCGCCTTTTTCCTGGTAGTGTTAAGTTTTAGAAAGATGTGGTAGTCAGAAACGGATGCGAGTATGCCCGTTTCCTTCAACCCCGCTTCCTTTACCAGCTTGATATCGTCCTTCTCCGCCCTTATCCAGCCGGTGATCTCCGGGTACCTAAGGCCCAATTCAAGACATTTATCCACGGCGTCCCGGTCTTTCTTGCTGTAGAGAAAGAACTCGGCCTGTCTGATGACGCCGTTCGGGCCGCCCAGCCTACTCATCAATGCGTATAAGTCAACAATCTGCTTTACCGTGTATGGCGGTCTTGCCTGCTGTCCGTCCCGGAATGTTGTGTCCGTAATAAAAATGTCTTCTGCAGGGGTTATCGGGATAATCTTATGATCGAAGTCAATCCTGCTTACCTCGTCATAGGGGAAAACACCCTTCTGTAAATTTGGCTCCTCGACTTCCCTCAACTCATGTCTCCAAAAGCTTGTATGTTCGTGGTCGAGGACTCTCTTTTCTTTGTTCCATTTTGCCATAGCGTATGCTCCGATTTTCTCCTAAAAAAAGAGGGCACCCTGAAACCAGTCGTGCCCTCGTTGGGAATATGTCACGGGTTTCAGTCTACCGGTAAATTTGCCTGCCGGGAAGGCAAATAGGGCTTAGCTGCACCGGCCTTCTTTCTTATACTCTTGATCTCCTTCAATACATATCCTTCTCTGGGTATCCCCAGCTCCTGCCCCGGATAGAGCAGTTTGGGATTCTTGATAATATCCTTATTAGCCTCATAAATGATAGGCCAGAGGAAAGGATCATTGTATACGTCTTTATATTTCGCAATCCACCAGAGAGTATCGCCTTTTTTCACAGTGTATTGTTCGCAAAGACAGACGACTGTCCCACTTTCCTTTGCTGCTGGACCTTCCTTCTTCCCGACCGCTTGACTTTCCGTTAGCGCAGAAGACTTAACTTCCTGGGCTGGCTCGCCAGCTCTCTGCTCGGCGGCAACCCTCTGTTCGAGGTCGGCCGTTTTCGCAGGCGATGTCGCGCACGCCGAGAAAACAAAAATAAGAGCAATAATAAGGGACGCATTTATGACGGCACCAATCCATCGACAGTTTATCATCTTCTTTTCCTCAATCCTCTGGTATCGAGACAAGTCAAAAACACCCCGCAAAAAATTATCTTTTTCGTAACTTAGATTAATAGAAAAATGATTGCTTTGTCAACAGATATTATATCGGTGTTACATGGGGAGCTCAGACAATTTTCAGGGAAAGTTCCATAAGTTGCTCGATACTTACTTCTGATGGCGCATCCGTAAGGAGACATGTCGCCCTCTGCGTCTTGGGAAATGCGATAACATCTCTGATGCTCTCGACGCCTGACATTATCATGACGAGCCTGTCAAAACCTAAAGCGATGCCTCCATGCGGCGGGGTGCCGTACTCCAGCGCATCGAGGAGAAAGCCAAACTTCTTCCTGGCCTCCGCATCTCCCATGCCCAGAGTCCTGAAAATCAGAGACTGGATATCCTGCCTGTGTATACGGATGCTCCCACCGCCTGTCTCCGTCCCATTCAGAACAAGGTCATAGGCCCTGGCTCTGACCCTGCCGGGGTCTGCTGTCAAGAGGGGAATATCTTCCGCGACGGGAGAGGTGAAGGGGTGGTGCTTGGAAACGTATCTTTTTTCCGTATCACTATATTCAAAGAGAGGAAATTCATTTACCCATGTGAATGAGTATTGCTTGGGGCCAACAAGATTCAATTTTCTCGCGAGGTGGTTCCGGAGATTTCCCAGGGCGTCATTGACAATAGAGGGAGTGTCGGCGAGAAAAACAATTACATTTCCCTCTTTTGCCTGCATTCTGTCATTGATATTCTTGACTTCAGAGGGCGTGAGAAACTTAAAGATCGGTGATGTCCACCCGTCAGGATTCACTCTCGCCCAGGCAAGACCTTTTGCTCCATAGGCGCTTACATAGTCAGTCAGACCATCGAGGTCCTTCCTGGTGAGACTCTTTCCGTCTTCTATCTTCATAGCCTTGACCACACCGCCCGTATTTGCAACTTCCTGAAACACCTTTAACGCCGAGTTCCTTACGATGTCTGTTATATCCTTTAGTTCGAGAGCAAAACGGATATCGGGGTTATCCCGACCGTATCTCTCCATGGCATCCGCGTATGATAGCTTGGGAAACGGGGTTTGCAATTCCGTATTGAGGCAGGTCCTGAAGAGATGAACCACCAGCCCTTCTGTGATTCGATAGATATCATCCTCCGCTATAAATGACATTTCAACATCAATCTGTGTAAACTCAGGTTGCCTGTCGGCCCTCAGGTCTTCGTCCCGGAAACACTTGACGATCTGGTAATATCTGTCGAACCCCGAAATCATCAGAAGCTGTTTAAAGAGCTGCGGCGACTGGGGAAGGGCGTAGAACATGCCCGGATTAATACGGCTCGGAACGAGATAATCACGGGCGCCTTCCGGCGTGCTTTTTGTAAGAACCGGCGTTTCCACTTCAATAAATCCGTTCTCTTGATAATAGCGGCGCGTTTCTGCTGCAATGTTATTCCTGAGGATAATATTCTTCTGCATCTCGGGGCGTCGCAGATCCAGGTAGCGGTACTTCAAGCGGACAACTTCAGATACCTCCGCATCCTCGTTAAGGACAAAGGGAGGCGTCTTGGCTTCACTCAGGATTTCCAGCTCCGTAACCATAACTTCAATAGCGCCGGTTTTCAAATCGGGATTCTCCATTCCCGCTGGTCTTCCTTGCACACGGCCGCGCACAGCCAGGACAAATTCGCTTCTGATGGTGTGTGCGTCCCTGTGGGTATCAGGACTGATATCAGGGTTGAAGACAATCTGGGCAAGACCCTCGCGATCACGAAGGTCAATAAATATGACACCTCCATGATCTCTTCGTCTATTTACCCAGCCCATGAGGATTACTTCCTCTCCGACATTGGAAATAGTCAGATTTCCGCAATAGTGGGTTCTTTTCTTAACTGTCAAAAAATCAGACACAGAGCTCAACTCCCTTTAATAATTTTTATTATAGTTTTTTCCACATCAGCAAGGTCTATAGTTTCCTGCGTTCCCTTTTGCATATCCCTGAACTCGGCCTTGTTCTCCAATATCTCTCTGTCACCCAGGATAAGGGCATAATGAGAAGAGAGTTTGTCCGCTCTCTTCATCTGGCTCTTAAGGCTCTTTCCTCCATAATCCATCTCTGTCTTGATCCCCATTGTGCGCAAGCGGTTGCAGACAGTGAATGCCAGCTTCTGAGCCTTATCTCCTAAGGCTGCAATAAATAATTGCGGTGATATCAAGAATGTCTCGTCCTTAAAAGATGAAATTGATATCAGCCTTTCCATTCCAATAGCGAATCCGATCCCTGGGATATCCGGTCCGCCAAGGTCCTTAACGAGACCATCATAGCGACCTCCGCCGGCGACGGCATTCTGGGCGCCGATATGTTCTGTCACCACTTCAAAGGTCGTTTTTGCATAGTAGTCAAGACCGCGAACCATCTTTGGGTTTACTTCAAAGGCTATCGCAAACATGCCGAGGGCTTCTTTTACCTTTGTAAAATGATCCATGCAGCCCGGACACAGGAAGTTTAAGATTTGCGGGGCATGATCCATCACCTCGATGCAGTTCGTCATCTTGCAATCAAAGACGCGTAAGGGATTCGTGGTAAGACGCCTCTGGCAATCCTTGCAGAGTTGATCTTCTTTTCCGCGCAGGAAGTCGCTTAATGCCTTTCTGAATGAAGGGCGGCATTCTGTGCATCCGAGGGAATTAATCTGCAGACGTAAATCCGAAATCTCTGCGCGCGTGAGAAATTCCATGAGCATGAGAATCACTTCGGCGTCTGTCCGGGGATCATCGATGCCGAGAAGTTCCGCATTGATCTGGTGAAATTGCCTGAATCTCCCTCTCTGAGGCCTTTCACGTCTGAACATCGGGCCGATGGTAAAGAGTCTTGCCACCGGATCATGTGCATACATGACATGTTCAAGGTATGCGCGCACGATTGAAGCCGTTGCCTCAGGACGCAGGGTCAGATATTCATCGCCACGATCGAGAAAAGTGTACATCTCCTTCTCGACTATATCCGTGGATTCACCAATGCTTCTTTTGAAAAGTTCAGTTTTTTCGAGGATGGGAACCCTTATTTCCCGGAAACCGAAATTAGCAAGTATTTCGCGCGCTATTTTCTCGATGTATTGCCATTTTCCCGTCTCCGCGGGAAGGATATCCTTAAATCCTCTTACGGCGGTTATAATTTCCATAATGCTTGGCCACTAACTCCGTCTACTGATGATAACTATTCATGCCTCAATATTACTCCGGCAAATAATTACATCAATCCTATCATTCCCGCTTCCCCCACTTGTCATTCCCGCTTCCCCCACTTGTCATTCCCGCGCAGGCGGGAATCCAGAATTTTATCTGATTCTTAAGAGCTGGATACCCGATAAATAAATTCGGGTATGACAAAAGCATCTTGCATGATACGCGCTTGTTAGCTCCATACTCCCGGAATTGTCAAACTCCGGGAGTCCCCGGCAGAGCCGGGCGTTTACCTTGGGGCAATTATCTTAAAAGGAGTTGTTCGATAACACATAAAGCCTTGAAGTGCAATAATTAAGGTTCATTCGGTTCATGCATAATTTATGTCATTCCCGCGAAAGCGGGAATCCAGTGTTGGTTTCATCGTTCCCAGCTTGCGCCAGAACAGAGCCTAGATTCCGGGTCAAGCCCGGAATGACAAGTAAAGAAATTATGCAAAGGTTTTAATCTATTTATTGATGTCCTGCGACTACATGCTCCAGTTGCTCCAGATCCCACTGGAGGTCCATTTCTTCAAACATTGTTTTGGCTTTATTGAGATATTCCGCTGCGGTGATGCCGTTGAGTTCTCGATACGGGCTCTGCGGTTCTGACAGACGCCTGCCAATCTCAAAGTAGGTGCGGGAAAGCTCCGGTTTCATGTTGAACCCCTCTCCTGTCTCTATTGACAGACGCCACCACTTTAAGGCCTCACGCTTCTTGCCCGTTAGCCAATGGAAGGTTCCCATGTATCTCATGGCCTCCACACGGTCACGATTGAACTTCTTGCATACCTTCAACGATTTCTTGCCCCATAAGCGGGCTTCCTGAGCGTATTTGTCGTAAGGGGCATCTCCCGTCTTCACTGCCTTTTCCAATTCATACAATGTGAACATGAATCTTCCAGTCAGATAATCGCTCAGCCAATAGGGCGTAAGAGGGGTCTCGCCTCGGATTGTCTCAAGATATTCAAAACAGTCTCTGGCTTCTTCGATCTCCCCGGACAAAAGAAGGGCACGGGCCTTAAATGCATGCATAACAAAGTGCAAATTCTTAGAGGACTTCTTATCAACAAACGCAATCCCTTCATGAAAACACCGCAAAGCATCTTCCAATCGTCTTTGCTTAAGGCATCGTCTTGTTTTGAGTCTGATTGCGTATGTTCCCGCTGCATCCTGATTATATTCCCTGTAAACAGCATTAAACCTTTCTATTACTTCGATTGTTCTTGCGAATTGCCCGGTCTCCAGAAAGTATAGCCCTTGGAATATGAAACTTGTCATACCATAAACCAATTCACCGCCCTTAATTATTCGGTCCGTCAATGACTCGAGATTGGGATCAGGAGGAACGAAGTCCCCCATGCAGAAGTCGTAAACAAATTTTACATGAAGATAATAGAAGTCTGCCCTGTCGTAATGTTGAGCAAATTTATTTTTTGTAAAATCCAGTATTTTTTTGCTGATCCTCTTCGAGATCCCCGTATATGAAAAAAGAGCGGACCAACTTACAAACATGCCATATCCATTTTGAATTCTGGATATGTCAACATCTGTTATCCATTTCGCCTGGGAAATTGTTTCGATAAAAAATCGCCTGGGATCCGGCTGTACAAGGGCAATCGCCTTATAATAATAGAGATGGATGATTTCCTTGTCCCTCTCCGTGGGAATCCGTCTCCATTTGATCGCCGGGAGATACAGACCAAGGAGCAGATGAATCAGACCATGCGTAACCTTAATGGCCATACCCAGCCTGGTCTTCGGAAATGTCTCGCCGTAATACTCAAGAACCCTGGTGAAATAATCGACAGATTCGAGAAACCGCCCCCTACTGAGGAGTGCGTGGGCGATGTTCTTCTCCAGCATGGCGATCTTTTCCGGGGAGGCCTTCTCCCCGAACTTGCTCCGGTAGATTGCCAGGGCATCATGGAAGTAGTCGAGGGCCTCGCTGGAAGCCGCTGACTTCATCGCCTCCTCCCCAGCCTTGATCATGTATTCCTCGGCCTTGTCCAGATCCTCCCCCATGCTGTAATGGTAGGCCAGCATCCCGTAGAACTCATGGATGCGCTTGTTAAAGACCTTTTCTATTGACTGGGCCACCTTGTTATGGAGTTCTTTTCTCCTCTGGATCAGGATGGACTCATAGGCAGCCTCCTGGGCCAGGGCGTGTTTGAAGAGGTACTCCAGCTCCTCCATCCGTTTCCTCTCCCGGATAAGCTGGATCTCCTTGAGGTAGTCGAGTCGCCTGTCGATCTCTTCTATATTCGATGCCACCTCGGTGAGTACCCTGTAGAAGAAGTTCCTGCCGATGACGGAAGCCATGCGGACAAGGTTCCTTGTGGCTTCATCCAGCTTGTCTATGCGGGTCATGATCAAGGCATGGATGGTCTGGGGGATGACGACCTGTTTGACCTTCTCCGTAACTTCATAGTCACCGTTTTTGAGGACAACGGCTCCTTCATCGATAAGACTGCGAACCACCTCTTCGATGAAGAAGGGGTTCCCCCCCGCTCTCTGGAGGATCTGGTCTCTTATGTGAAGAGGCAGGCCTTTGATCCGGAGGAGATTGGAGAGAAGAGTTTCGCTTTCCGCTTCGTTCAGGGGTTCCAAATCGATCCTTGTCCAATGGGTGGGATAGTTCTCCTCGATGGATTTGATGATCCGCTCACCTGTGTCGGCATAGCTTGGACGAAAGACAAGGATGAAGAGTATCCGGTATTCTTTCACCAGACGGAAGAGGGCTTCAATGAGTTCCAGGGAGCTCGTATCCACCCAGTGGAAGTCCTCGATATAGATCACCGTGGGACGAAGCTCCGAGCCCTTGATGATAAGCTCCCTCATGTTCTTGAAGATGAGCTTCTCCAGGGATTCTCCTTCGATACCTTTCATACGCTGGGCATATTTGCCTGTGAGCTTCATTCCCATGAGGGTGGCAATGAAAGGGAATACCTCATATGCTTCCTCGGGATGGATGGCCCGGATGGCCTTTTCGAGTTTCTTTTGGGCTTCGGTGTCGGTATCTTCCTCCCTGATCCTTGACCAGTGCTTCAAAGCATCGATGATGGGGTAAAAGCTGAGACTACGGCCTATGGAAAGGGCACGGCCCTCGAGAATCATGGTTTTATTTACGGCTTCTTTTCTGCGAAGCTCTGCCATGAGACGGGACTTCCCGATTCCGGCCTCGCCGCTGACGGTGACAATCCCTCCAGTGCCGTTGATGAGGCGGTGAATCTGGAGTTCCAGTTGGCTGAGCTCTTTCTCTCTCCCGACGAGAGATGAAACAATTCCTACCGATCTTTCCGGAGTCTCTTTCGTCCCTGTAACACTGTAAACCTGGACAGGTTCAGTCTTGCCCTTCACCTGCGTAGGCTCTAATGTCTCAAAATGGAAATATCCTTCCGTGACCCTGAAAACGTCCCTGGAAACGTAGGTGCTTTCAGGCGGCGCGATCTGCTCCAATCTTGCAGCTAAGACTACCGTGTCCCCCACGGCCTTGAACTCCACCCTCAGATCATCTCCGAGGCTTCCCACGACTACGGGGCCCGTATGGATGCCGATTCGCATCCTGATGGGCGCTTTTATTTTACGCAGTCTATCAGTGATGTTTGCCATCTCCCTGTGTATGGAGAGACTCGCCCGTATAGCTCGTTGAGGTGCTTCCTCCAGGGCAACGGGCGCTCCAAACAAAGCCATGATCCCGTCACCGGTCATTTCGTTCACCGTCCCCCCGAAATCATGAACCTGTCTCATCAGTATCTCATAGACCTGATCCATGATGCCGTAGACTTCTTCCGGAGGGAGCTTCTCAGAGAAGCGGGTGAAGCCCTCCATATCACAGAAGAGGACCGTGACCTGCTTGCGTTCCCCCTCGATCTTGTCCCTCTGGGCTAAAACCTTTTCGGCAAGCCCCCGGGGGAGGTACTTTCGGATTCGGGAAAGCTGATCTTCATGGGAAAGCGTGGGAGAGGTTTTTTCGGAGGGAGTCGTTGAGATCTTGTGACCGCAGCTGTCGCAGAATTTGGCTTCTTCTCTGTTCTCAATCTGGCATTTCGGGCACTTCATAGCGATCCTCCATCAAGAGGTCTGTCCCGTTACACGTCTGAAAAAAAGCCTGCCTATATGTGAAGCAATAAAGAAACGAATCTGCGAGATAGTTAGAGACTAATATCTTTTGAGGTTTATAGGCGCCTCTAAGAATACTATTTTGTCAACAGGTAGGAGCATACTATTGAAGGCAAGATAGAGGACAATTTAATGAAAATCAAGGAGAAAATGATGGAAATTTAGCATATTTCACACAGTCGAGGATTATCGGAAGAGAGGGTGAATCTCTGTCAGAACTGCCGTATGCTTTGCAGGAAGCATATAGGCAGATTGAAACGCTGCTGTTATTACACATTAAGACAATAATCGTTTTGGCCACTGCTGTGCACCGTGCAGCACACGCAAGATTTGAATGATTTTTCCTTTGATTCGATAGGCAGCAATGTATGGCGTCCTTACAATAACCAGCTCTCTGGTTCCTTTTACACGCCCTGGACGTCCCATTTTTGGATAAGATATGAGCAGGAATAGCTGCTTTTCGATTTCATCTCCTTGTTCAATGGCCGCAATTGGATTATCCGTGGCGACATATTCTACGATATCTTCAAAGTCTTGCTTTGCGGTCGGCAGCCATTCTAGAATCAAGATTGATTCCTCTGCCTGGTTCGCTTCGCAAGCTCTTTGCGTTTAGCAGCCCACTCTTTTTGTACCTGTTCGTGCGGAATAAAGACGGTCGCGGCCTTATCAGCATCCTCTATGGCGGCATGAACCTGTTGCCGAAACCATTTGTCATGCTCTCTCGCGGCCTGCTTCGGCAGCTTGACTTGGAATGGCAATCCCTTTTCTGCAACAACCTGGTAGATAAAAAGCCGTATTGCGTCACTCATGGAGAGCCCCAGTCTATTTAGGAGCGCTTGGGCTTCGATTTTAAGTGTTGCGTCTATCCTTGAACGGATCACAGTGTCTGGCATATGCTGCATCTCCTTAATTGGTGTAGCTACATTATAGCTCAAATTGGGCCAATATCAAGGAATTTTTTAACAGACCAAGTTTATATCACAGGCGACCATTTCGTCATTGACGGTGGGGCATTATGACAGAGAGGCGGCGAGATGGAAAAAGCCTCGGACCAGAAGTAAACTACCACCGACCTTGTCGGTGGCTTTCATGAAGGACGACAACTCCTGACAATGTCATTCGCTGTCGTCCCTCCATAACGCAAGCTGCTCTTCTCGCATTTGATCTTCTATTTGCTCTTTAACATATTTCTGAACGGTGGCGCTGTCAATTCCCACAGTGCTCACAAAATAGCCCCGGGCCCATATATGCAGCCCCCAATACTTTT
>Ga0209777_10001742_pt1 | contig 30374 bp, 32 predicted proteins | sample FrelakmetHBP12HB_FD_187147 | JGI IMG/M metagenome (GOLD analysis project Ga0209777, IMG submission 187147) | Freshwater lake sediment microbial communities from the University of Notre Dame, USA, for methane emissions studies -HBP12 HB (SPAdes)... | ecosystem: Environmental > Aquatic >... | reverse complement strand
TTACACGTAATCCTTTTGGATTTATCAACAATACCACCGGAAAATGTAATTCCGGTGCAAAAACACAATTACCCTCTCAGGGTGCAAAAACACAATTACCCTCTCAGGGTGCAAAAACACAATTACCACCGATTCAGGCATCTATTTCTGCTAAAACCATTGTACCCGAAAGGTTGAGTTCTACAGTTGTACCGGAAAGGTTGACTGAAACCGTAACGAAGGGTACGAAAAAGAATGTTACGAAAAAAATACCTAAACCTGCAGCTGAAAAAGGAAAACGAAGTACCAAAAAATCTTTAAAAGAAACAAGTGATCAGGGGGCTGCAAGCCTCCAACAATTAACTTCAAAGAAGTTTGATACGTTTGTAACTCCCAAGACCATGGAAGTGGAAGCGGAAACTGACGAAGATACATACAACCAGGACCCCCACGAAGGAGGTCAAGGATTGTCAGAGGGACAAAGTCCTTCAACAACTAATTTCAAAGGTGACGAAGTCACCGGAGAATTTTGGATGTATGGCGGTGAAGATGTGGATCCGAATTATCAGGGTGTGTGTTTGGACGATACTGGTAACGTGGACGACTCCAAATTTATTGCTAAAGTAAAAGACATATTGAAACGGAATGGATTGCAAGTGGTGGTTACTCCTAAAGTTGAATTATTCAAATGTCTTCCAGACCGTATGGATGATTTTTTAGATATGTTCATAGACATGGATACTGGCATGATGAAACAATCCGATTTGTTCAGTAGAAGAATATTAGGATTAACTTCTTTTTTCAAAAGTCCCCAAGAAAATTTGTTACCTACTTTGGTAGAAACTTCCGCAGGTGAATCTTATGAATTGGTTAAAGCCGAAATGAGTCCATATCAGTTTGAACAATATGCGGTTATTCGCAAAGAAGAACGTGATAAAGATACCAATGTACAAAAAACGAAGAAAAAACGTGGAGCACAAGAAGGGGAAGGACTATATCGCGAATTAACCTCCACCTACCGTATTTATTCCCGTTCTTGTTGCAATTTTGCTTGGCCAGACCCACCCGGACGTCCTATATCTTCTTCCAAATTTGAAAAGAAGAATCTCCTAAAGAACCTTCCTGAAGAAAAACTATCGGAAAAAGAAATAGAAGAATCACAAAAGGAGGGACCTCTGATTCCTAAAAAAACGCAGAAGACTCTTTCCAAAAAATCAATCCTTCCTCAAGAATTCCTAAAGTCTTCTCTTTTGGAAAAAGAAATGGAAGAAGAAGAAAAACCTTTTTCACAAATAGAGGAACCTCTGAGTCCTGAAAAAACGCAGAAGACGAATGAATTCCTAAAGTCTTCTCTTTTGGAAAAAGAAATGGAAGAAGAAGAAAAACCTTTTTCACAAATAGAGGAACCTCTGAGTCCTGAAAAAACGCAGAAGACGAATGAATTCCTAAAGTCTACACTTTTGGAAAAAGAAATGGAAGAAGAAGAAGAAGCAACACGTCCAACCTTAAAATATTCTAAAGAAGAAGAAGAAGATGAGGAGAAAACACTTTCGGGTGGTGCGACTGAAGAAGAAACAGATATAGAAGATATGGGAGCAAAACAAGAAAAGGATGATGAAGAAGAAGTATCAGATATACAAGCAGAAGAAGCCATGAAACAATTGAACCAAGAAGCCTACCTGGCTCTAGCCAATTTGTCCACCTATAGTCCCAAATTTGCGGCAATTATGGAAAATATTTTGTTAGAAAAAAATAGTGGTCTACATTTGGTTTATTCCAGTTTTCGTACATTGGAAGGAATTGGTATTTTACAATTGGTATTAGAAAATAATGGATTTCGTAGATTTAAAATACAACGAATGTCGGACGGAGAGTGGGATATGGCCGACGATATGAATGATATAAATAGTAAATTACCCACTTATGCACTCTATACTGGTACAGAAACCACCGAAGAAAAGGAAATAATACGTAATATTTATAACGGTGCGTGGGACATTGTTCCACCACGTATTGTTAAAAAATTAGAAGCTCAAGATAAATCGGGAAAGAAAAATGTAATGGGAGATGTCATCAAAGTACTGATGATTACTGCGTCAGGTGCGGAAGGCATCAATTTAAAAAATACTCGTTTTGTTCATATTGTGGAACCATATTGGAACATGGTGCGTGTGGACCAGGTGGTAGGACGTGCACGACGTATTTGTAGTCACGAAGAACTACCACCGGAATTACGCACAGTCAAAGTATTTTTATACATATCGGTATTCAGTGAAAAACAAAAGGCGGATCAAAATTATGTGGATTTGATGAATAGTGATGTGAGTCGTCTCAATGAAAATCAATCCGTGACTACCGACGAAACATTGTACGAGATTTCTTTACAAAAACAAAATATTAGTAAACAAATATTGAATGTAGTTAAAATAAGTTCTATGGATTGTGCATTGTACCAAACGCAGGGTTCCAAAGAAACCATGTGTTATGGAGCAAATTTAGGTAACATTAAAACCAATGATTTTTTATCTTATCCTACCTTGAACCAAGATGCCCAAGTACAAAACAAACAAATTATTACAAAACAACGTGTTACCTTTCGTGAAATTACGATTAAAAGTAAAAAATATCATTTGAATGAATCTACGATGGAAATATATGAGCATTCCGATTATATGGCACATAAAAAAAATCCCGAATTAATGAATCCCATAGGTAAATTGGTCAAAGAAGGCAAGGGATACAAAATAGATAAAATATAAACAATTATATAATGAAGAAAACTTTACACAATGTATTGTTTGGGATATATATTTCAATCATTCTCATTATTTTTATTTTGTTGATTTTCAGTTTCATCGTTCATTATAATGCAAAACATACCTCGTGTGAATATTTATCGGTTACGACAAAGGTTACAACGAAGGCTCCAACCAAAAATTCTAAAAAGATTACGACTGCTGTTCCAACTGCGGTTCCAACTGCGGTTCCAACTGCGGTTCCAACTATGATACCAAATGTGATCTCAACTGCAATTCCGACTGCAATTCCAACTGCGGTTCCAACTGCGGTTCCAACTGCGGTTCCAACTGCATTAAACCCTGATGTGCGAAATCGTATATTAGAAAGTACATGGTATACACCTAATGCAATTTCTCCTATGATTCAAAACAAACCAAGTGTCTCCGCAACAACTCAAAATAGTTTGAATAATATGAATAAAAATACAAATGTTATTATGTCAACTATTAAAAACAATCAATCCAGCGTTTTTAAATTGTTCTAATTAAAGGAACCTACGGTTCCTTTAAAACCTCCCTTTCGTAGAAGAATTTCCTTGAAGAATTCTTGGTAAATTAGTTGTATAGGATCTTATACAACCAATTTGAGATTCCCTACTTAGAAGGGAGGTTTTAAAGGAACCGTAGGTTCCTTTATAGGGAGGTTTTAAAGGAACCGTAGGTTCCTTTATAGGGAGGTTTTAAAGGGTTAGTTTTCGCCATAGGCGAAAACTAGACGTAGGTTCCTTTATAGGGAGGTTTTAAAGGGTTAGTTTTCGCCGTAGGCGAAAACTAGACGTAGGTTCCTTTATGTATTCATGTATCAAAGGTTCACATGCATCTATGGATGATATAGGTTTGGTTTGTTTTGTCTGATTTAAATCACGAACATGTTGCAAACATTTCATGTATTTTTTTTCTAAACACATAGACATTTCCAATTGGAAAATTTCGGATTTAGATTCGTTGGATAGTGTACCAAATCTTCGTCCTAAAAATTTGTGATTGGTTCTACGTTTACATAAATTAATAAAATTTTCCGATATATGTTCATATTCCTCTGAATATGCGTGGTTATCTTCCGCTCTGCTACGGATACCACATCCATCATTATTTGTTGACATATTTTATTTTGTTATATGAATAGTAATGTATGAGAAAAAAAACATAATTTTCAAACGATATCCACGCATATTCTGAAGGACGACGTAGGAGTCCAGATGAATATGTAATAATACTCAAATTTTATTTTTTCGGTGTTGACTATGTCTTCGTCTACCACCTAATGTTGAACGAATGATACTATTTCGTATCTCAATTGGTAATCGTTTGGCAGTTTTACTATTTCTAAACTCAACTACCGACGGAATATTCTCAATTATTTTATTTTTTAATGGATTTTGTTTGGTAATAATATCTAATAATTTGTTCATATTATTTTTTTGTGCCAATTTAATAATGCTCTTCAGTTCTTCCGGAGACTTTGTACGCCGGTTCTTTATATCATCCAACATCAAATCAATCGCAACCGGTTCTAAAAATGTACGGGAACATGCCAATAAAAATAAACTCTTATGATTACTTTTACATGTCGGATTATATTCTTCAGTTTTTATGATACTCTTTGCGACATCCACTATATAATTTATATCTTCAGGTGATTCTTGTTGAATGTAGCTTGCAGAAAATAATAAATTGAAAAGTGCAGTGGGAGTATAATCATTATCATGGTATTGTCCAGGATTGGATTTTCCAGTTTCAATTAATTTAATGGTTAATTTTTTAAATTCATTTGCATTATAACGTTCATTATCATCAAAAATATCATCAATCATATCAATCAATGTATAAAGTGCTGTACCACCAGTTAATTTTGAATGTATATACGGCATATATGTACCTAAATATTTACCTTTATGAATTAATTCTAATGCTTTGGATAAATTTATAGGATTATCATTTATATGTATAGAATTTATTTCATCATATAAAATCCATTCACATCCATTTGGTTTTGGATTATTCATATATAATATACATTACACCGACAGAAAAGAAAATTGTTTATCATATTCCTCTGGACTCCACGCTATTGCGAAGCAGCAGAGTCGTCCTTCTGAATATGCGTGGTTATCCTCCACTCTGTTACGGATACCACATCCATTATTCCGTTAGATAGGGTGTAAATAACCTCTATCTATGTTACAAATCTTCTATGTCCATTCCTTGTTCCAACCAAGATTGGATTCTATCGGGGTGCAATGCAACGGCCAACAATTCTTCCTTGATGATGTTCATACGGTTTTCTAACCACACATAATCCAAAGTAAAAATCGCGGGGTTTCTGGATAATTCGTTCCAAATGATTTTGTCGGGATAATATTGGTGTAAGAGATGAATGGCTTCAGAGTTTCCGGATAACAAATGCCAATTGATTTTGTCTAGATCTTGATTCAAAAGATATATTGCTACCGGGTTACCTGATAATTCAGTCCAATTGATTTTATCTATATTTTGCTCCAATATTTGTATTGCCCCGGGGTTACCGGATATCCAAGGCCAGTAAATTTTTTCGGGATATTGTTTTAACAGTGAAATCGCCCCGGGGTTTTCGGATAAATGTATCCAATTGATTTTTTCCAGATGTTGTGTCAATAGACGAATCGCCCCCGGATTTCTGGACAACCTAGTCCAACGAATGTTGTGAGGGTGTAGTTCCAATAGATGAACTGCCTGAGGATTTCCGGATAACTGAACCCAATCTATTTTATCGGGGTTTTGTTCCAAGAGATGTATCGCTTTCGGATTTCCGGATAACTGAGTCCAATGGATTTTATCGGGGTTTTGTTCCAAGAGAGGTATCGCTCCAGGATTCGCCGATAACAAAGACCAGCATATTTTGTCCAGATTTTGTGATAAGAGACGAATTGCATCAGGATTAGTATTTTTGGATAAACATGTCCAATTGATTTTATCAGGATTTTTTTCTAGAAGATGAACCGCCTCGGGGTTTTCAGATAATTCAATCCAATTAATTTTTTTCGGATTTTTTTCTAGAAAATATATCGCTTTAGGGTTTTTGGACAATTTTGACCAAATAAGTTGTTTTTGGTCAATCCAGTCTAACAATTTGTACATTACGTATAAGTATGTTACAAATCTTCTATATTCCTTCCCTGTTCTAACCAATGTTGTATTCTATCGGGGTGCAGTGCGACGGCTAATAATTCTTCTTTGAATATGTTCATACGGCGCTCCAACCACGTATAATCCAAGGTAAAAATAGCGGGGTTTTCGGAAAACGATTCATAATCTATTTTATCGGGATGTTGTTCCAAGAGACGGATAGCTTTCGGATTTTTGGACAGCCAAGACCAATCTATTTTTTCGGGATATTGTTCCAAGATATGTATGGCTTTCGGATTTCCGGATAACCACATCCATTGGATTTTCTCGGGATGTTGTTCTAAAATTTGAATGGCTTCAGAGTTTCCTGATAATAAATGCCAATCTATTTTGTCCGGATTTTGTTCCAATAGTTTGATAGCTCCGGTGTTTTTGGACAACCATTGCCAATCTATTTTATCCAGATTTTGTTCCAAGAGACGAATCGCCGAAGCATGGGTGTTTCTTGATAATTGTGACCACTGGATGTTGTCGGGGTATTTTTTTATAAGACGTATCGCCTGGGGATATTTTGATAACCAAAACCACTGAATTTTGTCGGGATGTTTTTCTAAGAAACGAATCGCCTCTGGACATGGATTATCGGATAAATATATCCAACTAATTTTGTAGGGATGTTGTTCCAAGAGACGAATCGCACCGGCATGTGGGTTTTTACATAACCAGTCCCAATGGATTTTGTCCGGATTTTTTTCTAATAGATGTATTGCTTGAGGAATTCGCGATATCAATTTCCAATTGATTTTATCCGGATGTTGTTCCAATAGGTGAATCGCCTCCGGGTTACTGGATAACAAAGGCCAATATATTTTGTCCGGGTGTTGTTCTAAGAAAGAAATGGCACGGGGATTTTGAGATATATTATTCCAATCTAGTTTGTTGGGATTTATCCAATCTAATAATTTATACATTTCATATACATCTATGTATCTTACAAATCTTCTATGTCCATTCCATTTTCCAACCAAGATTGGATTCTATCGGGGTGCAATGCTACTGATAACAGTTCCTCTTTAAAGATGTTCATACGGTTTTCCAACCACGTATAATCCACAGTGAAAATCGCGGGGTTTTCCGATAGTTCACATGACAATATTTTATCAGGGTATTGTTGTAATATATGCATTGCTTCGGGGTTTTCACACAACTTATACCAAATAATTTTATCTATGTTTTGTTCCAAGAGTTTGATTGCCCCGGGATTTCCGGATAAATAATTCCAAATGATTTTTTCGGGATGTTGTTCCAAAAGACGAATCGCCCTGGGATGGGGGTTTTTGGATAACAAAGGCCAAACTATTTTGTCAGGATTTTGTTCCAAGAGATGAATCGCTTTTGGGTTCATAGATAACCAATACCAATCTATTTTGTCAGGATTTTGTTCCAAGAGATGAATCGCCTCTGGGTTACTTGATAACCATTTCCAACATGCTTCATGTGGATAATTATCTGAGGATAAATTTACACCATTGATTTTGTGGGGGTATTTTTCAAAAAGAGATATGGCCCCGGGATTTATGGATAACCATGCCCAGTTTATATTATCAGGATATTGTTCTAGAAGCGGAATTGCCTCTGGGTTACCAGATAACCATGCCCAATGAATTTTTTCCGGATGTTTTTCCAAGAGATGTATTGCTGCGGGGTTTCCTGATAACTGCATCCAATCTATTTTGTTGGGATTTTTTTCCAAAATATGTATTGCCGTGGGGTTTTTAGATAACCATGGCCAGTAGATTTCTTCTGGGTTTTGTTCTAGGATATAAATTGCCCCAGGATTGGTGTTTTTACATAATACTCCTATATTGAGTTTTGTTGGGTCAATCCAATCTAATAATTTATACATTTCATATACATCTATGTATCTTATAAATCTTCTATGTCCATTCCCTGTTCCAACCAAGATTGGATTCTATTGGGGTGCAATGCGGCGGCTAACAATTCCTCTTTAAAGATGTTCATACGGTTTTCTAACCACGCGTAATCCAAGGTGAAAATCGCTGAGTTGGCCGATAAAAAAGACCAATCTATTTTGTCCGGATATTGTTGTAAGAGATGGATAGCACCAGGATTTCTGGATAACAAAGACCATTCTATTTTGTTAGGATGTTTTTCTAATAGATGAATCGCCAAATCATGCGGGTTACTACATAAACAATACCAATTGATTTTGTCGGTATTTTGTTCCAAGAGTCTGATAGCCTGTGGGTGTGTATTTTCAGATAACCAAGACCATTCTATTTTTTCAGGATTTTGTTCCAATAGATGAATCGCCCAGGGATGGGGGTTTTTGGATACCATCGCCCAATTAATTTTGTTACTATTTTGCTTCAATAGATGAATCGCCCGGGGGTGAGGGTTTTTGGATAACAAATACCAACGAATTTTGTCCGGATTATTTTCCAAGAGATGAATCGCCCCAGGATTATCACATAATTCTGTCCAATTGATTTTGTCAGGATTTTGTTCCAATAAAGGTATTGCATTTACGTTTCTAGATAACATGGACCAATCTATTTCATGATAATAACTATTATTATCAGTAAAGTATTGTATAATATATCGTAAAATAGAGTTTATACTGAAAGATTTATGTATTTTTTGTTTCAAAAGATGAAGTGCATTGGGGTTTCCGGATAACCAAAACCAATTGATTTTGTCGGGGTTTTGTTCCAATAGACGAATCGCGGCAGGATTTTGGGATAAACCTCCCCAATGAATTTTATCCATATTTTTTTGTAATATATGTATTGCCTCGGGGTTTTTGGATAAAATATACCAACCAATTCTATCGGGGTTTTGTTCCAAGAGATGTATCGCCTTAGGATTGCCGGATAATATTGTCCAATCTAGTTTTTTGGGGTCTATCCAATCTAATAATTTGTACATTTCGTATACATCAATGTATATTACAAAACTTCTATGTTCTATCAGAATAAATATAAACGTTTTGATTGTATCTAATACATCAAATATGGGAGCTAATACTAGTAATGAAAAACGTCAATGTTTGAAATTTGAACGTATTTTGGATGCCGAATATCAGATTTATATAGGTATAGGAACAGAAGGTACACAACGTACAGTCGGTACAGAACGTATGGAAGAAACACAAAGAACGCATGGCACACATAGAACACAGGAAACTCAATGTTCACAATGTACGCAAAGTACCAATCTACAGGTCATTCGGTTCGGTGACTATACTCAAAAATATCACCGATTGGTCAAGTGTACAGAAATAGACCAACAAACTTTGTATTACGAATTTGAACACGGAATCAACATGAATTTGGAAAGAATTGGTAATCAGATTCTCATAGACCTCTATGACCACACACGTTCATTGACAATTTCCAAAGAAATTGACCCCATTGTGGTGAAATATTACAAACCGATACGGTTAGACGCGGTGAGTCAGGAGCTTGACAAAATTTACACATTGTTCCAAAATTCTCTGATGACCGTAGGTCATCTTTGAAGTTAGTTGTATTAGGTGACCGAAGGTCACTGTGAGAAGGACTTCGTCCCTCTGACCAAAATTCTCTGATGACCGTAGGTCTAATCCAATAATTTGTACTATACGCGTGTATGTTACAAATCTTCTATATTCATTCCCTGTTCCAACCAAGATTGAATTCTATCGGGGTGTAGTGCAACGGCCAACAATTCCTCTTTAAAGATGTTCATACGTTTTTCTATCCACGCGTAATCCAAAGTAAAAATCGCGGGGTTTTTGGACAACAATTCATAATCTATTTTATCCCGATTTTGTTCCAAGAGATTGATAGCCCCGGGGTTGGCAGTTAATAATGTCCAACATATCTTGTTGGGATTTTTTTCCAAGAGGTGAATCGCCTTAGGGTTGCAAGATAACCATTGCCAATCTATTTTTTCTGGATTTTGTTCTAAGAGACGAATCGCTCCGGGGTTTTCTGATAACCATCTCCAATTGATTTTTTCGGGATGTTGTTCCAAGAGATGAATCGCTTCTGGATTGGCGGATAACCAAAACCAGTCTATTTTATTCAGATTTCTTTCAAGAAGATGAATTGCTGCCGGGTTTCCAGATAACCGAATCCAATCTATTTTTTCGGGATTTTGTTCCAAGAGGTGAATCGCCAAAGCACTATGATTTTCTGACAACAATGTCCAATTGATTTTGTCAGGATGTTGTTCCAAGAGGTGAATCGCCAAAGCACTATGATTTTTAGATAACCAAAACCATTCTATTTTATCCGGGTTTTGTTTCAACAAATGAAGCGCCCCTGGGTTGGTAGATAAAAAATACCAATCTATTCTATCGGGACGTTGTTCTAATAGATGAATCGCCTTCGGGTGAAAAGATAACCATTTCCAATCTAATTGACCCGGGTCTATCCAGTCTAATAATTTGTACATTTGTCAGAGGGATGAAATCCTTCAACAACTAACTCGGAAGAGTTTGGTAATACATATCTATTTATTACAAATCTTCTATGTCCATTCCTTGTTCCAACCAAAAATGAATTCTATCGGGGTGTAGTGCAACAGTTAACAATTCCTCTTTAAAGATGTTCATACGTTTTTCTAACCACGTATAATCCAAGGTAAAAATAGCGGTATTTCCTGATAACCAAAACCAGTCTATTTTATCGGGGTTTTGTTTTAGTAAATGAATCGCACCAGGGTTTCTTGATAATACTGGCCAACAAATTTTGTCGGGGTTTTGTTCCAAGAGGTCTATCGCACCGGGGTTTTGTGACATTATGAGCCAATTGATTTTGTCAGGATGTTGTTCCAGGAGTTGAATCGCCAAAGCATGAGGGTTGCAAGATAACCATTTCCAATCTATTTTTTCTGGATTTTGTTCTAATAGACGAATCGCTCCGGGGTTTTCAGATAACCATTGCCAGTCTATTTTATTCAGATTTCTTTCTAGAAGATGAATTGCTGCCGTGTTTCCGGATAAACCATTCCAATTGATTTTATCTGTATTTTGTTCTAAGAGACGAATCGCTCCGGGATTGATAGATAACAAAGTCCAGTTTATTTTGTCTAGATTTTGTTCCAAGAGATGAATAGCCTCGGGATTTCTAGATAATTGATACCAATTTATTTTATCCGGATTTTGTTCTAGAAGATGAATCGCCCCTGGGTTGGCTGACAACCAATACCATTCTATTTTATCCGGATGTTGTTCCAAGAGGTGTATCGCTCTCGGATTGTCTGATAACAAACGCCAATATATTTTGTTAGGATTTTGTTCTAATAGGTCAATCGCCATCGGATTTTGGGATAATCCAGTCAAAAATATTTTTGTGGTATCTATCCAATCTAACAATTTATACATTTCATATAAATATGTTACAAATCTTCTATGTCCATTCCCTCTTCTAACCAAAATTGGATTCTATCGGGGTGTAGTGCAACCGCTAATAATTCCTCTTTAAAAATGTTCATACATTTTTCTAACCACGTATAATCCAACGTAAAAATAGAGGGGTTTTTGGACAATTGATTCCAATAGATTTTTTCTGGATGTTGTTTCAAGAGATTCATCACACCAAACCCGGTATTTCCTGACAACTGGTACCAATCTATTTTATCTATGTTTTGTTCCAAGAGACGAATCGCCAAAGTATGAGAATTTCCTGATAACCATGTCCAATTGATTTTATCAGGATTTTGTTCCAAGATACGAATCGCTGAATCATGGGGATTTCCGGATAACCAATTCCAGTCTATTTTGTCAGAGTTTTGCTCCAATAAATTCATTGCATCAGGATTTGCCGATAAGATTTGCCAATCTATTTTGTCCGGATGTTGTTCTAAGAGACGTATTGCGCCGCGGTTTTGAGATAATAATGTCCAATATATCTTGTCAGGATTTGTTTCCAATATATGCATTGCGTTACGGTTTTGGGATAACGAAAACCAATCTATTTTGTCAGGATTTTGTTCCAAGATATGTATCGCTCCAGTATTCGCAGATAAATAATACCAGTCTATTTTGTCAGGATTTTGTTCCAAGAGACGGATAGCCCGCGGGTTTTTGGATAAGAACCAAGTCCAATTGATTTTGTCGGGGTTTTGTTCCAAGAGATGAATTGCCAAATCATTATGATTTCCGGATAACCAAGTCCAATTGATTCTATGAGGATTTTTTAACAAAAGATGAATTGCATACGGATTCGCAGATAATACTTCCCAATCTATTTTTGTGATGTCAATCCAGTCCAATAATTTGTACATACATTTATGTATCCTATAAATCCTCTATATTCATTCCATTTTCCAACCAATACTGGATTCTATCGGGGTGAAGTGCAACCGACAACAATTCTTCTTTGATAATATTCATACGTTTTTCTAACCACTCATAATCCACAGTAAAAATCGCGTGATTGGAAGACAGAATATGCCAATTGATTTTATCGGGGTGTTGTTGTAAGAGATGCATTGCCTCCGTATTTTTAGACAACCAAGTCCAATTGATTTTATCCATGTTTTGTTCCAAGAGACGAATTGCCAAAGCATGAGGGTTTTTGGACAAACAAGTCCAGTCTATTTTATCCTGATTTTTTAACAATAGGTGGATTGCATTCGGGTTTCCGGATAACCACTTCCAGAATATTTTGTCCTGATTTTGTTCCAAGAGACGAATCGCACCCGCATTTCCAGACAATATTTCCCAATCTATTTTTTTTGGATTTTGTTCTAATATATGTGTTGCTTTCGGATTTTGGGATAAACTCGTCCAATTGATTTTTTGGGGATTTTGTTCTAATATATGTATCGCGGCAGGGTTTCCGGATAATGAAAACCATTGAATATGTTGGGGATATTGTTCCAACAAACGAATTGCCCGGAAATGTGGGTTGTCAGATAAATGATACCAGTCTATTTTACCTATATTTTTTTCCATAAGATATATGGCACTCGGATTTTTGGACAACAAAAACCAATATATATCAGACGAAGTATCACGGATTTTTTTTTCCAAGAGTTGTATGGCCAAATCATGTGTATTTTCGGACAACCAATTCCAGTGGATTCTATGAGGATTTTTTAACAAGAGATGAATCGCATACGGATTCGCAGACAATACTTCCCAATTTAATTTTGTTGTGTCAATCCAGTCCAATAATTTGTACATTACATCTATGTATGTTAGAACATGTTTAAATCGTTACTTTATGGATGTGGATATCCACGCATATTCCACAGTGTCCACTCTGTGGACACAAGGTTGCGTGCTTCGCACGCCGACTGAAGGACTTCTATGTCGTCCTTCATAATATGGTAACATGTAATATAACTTTTCCTTTGTTAGATGCATCTAGAACGTCAACAGAACTACTCAAAGGTATTCCTTTGCAATAAAATGGGACGATTTGTGGTGTTCGTACCAATTTTAGGAATGATTTTTCAAAGGAATACATGTGTTTAGGAGCAATTTCTACCCTACAATTGACATTATCTGGTAATTCCCATAGTTCGTTCATAGTATACTCCACATCTTTATGTACAGTATGTTCCTCATCTACCGTAACACCTTCTGGACACGCAGGTATACAATGGACAATGAATTCACCACCTTCTTTTATATCTGATGCCTTCACTACGTTCTCGGCTTCTTTTGATTCCATATCAAACACATTTTCAGTATTCCACGACGGAATATGGTATATCCGCCCCCCCCTTTTGTATTGTAATATATCCCCTCGTAGTAACTCTTCCAATTTTGGATAAAGAATGGTATGTTGGTCTTTATAATTAGATTTATGGGCGGTAGATTTGATGATTTTTCCTATATAATTGATGAGGGGGTCTACTACCGCAGGGTACCGGTGACGATGTTTGCATATGAATGTATATATTTTTTGGAGTTTTTCATGATTCATGGTATCTAATTTTGATAATAGTGTAGTATCATACGCATGTACTAAAAACTGAGTTACTCGGGATGAATTTATTGTAACGGAAGGTGGTGTCTCGTATCCCATTTGTTGGAGCAAGGGAAGAATACGTTCGTTCCAAACATTGGCAGAATACGGATATCGGTCATGGACATCATCTATGGCAGTTTTTATCAATAATTCGCGCGCCTCGTTGATTTCTTGAAATTTTTCTGTAGCATCCGAGTTTTCATTCTTGTCTGGATGATTTAACAATGACAAACGACGATAATTTTTATTGATTATAGATTTTCGTTTTCCTTCGGATGAAGACAATTCTAGCATTTTACATGCATCCGAATAAAACATTATGATTTTTTTATGAATATGCTGGTCAGAAGGACAAAGTCCTTCAACAACTAACTCAGAAGGTAACTTCGTTACCGGATGAGTTTGGTTAGTTATCATAAAATATCTTTACACCTCTTTACATTTCAAACGCCTAAGAACGGCAAAAAAAATACAAAATCTATCAATATTATTCTTCTTGTAATTCTGTCTCAAATCCCCAATCTAATTTTTCAGGATGTTTTTCCAAGAGATTGATAGCTTTTGGATTTCCTGATAAACTTTTCCAATCTAATTTATCAGGGTCTATCCAGTCTAACAATTTGTACATTTCATATAGATATACTTTCAAAATTTTCTATGTCTATTCCGTATTCGTACGCAAACTGGTAGATTCTATTGGGGTGAAACATTTTTACCATATGTTCTTCGTGCAAGATATGTTTGGTTTCTTTCATCGCGTCATAATCATAGACAAATATTGCTGTATTACTTGATAATACAGTCCAATCTATTTTATCCTGGTTTTGTTCCAAGAGGTGGATTGCATCAGGGTTTCCGGATAACCATTTCCAATCTATTTTCTCGGGGTCTTGTTCCAAAAGATGAAACTCCTCATGGTTTTTGGATAACTGAATCCAACTTATTTTTTCTGGGTGTTTTTCCAAGAGATGTATTGCTTTTGGATTTGAAGATAATACAAACCAATCAAGTTTTTCGTGGTCAATCCAATTACGTAGTTTATACATTTTAAGTTATTATATAAAATAGTAAAATAACATATAAATAAATCAATTTTTTTTACCCATATTCCTCTGGACTCCTATGTCGTCCTTCAGAATATGCGTGGAGATGCCTCCGTTACACTACGGCATCCCACATTCATTCAAGGTTCATATCAAATATAGAAAAATGTATATAGAAAAATAAATGATATACAACCATATCATTGAATAACTAAACGCATTTGTATAAATGAATGACGACCAATACATGCTTATTATAAAAACGGTACAAATTCAACCAATCCGAAACATGATTACTGCTATCAAAGATATTTTGACAGATGCAACGATTACATTTACCAAAGACGGTATGCGTATCATTAATTTTGACAAAACACATACTATATTGGTAAATGTAGTACTAAATGCGAATAAATTTGAAGTATACAAATGTAAACCAGAAAAGATTGTGATTTGCGCCAATACTTTGCATTTGTTCAAAGTGATTTCCACCATGTCCAACGACGATACTTTGACCATTTACATTGATAAAAACGATTATCACGACGGAGTCGTATCACATTTGGGATTACAATATGAAAATGGGGATATTCATCAATGTTATATTCAAAAATTGCGATTGATAGAGCCCGACACGGAGGAATTGGTGATTCCGGACATTGAATATACTACGATTATCAATTTACCATCCCTAGATTTCCAAAAAATTTGTCGTGATATGAATTCTATTTCGGAACGTGTAGAAATTCGTAATACGAGTACTGAATTGAAATTTTCTTGTGAAGGTAATTTTGCCAGTACCCAAATATATCGGACAGAAACCGACGGATATACGGAATTTATCCAACGTCCTACGGATCCATCGGTCGTCACCCAGGGAGTATTTTCTACGAAATCCTTGTTACAATTTATCAAATGTACCCCTCTATGTAACACGGTGGAATTGTATTTGAGCAATGACATGCCACTGATTTGTAGTTATGAGTGTGCTTCTTTGGGCTCTATTCGTTTATGTTTGTCTTCATTGCCAGTATAAAATTGAAATTAAAATATATGATACAACAAAAATATCATATATTCGTGGATAACATGTCATTGGAAGAAATCCCTGGAGTTGTTTGCCCTGTATGTTTGGACGAAATCAAAGAAGAAAACCAGTTTATAACCTCGTGTGGACATGTATTTTGTTCACAATGTATTTATCAAATACATACACTATGTATCAAAGCGAATTGTCCTTTGTGTAGAGCTGAAATAACAAACATTCCGTGTATAGAAAAACGTCATATAAATCTAGATATTCCTGATTATGACCCCAACAATTATCCGATTTCACCCTCGTTTGAATTCATTATATGTGAAAATTCACGTAATTTGTTTTCCCATGCTTATTATACCATACAAAGATTGGAAGCATGGGAAACATTACGTTTGTATGTGGTAGATAAACATCATGGATTTATGTTTTCTTGTGATTCAGACGATATTTACCATATCATAAATGAAATTATGAAAGACAATAACAATCATTCCGGATATACGATAGGTATTACTATGCGTACGATGCATTTTATTGCTCAATTTGGTTGGACAATCTTTCGTCAAAGAATACATATGAATCGTTGAAAAATTGATTTAAACTACGATGATATATGATAATCACATATTACATATCACATATGTTACTCGCTAAAAAAATTTGTATGCCCTGTACGAATCGCTTGATAATAAATCGTCGGTTTCTTAACAGTGTAAGTGATAAAATAATCAACAAAGGGATACAAACGATAATATATGGTTGTAAATATAAGCCGATAGCGTTAATGGCAGGAATGGTAGTCGGAACATGTATAGGTACATATTATGGATATCAAGAATCAAAAAAAGATACTTATCTAGGATGTATAACTACGACAGTATTTTTTGGATGGTTCGGAGGAGTATCTGGTTATTTATTAACCATGTTTTGTCCTGTCACTGTTCCGATTGTTATCGTAGCTACCATAGCCCGACAAATGGAGCCTGTCATAGAACCAGAACCCGAAAAAAAAGAATCAGATATCTACGCCCTCTATGATAAAAGACCTACCTAATATACTTCAAATGAAAATTTGTTATATTTTAATACTACGGAAAGATGTATGTATTTATCGTTACTGAATGAAAATATGTAGGTTCCAGGAAGAAGCATATGTTTCTGACCAAGAGCACTTTGATGGTAGGTAGTTTCTTTACCTTCGGTCTTCTGACCAAACTTCTCCGGTGACCGTAGGTCACCTACTAAGTTAGTTGTTGGAGGCGTAAACGCCCCCTGACCAATAATTGTATATGTATCGCTTGGTACCTCATAAATAGTGACCATCATTTCTTTATCTTTCGGTTCATCCATTTCAAACCATAACTTATTTTTTATAATTTCAAATGTCATGTTTACACCATTTTCAAGAGTAATACAAGATAGAATTTTCATATTTGCAAGAATATAGCTACTAATAAAATATATAAATATATTTTTAATTCAATTTTTTTATTGAATGTGGTATCCGTAGTGTAACGGAGGATATCCACGAATATGTTAAAATTCCGGATTATGGGCTTTGAACAAACAACCATTACGTAATAAATTGTCAATATTAGTAATGATAGCGGGATCTTGCAAAGTACAGTTTTTCATCCATATTTTAATAATACAAAAACCGCGTTTGGGAGAAATTGTTATACCATTAACAAAATCCATATGAGAAGGATCAATGGTAAGTGAATAACCACACAACATATACATCAATTTACGCCATACTTGTACCACCATTTTATTAATTACTTTGTAAGAAAAACTACCACCTTGGCGATTGCAGGTATCTTCCCACATTGGTGTAATTCCCTTTCTCATCACAAACAACATGCAATTTTTGATAATATTGTCCGTAACAGTTTCGTTCAGTCCAATCAACTGTTCCAAGGTGGAAACATTGGACATGATTGTTTTATAACTTTCTAAATTCCAACTTTTGTCGTTGGGTAAATGATAATAATAATTCCATTCTGTCTGCAAAGGAAGACAAACATGTACCGATATATCCACTTTCTCTATTGGTATAATTTCATTATTAAGCGCGTCTAATGAGAATGTTATACGATTTTTTGCATCAGAGTCTATTTGATTGTTAGAAGATTGTAAGGTAGGAATTTTATCATGATTATGATCACATTTACTATCATGATCATGAAAATGATTTTCTAAAGTATTCGGCATTAAATACGACAATGATAACAATCGTAAAATACCTATGAGTTATATTATGTTATGTTTTTAAACCTTTTTTTTTAAGTTTTTACAACATATGCGGTTTTTTCCAAACATATGTATTGACAATAGGTCAATTCAAAATAATTCAAATCTTTGTCCATAATTTTTATCACATAATCCATGTCAAAGATAAAATTATTTCTACCCATGATGTAATTCAACATTCTTGCTACAAATGCAGATGAAAACAAATGATTTCCAACATACATCATTTCTTGATGTAATTCCAAAGGAATGGTATGAGACATTTTTGGATGTGTATACTCAATGCTTAAAAAACGTATTTTGGAACGTTGTAAATCGTCCAATTGTAAATCGGAAACATCTTTGATTTCCCATAGAGATTCATTTTTTATTTGTATGTTGGTAGAAATACGAAAAATATATTGGTCCAGAATGGTTTTGTATGTACATAATACACGGTCCGGTGCCACCATGATTCCAGAATTCGTATGTGAATCACACATGACCATGTTGGTCATTTGATTCCAACGGTCCACCACATTGTTTTCTAGTACACATTCGGGACAATTTGAATATTCTTCTTTGAATTGATATTCATCGGATTTGAATGAGGTTAGATCCGTCTGTAACCACTCAACCAAACATTCTAAAAAGGAAAAGGGAGGTAAATCAATGTATTTGATCGGTCGGTTAGGATAAATCAAATATTCGGGTGTATTCTTTCGTGAAACATACGATACATTCAACCATGGTGATAATTCAGGTTCAACTGAAATGGAAAACCAAGAATAATAGATGCGATTGTATATTTGTAAAAAATAATTGGTAGTCGCCATCGTCCATGAATTAAAATAATACATTTCAAACAATGCACATCTTACTCTGTGCCGAAAACGCACATATAAATCAACCGCATGAAACGAAATCCATACGAATTGTTCATATATACCTGGTATTTTAGGAATTAAATTATAAAAACAAGACATTTTGTAACACGTGTTATTTACTTATTTTGAAATTATTTTTATATCTTTTTATTTCTACGAATAATGGTATAATGACGACGCATTATACAATTACACAATATACACGTGACCAAGCCAAACGATTAGGAGTCACCGTAAAACATGCCAAAAATCCTACCAAAAAATTGGATGTATTCAAAGATGGTGAAAAAATAGCTACCTGTGGTGCTATGGGATACAATGATTATCCTACTTTTATGAAAAAATTTGGCAAAGAAATCGCGGACAAACATCGGGTACAATACAAACGCCGACACGAAAAAGACCGGCATGTGGTGGGTAGTGCAGGGTTTTATGCAGACCAATTGCTCTGGTAAAGGAACCTACGGTTCCTTTAAAACCTCCCTCAAGTAGAAGGATTCTTGGTAAATTAGTTGTATAGGATCTTATACAGCCAATTTGATATTTTTATTACAAGGTTTTCAAGTAAACCTTAGGAGGGCGCCTTAGCTTCGCTTGCGAAGCGTGGTGTCCTCGTTACCTAGGAGGTTTTACTGGAACCTTGGGTTCCAATAGTTCCTTTATTAAATAGAAATTACAAAGTTCTCCTCTTCTTTTATAATTTTGGAAACATTTTTGGTTTTATATACTTGATATAATTCTATTAATTCATCATCTATAGGACAACTATACCGAATTATTTTAATGGATTTTTGCCGTTTATGTTGTTCAGAAGCCAAATGTGTTTGGTGGTTTTCTTTCGTAGAAAATTTCGTATTGCAAATATTACAACAATAACGTTCCCATTTTTCCATTTGTTTATGATATTCGGCCTTGATTCTATCACTTTCTATGTAATCTTCAATCGTATACGTTCCTGATTGAACAAGTGGAGATGTTCTTATTTTTTCCAATTCACTTTCAGAAACATATGGTACCAAATATTGAGGTACAATTTTATTTTCTAATAATACAAGTTCTCCATTACAATCTTGTTGATAAATCGTATTTTTATAGTGCCGATCAGGATAAAACAAACCATAAGGTTTTAATATACGTTGTACTTGTTGTAATATAAATGAACTTACTGGTTTATTTCCGGAATGACCAAGTTGCAATGTACCACCAGTACAGTCAATTATACGGTCGTACGAGTAATTTGGAACAAATTTCCAAGATTGTGTTAAATCAAACACAATATCTGGTTTCACCTCTTCCTCTTCATCCACACAATCGTACGGGTCATTAAACCATTCGTCCACATCTATCGGACTACATCTCGTATCTAAATCTTTTTTATAGGTTCTTCCGTGACCAAGTATAAGAGTTTTCATCACTGTTTTCATAACAATATATGGTTATATTTTGTTATGTTTATGTTATTTTGAATAAGCTCCTATACATCCAATTTACCAAGAATCCTTGTAATAAACCTGATGCCTCCACTACTCTGGCTTCGCCAACCACGGCATCATCCCCTAATGCTACCGTTCTACGATCAGCAAGTACGCCACCGAAGGTGGCAACCGGTAATTCGCAATGCGAATTACTTGGCGAAGCTTGCAACAACGGAGTCCTGGCAAGCAGAGCTTGCCGAGTACTCATGACGTCCACATTAGGGTCTTCTACGAAAGGGAGGTTTTAAAGGGTTTTTTGCCCTTTGGGCAAAAAGTCGTAGGTTCCTTTATTTAGATATCCAATGAAATCGTATTGCGGTCACTGCGTTGTTTACGGCGCACACGTTTAGGAATGGATGCATTTTGCATGTCACGTAACGACGAGATACTAATCATGGAATCATTTTCATTCAAAGTTGAACCTCCCGAAGGAATCATCAATTCTTGTATTTGAGATTGCATACCGAGTTGTTCATTGTTTCCAACATTGTTTCCAAAAAAACTGTTTACTTGTGATTGTTGTACTTGTGCTGGGGGTTCTTCAAGTGCAGTATCACGTGTTTTCAATCCAGAAAGTATTTGATTTAAATCCATATTTTGGGGGCCGCGCATTTCGGGACGTTTTTGGGGAGCCGGCGCCTGTGAAACATAAGAACGTTCTTGTAAATCTACGCCTTGTTCACGAAACATGGGAGTGGTATCACCACGTCCAGCGGACAAATCCGGGCGGGTAAATTGCATATTTGCCATGGGATTTCGCACAGGGGGTTGTTGATTTTTAGTCGCTACTGCGGGAGGTGGAGGACCAAAGGTCGTACTCACTTCGGGGTCACGATTCATCAAATTATTCGCCATGTTGAATCCGGGACTGGCTTGACTCATGGATTGGACGGTGGCATTGGTAAACATTTTCATCAATTCGGGACTCTGTTTGATGACATCATTGAAAGCCGGGGTTGCACTGGAAAGTGCTTTGTTGGTAAAATTAACTACAGCAGCCGAAAATCCCAAACGTAATAACAAGGATATTTCTGGTGACAATTTACCTCCCTTGTATTTGTGATAAAGTTCACCAAATATTTCTTCGTAAGAATCCAAATCTTCACTTACTTGTTCCCCCCATCCGTCTAAATTCAGGTCAAATGGGTTGAAAGCCGCATTGGCATATTCAACCGAGTTTACCAACGTCATAAACCACCAACCCTGAATTTTAACACTGTCCTTTTTACGTTTGTCTTCCAAGGCTCCTTCGTATTCATCTTCAATTTCTTCATAATTAGAATCCAAATTAAAATGGGAAGAATGTTTGATAATGCCTTTTTCATACCATTCTTCCAATTTTTTAATCATCATACGTTTTTTACGACGTTTTTCACGGTCAGTCATTCGTGCACTACTCGTCTGATCCAGTGGTATTTCCGTATTTAATTTACCAAATCCATCGGCCGTTCGTGTAAAACCTGATACACTTTGGGCAGTAGCCTCTCCTAAATTAGAATCACCCATTTCTTCTACATTCAAATTTATGTTATTATCCGAAGATACAGAGGCATTGCTTTTACCACCACCAAACCAATTACCGAAATTTAAAGATTTGGAGAAATTGTTTTCACCTCCACCTCCACCTCCACTATCATTTTGTGATAAATTGTTTAAATCCTGTTCTAATTTGTCTAAATCTCCCATATCAACATTTGTATTGGAATAATTGTTTTTTTTTTTTTCATTCATTAAAAGTTCTATACCAGGTCCAAAATTGACAGAAGGTCTGTAATCATTGTCATTCAAATGTAAAGAAATCGGTTCCACGTCTTTGAGTCCAAGGTCAATAACTTCCATTGTTGAGAATTAGTAGATATGGTATATCTACTAATTTATTTCTATATTTGTACGTAACTAAAGGAACCTACGGTTCCTTTAAAACCTCCCTTCCAATTAGGAATTTCTAATTGGTTGTATAGAATCTTATACAACAAGTGTACTAATAATCCTTCAAATAAACCTTATGAGGGCACCGCGCGCAGCGTGGTGTCCTCGTTACTTAGGAGGTTTTACTGGAACCTTGGGTTCCAATTGTTCCTTTATTTCTACGTGATTTTCTCTGTTTCTTTTTGTGTTGTGATTTTTTGGATTTGCGTAGTTTACCACCTTTTTTTATTTCTTCTTCCACTGGTTTCATTTCTTCTTCGGTAATGGTGGTTTTGTCCATTGCCGGTGCGGGTTCTTCAGCAGCAGGTGTAGTGGTTTCTTCGGCAGCAATAGCCGCGGTTTCAGCGGCCGCAGCAGCGGCTTCAGTATTTTCGGCATCCATTTCAGTGGATGAATTATATTCTGAAGCAGCAATAGCAATTATTTTTGGTTCATTATCCATCATATTTTCAATTTCAATATAATGAATTCCATTTTTTGAATCAATTAATGTACCATGTAAACTATCTAGGTCAAACTTTCTAGATTCTTTGGTTTTTTTAGATTCTTTGGGAGTCAATAAAATCTGTTGGCCTATTAATTTTTTTGAATTACTTGGTCCTAAACCCATTATAATATATCAATAGATTTAGATAAAACTCTCTATAATGAATGTAATATATTACAATATCTAACATGACGTTGGAACAATTTTATCTTCAATATGAAACTATCATGAAACAATTACCCAATGCAAGTTGTGAACAATTACATTCTTGGTACCAAGAAGGTATTCAACTGTTAAAAACCAACATTCAAAATACCCATGTTTGTAAAAAAATATTGCATATTCTTTTGTTACTGTTTCCCACCAATCCAGAATTGTATTATTTTATGGGATGTGTTCAACAAAATGCATTAAATAAATACGATGGATGTGGTATCCGTAGCAAAGCGAAGGATAACCACGCATATTCTGAAGGACTACGTAGAAGTCCAGAGGAATATGAAACTGAAAACATCCATTCCGTATTGTATTGGTTTCAAAAAGCATTTCAAGAATTTTATTGTGACTCTAAAGCTAAACCACGAAATGTATATCACATAGAAAACACGTTGGATTTTTTCAAAGTGTTGTTTGAACACAACTATGTAAACTATATTCAATATTTGATGGATACCAATGTAGCATTATTCCAAGAACTACAACAAACTCCATGTGACCCGCGTTGGTTGCTCTTCTTGGGGGCATTTTATATCAAAACCAATCAATTGAAACAGGCCACTCTTGTTTTTCAACAATTGCAACTAACTTTAGTTCCGAATACATGTAGTAAAGATTTGCAATACAAAATATACAACAATAGTTTGATTATGCATACACGTATGGCGAATTTTGAACGTATTCCAGAATTGTTAAAACGGAATTTTGAAATATGTCATTCCATGAAAGATAACCCCGAGATAGAATGGTGTACCAAGAAGAATGTGTTTTGTAGTAATATGTTGTATTATGACTATATGTATCATGACCCCCGCGATCATTTACAAATGTGTCAACACGTTGAAACCTATTTCCCGTGTAAAGAAACACCTATCGTAAATATGTCTAAAGAAGAGGCTCTGTTGGATTTTGATTTTGAGTCAAAAATGCCTTCGGTATCCAAAATCCGTATTGGTTATCTTTCTTCCGATTTTATTGAACACGCTGTTTCTCATTTTATTTTACCCATTTTACAATATCATAATCAAGAAAAATTTGATATTACTTTGTTTGTTTCTCGTAATTATGCAACGATTCTATCTGATACAACTTATTCCGAAAATTGTCAACGACATCGCATCATCAATGTTCAAGATTTATCTACGGAACAAACCGTGGCAAAAATACAAGAATTGAATATACAAATATTGATTGATTTGAATGGATTTACCGAAGGACATAGAATGGAAGTATTGGCGCAACGTCCGGCTCCCATACAAATATCTTATTTAGGATTTCCGAATACGATTGGTTCAGCGAATATTTTGCAATATCGGATTACCGATCATGTGGCCGATATGCCCGATTCACAACAATGGTTTGCGGAACAACGTCTGTATATGCCTCGGTGTTTTCTACTTTTTCGTTCGTTAGCACAAACACAACCATTGTTGTTTTTGAACGGTAATTCTCCCTTTTTTCCGTGGATAATTTTGGGTGCGATGAATCGTGAATCTAAAAATTCGGACGAGGTCATTGCATGTTGGAGAACCATATTGGAATCTGCACCAAATACAAAAATATTAATCAAATTAAGTACAGTGGAAGATGCTGACAATCACATTGCAAATTATCGTAGAAAAATGTGTATTGGAGGAGTATCAGAAGACCGAATACTGTACGCCAAATACGGAACTACGGAAGAATATTTCAAATTGTTTTCGCACATAGACATTTTGTTGGATACCTTTCCGTATTCTGGAACGACTACAACGTGCAATGCTTTGTACAATTCCGTACCCGTAATCACATTGGCACAGCGGGATCTACATGCACACAATGTAACTGCGTCTATATTGACTCAATGTGGAATGCCCGAATGGATATCCTATCGTCCTCAGGAATACATTGAAAAAGTAGTGAATTGGGCAAAAAATCCGGAGAAATTGTCTTGGTACCGCGGAAATGACCAACAATCGGGAGAAGTTCATCGGTTATTTTGTAAAAAAATGATGTCAACTGAACCATTTATGACGGATTATGAACAACTTTTACAATCTATACACCCTCAGAATAAAGGTTAACCTCTATTCTTGGATAGGGTGCCCCGGGGCACCCCACCCAAAATGAGGTAAATCTTTTCCAGTTCATATTGGCAGCGAAATCGCACATGTGCGATTTCATCATACAATCAGACCAGAATAAAGATTAATAATCAAAATCATGTTCTTCCAATTCTTCCAAATAATAATCATCATCATACGTATGAACATATTCACCGGATTGATAGGAACAAAAACAAAACATTCGGGTATTTTCTGAAAGTCCAAATAGATTGCTACTCATTTTATAATTGCCACATTTATTACAAGATATGGCTCCAATCGTTGTATATTCGTGAGGATGTGTAGGTGTAAAATTCCAACGTTCAGACATAATACAATCATTTTTACGTGAATAAGCATGATCAATGATTTGCATAATGGTACGATATTTTTGACGATGTTGAAATTTATCGGTTGTTGTATCGTGAAAGGCATACGATTTGATGATTTCTTGCAATTCCGGAAGAATGGATATAGCTTTGACCAACAGACATTTGATTACGGTGGTTGATACAGAAGGTTCCATGGTTATATGATTGAATTGTTTATATTATGACAAACAATTCAATTTTATATTGTTGAAGACGTAAACACCCCCTGATTATTATGTTTTCTGGTAAGAGGGCAGAAAGCCTTCTAACTACTAACTTAGTAGGTGACCTACGGTCACCGGAGAAGTTTGGTCAGAGGGACAAAGTCCTTCAACAACTAAATTCAAAGGGTGCTTCGCACTCAGAACCCGCAAAGCGGGTTCACAGTTGCTTCGCTGACCCAGAGAATTTTGGTCAGAGGGCTGAAAGCCTTCAACAACTAACTCTGAAGGTGACCTACGGTCACCGGAAGAGTTTGGATCTGAGTCTTATACCACATTCCTTGTAAAAAACAATCACATAGATCATCCTTTTTTTTACTTTCCAACATATAGGGCTCCCATACTTTCATTTTGGGATGTTTATTCATGAGTTGTTGAGTATAAAGAACCGCATCACGTTTGTGTTGTTTGTATTTTGCATTTTCTAAAGAACTTCTACGTCGTTCTTCGGAACATGCGTGGATGCCACATTCATTTTGATTCATATCCAACGTGGTGTTTTCCTCTCTAACCTCGGGTTCAAATCCTTTTAATTTGTTCTTGGAAGAAATAAATTCTATGTGAGCCTCTGGAAATCGCATTAAAAAATACATGGTCAATTCTCCTTGAACGGTTTTCATCCGTGAAGCCACCGTAGATATTTGATTTTCCAAAATGACGTGGGTAGGTGGATTTTCACGTAAAATGGTCTGTTTGTCCAAATGACGAATCATGTTTCTACCCAAAGTAATCAAATCAGTTTGTTTGGAATTGAGTATAGGAGCTGTTCCTTGACCCAGAGATATTAGTTGAAAACATACCCGTTGAAAATGTTCACATAGCAAATCTACATAGATTTTCTTGGTTGGTTTGGGAACCATAGCGACGGGTATTTTGTACCCGACAATCAAAGCTTCCAATCTTTCCCGATTGAGTGTATTTAATTTGCTTCGTTCAAATACTTTTTTAGGAATTAGCCATCCATTGGTAGAATTACTATGGGATTTTGCGTGAGTTTCACAATACAAATCTTGTGTTCCAGTATGAGTATATTTGGCCACTTTTCCACATACTCTTGGTGCGACGGTAGATTGTTTTTTCTTGGGTATCTGACCCACTGAACATGTGCATCGTGCGACTGGAAGGGTAGATGGTGGAATTTCAGGATTTTGCATAAGATCAATGACACGCCAATCCAAAATAACATGTTCAGTAGAATTTTCTTCGGATAAAAAACAATAGGCCAGATTTTTGATACCAATATCAAAAGATAAAATACGCTGCATAAATATATGTAATATCAATGATTCTTTATGTTTTAACGATATTAAAAATTGATTTTTAATTCACAAACTTATCTTTGTGAATATATTGATGAATATGATAACACCACAAGAATATACAATGAATAATATGCATCAAATACCGGATATAGAAAATAATATATTAGAAGTTATGAAAACTAAATTAAAGGTCTATGATGAAAGACTCGTGAAATTAGAAGACAAGGTATTTGAAAAATTGGGGATGGGTAGCTGTGTATCTGATTGTTGCAAATTGATGGAAACAGTTTGTTTATGGACATTGGTAATCATGCTCTCTTTAAAAGTATTTAATTAGTTAGCCCGATGCCTCCACTACTCTGGCTTCGCCAACCACGGCATCATCCCCTAATGCGGACGTTCGTAGAACGGTAGCATTAGGGTCTTCTTACCCCCTCTCATACAAAAAAAAGGTTTTTGATTATATTATTACAAACTCATTCGGTAGCTTCGCTACCTGCTGAGTTAGTTGTTGAAGGCAATAAGGAACGTATGTCCTCTGACAAAATTAGTTTTTTTTATTCAAAATTTCTACAACTTACATTTTTTGGTCAGAGGGCTTTTGCGCAGCCTAGCCTTCGCACAGGAACCGAAGGTTCCTTAATACAACTAAATTCAAAGGGTGCTTCGCACCTGGAGAATTTTTGCGAAAAACCTCCATCCTACAGACGACGTAGTCGGGCGTAGAATCAATATCGTATATATGTATTATTACAATTATAACATTGTACGAGTGACGAGAATATATATCGTATAGATTTATGACGATCTACATTGATAGTCAATGAGTGTATTTTGCGATATTCTGTAAATGTAATTGTTATAATAAGAAAGTTTGGATTATAAGGATTATATCTGTATCGTGGTACGGGCATTAAATGTAGTAACATATAGCGGTTGTCATTCGGCTGAAATTGACTCATGTACTTTCCGGCTCTGTATTTGATAACCCCACTGTATGACAAAATATAACGTATTATATCTTCTGGTAAATTTGCAAATATAGTACTCATGACGATGTCGGTGTTTTTGGTCAGAGGATTGGCGAAGCCAGAGAAGTCCTTCAACAACTAAATTCAAAGGTTACTTTGTCACCGGAGAATTTTGGCAAAGTCAGAGTAGTGGATACATCATAATACTATGTATTATTTCTATATCCTTCACGAAATAAACTAAAAGTCAAAGTAATTAGTAGGGTTAGAACGGTTCTAACCAATAAAAAAGGTTTTTGATTATATTATTACAAAACTCATCCAGTGACTTTGTCACCGGATGAGTTAGTTGTTGAAGGCAATAAGGAACGTATGCCCACTGACCAAAATGTTTTTTTTATATTTTCAAAATTTTATGTGTATACGACTTACATTTTTTGGCGAATGCATTCTTCACGGAAAATGTCAAATCCTTCTTTGGCAATGAGTTCCATAAATCGCATGGTCAACGCCATAGATCCACCACTATGCATACCACCGTAATCTTTTTGTACTTGGTTGACAATTTCAACTATTTTTGGGTCATCTGAAAACATAAAACCTCGTTTTTCTTCCGTAGAATAATTGTACAAATAATTCCACATTTCCATCTTTTGAATGGTTTGGTAGGCGTATTCGGCTTCATGTTTGTAAAGAACCATAAAGTCAAAACTAGGATCCAATGGGTGCATTTTTGGAAGTGGGATAAGAGAAGGCATTTCATCATCATCACTATCTTGATAATCATCACATAGTTCCATTGTAACAGAAGTATCTGCTTCACTCACGGTATCGTCAATACCGGATTCAATGGGTTCAAGACCAGACATCTCGTCATCGTCGTCTTCCACCGGTTCAAGACTAGGCATCTCGTCCTCGTCTTCTACTGGAATAAGACCAGGCATTTCGTCGTCGTCTTCTATCGGTTCTAATGGAGGCATCTCGTCATCGTCTTCCACCGGTTCAAGACTAGGCATATCGTCGTCATCATCTTCCGCGTCGTCTTCTGCTACTAATTTTTGTACAATAGATTTACGATAGGCAACAATTCCATTCTTAGCAATGAAATCCATGGTTCTCATCGTAAATGCCATAGAACATCCACTATGACCGGAATCATAATCATCATTGATTTCGTTCATCAACTCGTTGATAGTAGGTTCGTCCGTAAACATAAATCCAGATTCTTTAGAAACCGTATAAGCTCGTAAATAGTCCCATTTTTCTAATCGCGTGACGGTTTTGTGAGCAGAGTGTAATATATCACGTGTATGTTCACACGTGATAAAATCAAAATTGGAGGTAAAAGGGTATTTTGTAGAAATATTTGCATCAACATCAAAGTTATCCTGTACCTGATTTTTATTCTCTGCATAATCAGGTAGATAATGCAGAGATTTAAGAAATTCTTGCACCAAATCGTGCAATTGAACGAATGAATAAAAGTTTCCCATGATTGATTTTGCGTTGTAGTGCTTGTTTTAATATGATAGTCTCCGTTGTATATCTCAAAAAGGAAAATCAATTTTTATTATTGGAACCTACGACTTTTTGCCCTTTGGGCAAAAAACCCAGTAAAACCTCCCTTTTGTAACGAGGACACCCCCACTACGTGGTGGCGCCCTCATAAGGTTTCTTGGTTAATTAGTTGTATAGGATCTTATACAACCAATTTGATATTATTAGGGTTTCAAATAAATCTTATGAGGGCGCCACCACGTAGTGGGGGTGTCCTCGTTACTCAGGAGGTTTTACACCTTTTCTCATTTCAAACGCCTAAGAACGGCAAAGCCGTTCAAGGTTGAGACCCCTACGGGGTCTCTGACCGATTTTCACGAACGAAAAGATACATTAAATATTATCTGTATCCTTTCGTAAAAAGATAGATAGTCGCACATCCTGTGGCGAACCCAAAGACAGGGGCTAATGGGGCAACTGCAGAAATATGTAACAAAATGAAAGTCACGTTATAGCACATACCCAGACTGGCAAATGCGTGTATCGTTTTGATATATTGTATGGTATTATCTCTAACATAAACAGAAGCAGGATTCAATGGTGTCATAGTCGTAGTAGATAATATAGTATACAGTTTGTGTTTAACCTCTATTCTGGGTTTGGATGCCCCAGAGCATCCCAACCCAGAATAGAGGTTAAGTAGGTAAGGGGGGGGACGAATATATGTAAGAATAAGAATATTACACCTTTTCTCATTTTTTTCTGCCTTGAAAATAGGTCAGAGACC
>Ga0209777_10001741_pt1 | contig 30418 bp, 35 predicted proteins | sample FrelakmetHBP12HB_FD_187147 | JGI IMG/M metagenome (GOLD analysis project Ga0209777, IMG submission 187147) | Freshwater lake sediment microbial communities from the University of Notre Dame, USA, for methane emissions studies -HBP12 HB (SPAdes)... | ecosystem: Environmental > Aquatic >... | reverse complement strand
CTCCTGTTGTAGTCCTCAAGCACAAGCAGTATCTCCTGGCTCCTTCCTACGGAGAAGACCGGAATCAGCACCTTGCCCTTTCTTTGCATGGCCTTGTTTATGACTGCCATCAGCCTTTCCTCGGAATCGTTCCTGTTTGACATGAAGTCGTTCCTTCCGCCATACGTTGACTCCACAAAGATGGTTTCAGCGCGCGGGAAGTTTATGTGCGCCGGGTCAAAGAGCTGTGTGAACCCGAACTTCAAGTCCCCGCTGTATATGAGGTTGTGCTTGCCCTCGCCGATGTGAAGATGCGTTACAGCGCTTCCGAGTATGTGGCCGGCGTTGTAGAACGTGAGCTTCACGTCAGGCGTTATGTCAATCACTTCGTTGTAATCAACGGCTATCGTGTTGTTGAGTTCAGTCTGGATTTCCTTCTTCGTGTACGGCGGCTCCATGCCCAGGTACTTCTTTGTCAGCTGTATGTAGTCGTTCTGCAGAAGCGCCATCAGGTCCTTTGTCGGAGGCGTCATGTAGACCGGGCCCTCGTAACCTGCCTCAAACAGGAAAGGGAGGAACCCGCAGTGGTCCATGTGCGCATGGCTCAGCACAACGGCGTCAAGCTCGTTTATCGGGAACCCGAGCAGGTTTATCATCGGGTATGCGTCCTCGGGCGCCGTTGCTGCGGTGTTAAGCCCGCAGTCAAGCATTATCCTTGAGTTCTTAGTCTGGACCAGGAAGCAGCTCCTGCCTATCTCCCTGAACGCGCCCAGCATGCCTACCTTTATCCAGGAAACGTCCGGATGCTCCACGCTTATCTGCTTGCCTATCCTCATCAGGAACTTCTTCCTGTCGTCGCCTTTGGCTATCTCGCTCTTCCTCAGGCCATCAAGCATTGAGGACGGCATTGTCGGCGTGCGCACGACTTCCGGCGCCCATCCGGTCTCCATTATTATGGACTTCAGGCTCTGGCCCTGCTTGCCTATCACGACGCCTGGCTTCAGCGCCTCTATCATGACTCTTGAGAACGGGGCGTCAAACCAGATGTTCGTTATCTTGGCCTCGGGGTCGACAAGCTCGCCTATCTTCGCCTTGGCCTTTTCCATGTCCATCAGGAAGCGCTGGTCCGTCCTAAGCAAAACTTTCTTCTTCAGCGAGGAGGCAAGGCCCTTTATCACGTCCCTTGTGGCATACACCTGCGTTATGTCCTTCACGTACACCGCTACGTACGGGCCAAGGAACTCGACCTTGGTTATCTCTATATTGGATGGCACCAGCTCCTGGATGAGCTTTTCTATCCTATTCTGCATAGTCATTTTGACCAACTTTGTATTCATTATTTTTAATTAGAGGATTGTTTAGTACTAGTAAAAAACAAAAACTAACCTATATTATGCTAAAAAACCTTTATTAACTTTTCTATTTCCTCCTTTTGGAGCTTCCTGTAGCCGTCCTTCGTTATGGTTATCACGTCTATGAACTCGCCTGTGGCGGAATCCCTCCCCATGGCTGCCCATACGGACTTGACGGCAATGGGAATCAGCTCTGAGACCTTCATGTCCTTGCCGTAGTTGGTGTCGATTACGCCGAACGCGATTGGCGAGCCCGAGCCTGTCGAGGTCTTGGTCTCCTCGGTCACGCCGCCCACCATGTCTATGCTGAACAGCCTGGGCTTATCGTCGCACCCGCCCATCAGAATCTGTATCCAGAACGGCACGTACTTGCTGTTTGAGAGTATGTTGGCCAGCAGCGTCGCCGCGGCCTCGACCGATATCCTCTTCTCGTTGTCGTGCCTGTACTTGAGCATCTCCACCCTGAGCCACCTTATCAGCATCTGCGCGTCGCCGACCGAGCCTGCTATGGTTATGGCTATGTGGTCGTCTATCATGTATATCTTGTCTATGTCCTTGCTCGCTATGAACGTGCCCATTGTCGCCCTCTTGTCTGCGGCGAAAACAATCCCGTCGCCGCCCACAAGCCCGACCGTTGTCGTGCCTGTCTGCAGCGCTTTCTTCATTTCGTCAGAGGAAACAGCATCCATTTGAACCACAATTGCAATTATGATGTCTGGTTTAAAAAGGTGAGGGTGCGCCGGTTTCCGTTGCGGCTTTCAAGGCTTGGAACGCTTGGCATTTTAAATTTTGCGCATGCCTTTCCGGGCCTTTAGGAAGGCTTTAATTGCTATCTTTTTCGGCCTGTGAAAGATTTATAAAACAGGCAACTGAAACAGTCCCATAGTTTTTTGGTGGTAGCGATGGACAGGCCTGCAAAGGAGCTTTTTGACGAAATGTTCGAATACAGAAGCAAGATACGCGGCATGCTGCCGGAGGAATGGGTCGCGCTTTTCAGGAAGACGCTTTACACTATGCTTGACAGGGTGGAAGGCGGGGAGCTGCCCACGGACGACAACTACCTGCTTGACAACGACCTTGCCGTAAACATATACAAGAAAAAGTATTACCTCAAGAACATCAAGAACGAGTACATCGAGACGAGGCCGGAGATGACGTTCGCACGGGTCAGCTCATTCATAGCAGCGGTGGAAAAGGAGGCCGACGCCGAAAAATGGGCCGAGATATTCTACAGGGACATGTTCAACGGCTACTGGCTTCCGGGCGGGCGGATAATAGCCGGGGCAGGCGACATATACAGGACCAAGACGCTTGCCAACTGCTTCGTGATAAAGATAGCGGAAGACAACCTTGAAAGCATATTCAACGCGGCATACGAGGCTGCGAAGACGTACAGCTACGGCGGGGGCGTCGGCATAGACATATCCACGCTGAGGCCCAGGGACGCCATAGTGCACAATGCGGCGTCGTTCAGCACCGGGGCAGTCAGTTTCATGGAACTGTACAGCCTCACCACGGGGCTGATAGGCCAAAGCGGCAGGAGGGGCGCGCTCATGCTGACGATTGACGTGAAGCACCCGGACGTGCTCAACTTCATAGACATCAAGAACAAGCCCAGTTGGACGACCGGCCAGGTGATGGACCAGCTCAGGTTCTCCGCAATGTTCAGCGACGCCCAGCTTGACAAGGCGCGCAAAATCATAGTGGAGAACACCCAGATAAGGTTTGCGAACATAAGCATAAAGGTAAGCGACGAATTCATGAACGCCGTGGTTGAGCAGAACGAGCACGGCAAGGGCGCCGTCCTGCTGTACAAGAAGAAGCCGAAGGGCAAGACGATGCGGATTGACCAGGACGACAAGGACGCGCACTATTCCCTGGGCATACCTTCAAGGAAGCTGGAGGAATACGAGTTCATACAGAGGTTCGAGGGCCTCGACGCGCTCAACAAGCACATAACGGAAGGGTACGGGGCAAGCGTCAGCGACGCCAACTTCAGGAACGCGGACGAGAGGGACGTTTACGGGGATTACGTAATTGAGCTGAAAGAGTTTGACTTTGACCTCGCGGTAAGGGAATCCGGGGATTTCCTGCTTTACTTCAGCAGCCCGGCAACCGGCGTGCAGAAAAGGCTGGTGAAGGCAAGGGATATATGGAACACGTTTGTTGAAAGCAACTACAAGAACGCGGAGCCGGGCCTCATGTTCTGGAGCAGGCTCGTGCAGTTCAGCCCGACCAACTACATAGACGCGCCGATAATCACGACCAACCCCTGCGGCGAAGTCCCGCTGGAAGACGGCGGGGCCTGCAACCTCGGCAGCATAAACCTCTCGCGCATGGTGAAGGGCCCGTACACGGACAAGGCGGAGATAGACTGGGCCACGATGGGCGACTCAATAGACCACCTTGTGAGGTTCCTGGACAACATAACGAGCCTGAACGCAAAGATGAACCCGCTTGAGAAGCAGAAAAAGGCCGCTGAAAACACCAGGAGGATAGGCCTCGGGATAATGGGCATGGCGGACATGTTCAACCAGCTGGGATTGGCGTATGACAGCGAGGACGCGCTTGCTGTGCTTGAAAGGATCATGTCATTCATAGCCAACAGGGCATACTCATACTCTTCGCAGGTAGCAAAGGAGAAGGGCTCGTTCAAGCTGTTCAGCTACGAGAAATACTCAAAGAACCCGTTCTTCACGGAGGCGCTGACTGACGAGACGAAGAAAAAGGTGAAGGAAAGCGGCATGAGGAATGCTGGCGTATTGAGCATAGCGCCCACGGGAACGATATCCAACATAGCCGTGGGATACGTGCTGAACAACAAGAGGTACCTTGGGGTGAGCAGCGGCATAGAGCCCATATTCGCCCTATATTATACTAGGAGGAGCGAGAGCTTTGACAAGACATTCAAGATATTCCAGCCAACCGTGCAGGCGTACATCGACCTGAACGGGCTTGCGTCCTCAATAGACAAGGCGGAGACGGACGACGCGCTGATGAACATACTTCCTGAGTATTTCTTCAAGACCGCGCACAAGGTAGACCCGCTCATGAGGGTGAGGATGCAGGGCATTGCGCAGAGGTACATCGACCACAGCATCTCCTCGACCGTCAACCTTCCGGAGGACATAGAGCCGGAGGTCATATCCAACATATACATAGACGCATGGAGGCACGGCCTGAAAGGGATAACTATTTACAGGGAGGGCAGCAGATACCCCATACTGTCAACGGCAGGGAAGAAAAGCGAGTTCACGGAATACAAGGACAGGCTGTTCAAGATAAAGATAAACGGAAGCGAGACGATTGCGAAGGGCGACGACGTCATGGTGATGCCGAACGGGCAGCTGACTACGGTCTACCACGCAATGAAAAGCGGGACTATATCCGGGTGAAAACATGGGAAACAAAATACCATTTGGAGTAATATATAAAACCGACGATAAAGAAATAAAAAAAATGATGAGGGAAGTAGTAAGAATAACAGATGGATCTAGGATATCATATGATTCTGTAGATCATTTCATATTTAATTGTGGAAAATGTAAAGAACAGTTAGATGTTGGCGAAGTAGAACTGAACCCTTCTATGGGCAGTAAAGGAGAAGATGTATGTTTATCATTTAGATTATACTGTAAAAAATGCAATTTGCATTATGTAAGGAAAATCTATCTAATCGAAAACTTCCATATTGGATATAATTTGGGCGGGTGAAAACATGATTGAGCTGAAAACGATTGAGGAAGTGAAAATCAAGACCCTGGTGCCTGTGGAGCTGGCAAGCGAGAAGCTCAACACGCTGAAGAAGGAGCCGAGGCAGGACGTGCTCAACGCAAAGGTCTACAAGCTCAAGAGCTCGTTCGTGGACTACGCGATATACATCACGCTCAGCTACAAGCTGGACGACAACGGAAACAGGATACCGTACGAGATATTCATCAACTCAAAGGACCTGACGAAGTCCGCGGAATACGCGGTTTTGACCAGGCTGATATCCGCGGTGTTCAGGAGGAGCGAGGACCCGACGTTCATCATAGAGGAGCTGAAGTCCATCTACGACCCCAACGGGGGCCACTTCAAGGAGGGCCGCTACTACCCTTCCATATACGCTGAAATAGGGGACATACTGGAAAAGTTCTTCTTTGACATAGGCATAATGAAGAAAAAGGAAAGGAAGGAGATGTCCGAGCAGGGGCCTGCCGCCCCGAAGAAGGACGAAATCAACCTTGAGCTCAAGATATGCCCGAAATGCGGCCAGAAGTCGCTGAAGCTGGAGGGCGGCTGCATGGCCTGCATGAATCCGGACTGCGGATACTCAAAATGCGACGAGTAGGGGGCGCTGCATCCGCTTTAAATATTTTTTCCTACATAAATATGCTGTTTTAACGGGGCCTGTAGCTTGGTTTTGGCTTGCCAGCCAAAAGCGCTCCAGGCCAAATATAGAGGGAAAATAGGGCCTGTAGCTCAGCTTGGATTAGAGCGATGCTCTCCTAAGGCATAGGCCGTGAGTTCAAATCTCACCAGGCCCGATCCTTTTTCTTCAAAGAAGAAAAAGTCTTCACCCCAAAAGAAGCTAATTTAGAAGAAATCTTTCATTGACCTCTGCGTCCCGCCTTTCTCGTTGACATCCTCTCTCTCAATAACTTTTACTGTGTGGCTGGGCCTCTGCTCATCCATGGTTTTGTGCTCAATAACAACCCGTTCCCTATCCTTGCGCTTCGCCTCCAGCTCGTCGTTTACGACCTCCATGAGGCTGAACATCCTTGACTCTTTCCGTTTTGAGACCCAATGGTAGGCCTCGTCGCGCGTTCCCCTTGTTATGAGTATGAAAACCTCGCCCTTGTGCGCCCTGCCGGTCCGCCCCCTCCTTTGTATGAGCCGTATCTCCGAAGGCACAGGCTCGTAGAATATGACCGCGTCCGTGCTGGGGATGTCTATGCCCTCCTCGCCTATGCTGGACGCGACGAGCACGTTGAACTTGCTGTCGCGGAAGTCCTGCAAGGTCTGCTCCTGCTGCCGCTTGCTGTATTCCTTGCGCTTGCCGATGAAGAAATGGGCAGGATAACCCTTTTTCGTGAGCAAATCCGCGAGGTATTTGGCCTGCTCAACGTACTGAACAAAGACCATGCACTTCTTTCCCTTCAGCTCCTTCCCGAACATGGAGACCAGCCTGTCCACCTTGGGGTGCTCCTCGCCGTTCTCCATCATCCTGTTCATGAGCTGCCTTGCCTCAACAAGCTCCTTGCTCGTAAGAAGCTCGCGGACCGACTTCTTCTCCCCTTTTTCCTTGGCCATGTCCGTGACGAAGCGGAGCGTGGAAAAGATGCCCTGGGTCTCAAACAGGGTTATTATGTGGTCCAGGTTAAGTATCATTGAATACAGCATGAACATCCTGTATTTGGCGTTTGACTTCACCCTTGAGATTACGTTGCCGAGAGCGACGAGCAGCGACCTTTTCATGACAACTGGCAGCCCTGTTGAGCGCAGGGCCTCCACATACCTTGATTCAAGGCCCTTGAGTAGAATTTGAACGCGCCTCATCTCCGGGTCCAGCGAAACGTAGACCCAGTTGAACTCTTTTTTGTGCACGTACTCAGAAACATCCTCGTCGTCCTCTTTCCTGTACTCAATACTGTCTATGTCAAGCAGGCTGATTATCTCCATGACCTTTGCCTTGTCGCTGCCAGGCGACGCGGTCATGCCCATCTTCCTGCATGATTGCGAAAGGCCCTTTGCTATGGATGCGTATGCGTAGTTTCCCGCGGCCCTGTGGCATTCGTCAAAAATGACAAGGTCAAACGAGGAAAGCAGGCTTGGCTCCTGTTCCGCATCCTTCTCTATCGTCTGCGGCGTGGCAAAAATGTATTTTTTTGCGTATAGCGGGCTGCGTTCCCCTGCTTTTGTCTCCCCGGTTAAAAGTATGGCGTCGTCCTTGTCTGCGTCCGTCTGGGAAAGGAAGGAACGCAGATGCTGCTTACAGAGCGGCTTCGTCGGAGCCAGGAAAAGAGCTTTCTTGAATTTGCACATCACGGAAAATGCAAGCAGCGTTTTTCCAAGCCCCGTCGGCAAAACAACCAGCGTGTTGTAATTAAGGCAGGTTTTTGCTATATTTTCCTGGTATTTTCTCAAAGGCACAAGAAGGGAGAGGGACCCCATGATTCCACTAATTCAAGCCATAATATTATAAATTCTTTTAATTAGTATATGTTACTATGGTTACATACAAAGTAGTGATTTATGATATAAAATATACAAACAAAAAAGAATATAACAGGACAAAACGCCTTTTTTATTACTACTTAAAAAAGATAAGGAACGTTAAATATCTGACAAAATCAGCGATAATAACAGACGATGAAAAACCAATACTGGATATTATTTATAAATTCAGGATTATAGAAGGGTTTGTAATTGAATCAGACAAAATACAGGAAATCAATAGGGGAAGTTTAACCCCCCTCTCTCACGAATCCGCAAATAACAGGGAAATCTAGGCCAAAGTGCTCCAAAAGGTCCGGTTTGACAACCCCAACCTCGCCCCAGACCCCCTTTCCTTTGAAGGCCAGCGCCCAGCCGCCTATATACAGGTCTTTGAAAGAGGGTTCCCCTCCAAAATTGACAGCAACCCCTTTTTCCCTGAACAGGGTTTTCACAGTGGATATGGCATCCTCTATCTTGACGCTCCTGTCCGCAATCACAAAACCCAGCTCCTTCGCCTCCTTTCCATCGTATACGTGATCATATTCAAAAATTTTCATTGGAAGCGGCCGCATCCTGTTTTTTCCAACAGTTCTAAGCAGCTCTACCAAGGTAGTATTTTTCACGGAATTGAGCTCGTCCGTGAGTGGGTTGGCTATCCCAAGAAGCGCGCCCTTCGAAGGCAATACCTTCCTGTATTCCCTTGCGTCGCAAAGGTAGAAATTCTTCGCTTCCACAAACCCCATGCTTTCAAATATCTCCCTTTCAACATCGGCCTTCCTTGCCCCGACATGGTAAAAACTGCCCATATCCGGCACTATGTTCTGGTAGCCGTACCCTATCAGCACGTCTTCTATGACGTCAATGTCTTTCGACATGTCCTTCCTGTAAGGCGGGATTGTCGCCTTTCCCTTCTCGTACCTTATGTTCATCCTGGAAAGGCATTCCTTCATCTTATGCTCGTCCAGCACGAAGCCGGCCAGCCTGCTTGCGTTTTTCGGGTTCACCCTTATCATTCCTGTGGCCAAGTCAGGATATGTGCTCCTGCCGACCTTAACAGCGTATACTTTTCCTCCCCTGTCGGCCAGCGAGCATACGATTATGTTGAGGACGTATCCAAGCGTTTCCCTGCTTGTCCCGGTTATCTCTATAAGGAAATTCCTTGTTTCCTCCTTGACCTTGGTCCTGTCGCAGTTTATTATCGGAGGAACGGAAATTATGCCTTTTTTGTCCTCAACAACAGGGTATTTCCCGTTTTCCACAAGATGGGCGTATGCCTTGCCCTTTTCATGCGTTTGGAGCATCTCCCCTATCCCCATCTCTTCCGTCATGCCCAATGGAATGAATTTGCCTTCCTTCACTTCCCTGAACCTCAGCGGGAATTCCACGCTGTCAAGGTCGTGTATGCCTATGGCCGCCTTCTTCCTTTTCCGCCCCAATGTTTCGTGTATTTTTTCCTGCGCGTCCATCAGCTCCTCGTAAAGGTGTTCATTGTCCTTCACGTCTTTCACTACTGCGCACACCGCGAAGGGCCTGCTGCTCGAGCCCCGGCATTCCATCCTGTAATTTGGGTCATTGGCCGCAGAATACTCGTAAAACCTGTTTTTTGAGTACCCTTCCAGCGCCCTGAGTATGCCCTCAACCGTCAAAAGGTCGGGCCTGTTGGGCGTGACCTCAACGACGACGTTGCCTTCCGATATCTCGGTCGGCATGCCCATGCCGTCCATCATGTCCTTTATCCGTTTCTGGTCAAGCCCCGTCTTCTTTGAAACATAATCAAGGCTGTAAGTGACTACTGCCATGCTAACCTATTTACTTCTCATTTTTTAATTCTTAGCGTAACCCTTCCCTTAGGGACAAGCGCGGAGGCCTCCTCTTCGGCGCAACTGAAATATCCCGTTATTTTCTTCACGGCCTGCTGCTTCTGCATGTTTCCGCCGGGCCTTATCTCCATGCATTTCTCAAACCCCGGGTTCAGGTTCCAAGGCGAGCACGAAACCCCGCCGTCCTTTTTTCCTATCAACAGGCCCAGCACCGCATGCTTGTACCATTCCCTTTCCCCGCTTATGCCGAACCCGCCCTTCTTCAGGTTGCCCTCGCTGACCGTCTTGGTCAGCTGCTCCTTCCTTGCGGCGAACACGTCAACCTCGTTGTATCCCAGCTCCCATGCGCTGCTGTATGAGGCTGCAAAAATAGAGCATTCCAGCTTTTCCCTTATGCCTGCGTTGATTCCGTCCTTCATTACCGCGACCGCGCCGCCGTGTATGTCTGCGTGGAAGAAAAGGTCCTTGTCCTCCATGCGCTTTTTCACAATCTCCTCGTTGTCGTCCGCGCTCCTGCCGGCGATGCAGAGCCTCCCGCCGCTGGTGAAAAAGTGCCTGAACTGCTCAAACCACTCCTTTTTTTGCGCGGACTTCAGCAAGACGGCCTTTTTTTCCTTCCTTTTGGCGCCTTCCTTCTCCATCTTGGCTATCCTTTTTTCAACGCCATCCAGCGCGGTCCCTGCCTTCTCGGCCTTTTCCTTGTACCGCTTGCTTTCCGAATAGTAAAAATCCGCATTCTGCCTTGCGTTGTGCGCAAGCATGAGCCTTATTCTCACTTCTTCCCGAACCTCCTTTCCCGTTTTGAATATTCCTGTATCGCTTCCATCACGTCCTTTTCCTCAAGCTCCGGCCACAGCTTGTCTATGAAATGGAATTCGCTGTACACGGACTGCCACGGCATCAGGCCCGAAAGGCGCTTCTCGCCTGACGTGCGCACGATGAGGTCGGGATCCGGCAGCCCTGCCGTATACAGGTAGCTTGAGAACGTCTTCTCGTCAACAGACGTTATGCCGTCCTTTATTATTCGGTTTACGGCGTCCAGTATCTCCTGCCTTCCGCCGTATCCCATCAGGAAATTTACCGTGTACGGGCCGTTGCCCTTTGTAAGTTCCATTACCTTCCTTATTTCGTCCTGTATGCCCTGCGGGAACCTTTCAAAGCTGCCGAAGAAATTTATCTTTGCCTTCTTTTTCCTCTCGTCGTTCTGCTTCGTGTATTCATCCATGCCTTTTGTGAGGAATTCGTTGAACAACGAGAACAGTATGCCTTTTTCCTCGTCGCTCCTGTTGAAGTTTTCGGTGCTGAAGGCCCAGAAGCTGACAACCTCGACGCCCTTTACTTCCGAAAGCCATTTGACTATGTCCCCGGACTTCCTTATGCCTGCGTCGTACGATTCCCTGAATCCCTTGTTGTTTTTCTTGGCCCATCGCCTAAGGCCGTCTGGTATGAATACGATGTGCCTCGGCGCCCTTGCTTCCCCGTCCATGAATTGATAATCAGACCAAACTTTAAATAACTGATGGGACGGGCGGCGTAGCCCCCTTTCTGTTTATAAGGCGGCATTTGTCTTTGCCAGTCCCTTCAACCCGGCCCCTTGGGCCGTTTCATTCCCTGCCGCGTCCTCTCGTTTCCTCATTCTCATCGTCCGCGCGGGATTCCGTTTCTGCTCCCTCGGGGATTTGCACGCCGGTCCAGGAGGGGAACTTCCTCCCTTTCGGGAAGCCGCCCGCTCGCCCGCCCTGTGCAATAACTTTAAGGAACAGTTAATAAAACGAGGCTTTCAGCTCTTTCAGCTGAATGTGCATGTGTCTGCGTTAAACGTCATGCCTGAGCCAAGAAGCATGCCAAGGAACCACGGCACAAGTATGACCATTATCAGCCCAATCAGCGCGCCTATGAACATGCTGTTTGCCCATACGTTCGCACGCGCCCTTGCCTCCGCGCCGAAGAACTGGCCGACCGCGAAGACTATGGCCGACATCAGTATCATTATGAACGCCAAATCCCCAACATAGGAATACAGGTCCTGGCAAAAGCCGGATAATGCAGTCTCCAGCGAGCCGGTCTGCGCCATGGCCGTTGCAACCAAGGCGAACAAGAAAGCAAAGGCAAGGGTTTTCTTCATCCTATCACGTTTATGGCGGGCACGCCGTTTCCAGGCTGAGCTCCGGGGCCAGCACCGATATCAGGAAAGGCACCGCAAGCACGATTATTATTGCGACAAGCACGCCTATTATCATGTTCTGGGCCCAGCTCTGCGCCTTTGACTTTGCCTCAGCGCCGAACACCTGCCCCACAATATATATGACGCCTGCGAATATTATGACGACGACTATGATTATCGGCAGTATCCCCTTCAGCCCGTTGTATATCGTGCAGCCCATGTTGGTGAACCTTGCGCCAACGTCCTCGGTTGTTGCCGCGACCATGCCGCACACGATTGCCGTCACGAAAACTGCAAACAGAAGCTTCTTGTCCATTTTGAGCACCAATTTTCCTAATTGAACACAAAACCTTTAAAACACTAACTAAATCCCTGTTTCATATTTTTTCAGCACCCTGTACGCCTTTTGGAGAACCGCATCGCTTACCCCGCCTTCATCCAACCGCCTTTTGACCCCGGCCAGGTATGCCGCGTCCGCAGGCCCAATCTCAATCATTGGCGTCCCGCCATGCCCGCTGCCCGCCTTAAGCTCCGCAAGCCTTCTCTTCAGCTCCCTGCGCCAGCCGTGCTTTGGCCCGAAAACCCTGCTGTTGTCAATTTCTTCGCTTGTGGCCGGAAAGGTCCATTTCATTCTCATAAACACCTTTCTCAGCGACTCCTCTGTTTTGCTGTTCAGCGCCTTTGATTCGGTTATCTCGTCATACGCACCCTGGAGGATGGCAGAATCCCCTGCCTTTCCCACGAATGCCTCTGCGCCTGCGGTGTTGTGCGAGAAATATTCGTATTTTTCCTTGAGTATTGCGTAAATCGCCTGTACCCTCTTGGACCGGACGTCTGTTTTTTCCTTTGGCTGCTGGCCGGTCATCTGCCTTGCATGCTTGGCGTCTTTTACCATCATGGGCTCTTTGATGAGAAAAACACTTTTTAAATCTATTTCACACAGTCAGCTTCCCAATACCCTTCTTAACCTTTCATTTGCCTTCCTGTACGCCGTTCCTATCTTTGAGGGCCTGAATGTGCCGACATTGGTGATATACGCTGTTACGTTGCCTGCCGGCGTCTGGTCAAAGGCCGGGTTGAGGACCTTCAGCCCCTTCGGCGGCCTGTCCCAGACCTCCCTTGCGTCCCTGTTCTCTATTTTTCCGTATTCCCCTGGCGTTGTTTCAGGGTCGAACTTGAGCGCCTCTGCAACAGACACGAACGGCTTTGCGTACGTTTTGAATATGACAGACAGCGTGCAGCTCCCTATCTTGTTGACAAGGTCGCCAGCCGGAGTTATGGCGTCTGCCCCCACAATTGCAATGTCCGCCTTTTTTGCGTACGTCGCTGTCGCCCCGTCCACTATGAAATACGCGTCTATGCCATGGCCTGCCAGCTCTGCGGCGGTTATCCTGCCCTGGTACCTTGGTCGCGTTTCGCAGACAAACACCTTTTCTATTTTTCCCTTGTCGTGCGCCTTCTTTATCACGTTTGTTACCGAAGACGAATGGCAATACGTCATGACCGTTGTCCCGTTTTTTATGTAATTGGCGCCTTCTTCCGCCATCTTTTCCCTGTCCCTTCCCATCATTTCCTCGACATTTCCAATGGCCGTCTTCATTTTTTTCCTTATGACGGCGGTTTTCATTCCGTCTTTGGCCGCAGCTGTCCCATAACCGATTACGGCTGAAACAAGCGCCCTTGTCATAGGCTCCGTAGGCCGTATGTTCATTACGCGTATCCCTATCTTGCCCATCTTTTTTGCGAATTCCCCGCCGTTTTCCGCTTTTGTGTCGTCTGCGGCAAGCCTCATTGCATGGAGCGAGCCGAGCGCGACGTTCCTGGCGCCCTGTATCTTCAGCGCCCCTATATCCCTTTCTATCTCCTTCCAGCTCTTGTATTTCGAAAAATCAGCTGCCATGACGCGTTTTCCGCCTTGTGTTTTAAATTCTTAACTGCGACACCAGGGCCTTCACCAGCCTTTCAAGCTGGTCCTCCTCCACTTTCATTATGCCCATCACTTCATTGGCCGAAAGCCTGCTGTTTGTCTGCCCGGACGCGTAGTTAGTGCCTATGCATATCCCAACCATCGGGATCCTGATCTCGTGTATGAGGGACGCCTCGTATGCGTTGGTCATGCTGACCAGGTTTGCGCCAAGCGCCTTCAGCGCGGCTATCTCCGCCCTTGTCTCAAACCTCGGGCCTATCGTTGTTGCGACTATGCCGCCCTTTTCCAGCATTATGCCGTTCTCCTTGGCTATGTCCATCACCTTGTCCTGCAGCACGGCGCTGTAAGGCTCAAGGAAGTCCGCATGCACGACGCCTTTCCTGAAGCTGTCGTAGAACGTCGCCTTTATTCCTAAACCAAGGAAATCGTCCGCAAGTATGATGTCACCTGACCGATAATTTGAGATTATGCCGCACGCATACGTGGCGATTACGGCGTCAACCCCGCATTCCCTCAGCGCCCATATGTTGGCCCTGTAGTTTATGGCATGTGGGGGCAGCGTGTGGCCCCGCTTGTGCCTCGGTATGAACACAAAATCCTTTTTGCCTGTCTTTCCCTCAAAGACGCAGGCGTCGCCGTAAGGCGTCTTCAATTTCCTTTCCCTGCCTTCGCCCAATGAATAAAACCCGCTTCCACCGATTATGCCGAGCATGTTGACATTTTGAAAGCAGATTATATAAAGTTGCCCTTGTTGCGGAGGGACAGGCACGTTTTGTTTGTCCCCTGCACCACCCTTTCCATTTTGAAAATTTCTATTGCAATGATGTCGGCATCTTCGGATGCGCTTGCGACCAGCCGTATCTTTTCGCCTTCCTTTCTCCCATCCCTCCATTTTCCGATGAGCTTGAAATCAAAAATGAACGCCTTGTTTACGCCGTCCAGCCTGTATGCGGCTGCAAACGTCACCAGGCCTTCCACGAGCTCCTTCAGATTTCCCTCTTCCATTTTCAGGATGGCATCGGCGCTTTCAGAAAGCAGGGCCTCGAATTCCGCGGCGTTTGGCACAGTGTCGTTTTTCCTTGGGTTTATGAGGGGCACAAGTTCCGCCTTGCCGCCGCCCTTCGGCGCGCTTACCAGCGCATAGCCGAAGTTCTTTATCATGACAAGCGCCTGGAGCCTCCTCTTTTGGTCTGCCAACCCGTGATATCTGTCAAGCCTGGCTATGGTGTTTTGTCTATTGCCGTCTTTTCTGGCCAAGGCATTCATGTGGTATATTGTAGTAATAAATGTTTAAGAATGTACTGCTACAAAGAACTTTGACGCCGGCAGGCGCCACAACGCTTTCTTTTGAACCCAAGAGCCAAAGAAAAGGGGCTTAGCTGGATGAGGGAGTCGAACCCCCCTAGTCCGCTCTGCAGGCGGATACATAGCCGATCTGCCAATCCAGCGCACTGATAATAGTTGGGGCATCGTTTTTAATATCTTTTTATGTGTTATTTAAAGATTAGTTGTGGCTATAAGGTTTATAAACTGTTGGGCACATTATATGCGTTGGTGCAGCGAATGGAGCAGTCAATGTTTGACGCGAAACAGAAGGCGGTGCAAGCCAACAAGGAATCATCCTCATCAATCTATGGCAAGAAAATGGCGAGGGAAAGCATAATATCGCTAAGGAACCTGCACCTTTCAGCCAAGGACGCTGCGTTTGCCAACAGCAATCCCGTCTCCGCAACCAGGAGGACGCACAGCCTCAGCAGGAGGCTAAACAACGCCGCGGCGCTTGAGATAAGGCCGGAGCTTATCGCCAGGGACCTGTCCGACATCGCTGGCGCAATAAGGGAAATCAGGAAGGCCTGACTTATATGGGATATGCAGCAAAGGACACGGTTTCCGCCCCAAAGGAAACGGCTACCACCGGTCCTATATCAACAAAGACGATTATTAACGCAATAAAGGATGCAGCCAAGACGTGGCTCGGATTGCAAAATACAAAATCCGCCTCCAGCAAGGAGACCGCTCCGGTCGCCCAGATTCAGAAAAACCTTGACACAATAATACCCATTGTTGGAACAGGCACCGCCAGGGGCGCGGTGAACGCCTTGAAATCCGAAAACAAGAGGATAGAGGAAACAATCAACGGAATCAACTGATTTTTAAACTCCTCCAGTTCATCTTTTTACAATGAGGGTAATCGCGGATTTTCACGTTCACAGCAAATACGCAAGGGCATCTTCGCCGCACATGGACCTGGAGAGCATCTCAACCCAGATGGGCGTAAAGGGCATAGGCCTGATGGCGACAGGCGACTACCTGCATCCGAAATGGCTTGCCGAGATAAAGTCAAAAACAAAGGAGGAAAACGGGCTCCTTGATTTCAACGGCAGGAAATTCATACTTTCAACCGAGGTGTGCCTTGTCTTTGAGAATCCCGAGACCATCGGAAGGTCTGTGAAGATGCACGTTCTCATCCTTACGGACAGCCTGCGTTCCGCGGAGATGATAGCCGACGTCGTTTCAAAAAGGGGCGCCCTTGACACCGACGGCAGGCCGCTTCTCAGCATGTCAGGCAGCGAGCTTATAGATTTTGTTTCTTCAGTTGACCCGCGCGCTGTTTTCATACCTGCGCACATCTGGACGCCGTGGTTCTCGCTTTTTGGCTCAAAGTTCGGCGTAAAGGACCTGAAGTCGGCCTTCCCGGACAAAAGGGAGAAGATAGTGGCGATGGAGACCGGCCTTTCAAGCGACCCTGAGATGAACTGGGCCATTTCGTCATTGGACCCGTTTGCTCTCGTCTCCAACTCAGACGCCCACAGCCCTGAGAAAATCGGCAGGGAGGCGAACGTTTTTGAGCTGAATGAGCTCAGCTTTGATTCAATCATAAACGCACTCAGGACAAGGGAGGGCTTTGTCAAGACTTATGAGTTTTATCCGCAGGAGGGCAAGTATTTCAATGACGGGCATCGGGACTGCGGCACGAACTTCTCGCCTGAGGAGGCGGAAAGCATGGGCAACATATGCCCTGTCTGCAGAAGGCCTTTGACGCTAGGCGTTTTGCACAGGGTTTCCCAGCTTTCTGACAGGAAAAAAGGAGAAAAGCCGGCAAAGACAGTGCCGTTCCAGCACATAATCCCGTTGCCTGCCGTGATAGCGAAGGCGCTCGGAAGGACAGAGCACACAAAAGGGGTTTATGAGGCGTACAGCAGGCTGATATCGTATTTCGGCAACGAGTTCAGCGTTTTTGAGGCCAAGGAAAGGGAGCTGCGCCTGGCCATAGACGGGAACATCGCCGACGCCATACTTGCGGTCAACAGCGGAAGCGTTTCGTGGAAGCCGGGCCATGACGGCCTGTTCGGCGAGTTCAGCTTCGGCGAAATCAAGAAGTCAGCAAAAATGAGGACGCTCAACGACTTTTAACCGTTATTCTTTCTTTGCCGTTTCCTACCTGTGGTTCAAGCCGTTGCTTATTATCCTGCTGGTTTTGAGCGCCTCGGGCCTGTATGAGTGCTCTACTCTCACCACCTTCGCACTTCCGGAGTTCTTCATTTCCTTTTGGTCATACCCCAGCGCAATTATATCCGGGCCGACAAGCGAAATCATGCCCATGTAGTCTTTCTCGTCCCTTATCTCCCTTGAGCCGGGCACCGCAAGGTCAACCATCTTTAGGTTATTCAATATTTCGACCCTCTCATCAAGGCTGTGCAGCGGCTCCCTGCCCTTCTTCCTTATGTGCTCGTCCCTGCCAACGACCACGATAAGCACGTCGCCCAGTTCCTTGGCTTTTTTTAGGAAGAAAATGTGACCGGCGTGCAACAGGTCAAACACGCCGCCTGCAAGCACGACCTTTATTCTGTTTCTGTATTCATCCTTGAGAACGTACAGTTCGCCCTTTTTTTCAAGCATGGCCTTTTCGCCATCGTCCATTGCGCCGAGCCCGCTTTCTCCGATTCCGCGCACTGTCTTGACGTAAAGGCTGATTATGGCGTGCTTTTCATGCATAATGGGATATCAATGATTAGGTTAAAATACCTATCCAGGCATAATTAAATACGCAGCCCCGTAGTCTAGCGGTTAAGGATACCAGGCTTTGGACCTGGTGACCCCGGTTCGAATCCGGGCGGGGCTAAAAGATATAAATCCTCCTCTTTCATACTTTATCATGGCAGAAACACCAAGCGTTGGGGCTATCCAGGAGTTCAAGGACTTCCTGAACGAGTATAAGGTGCTGGGGCTTGCAATCGCCTTTGTCATGGGCGTTGCGATAACGGCATTGGTCAACTCGCTGGTCGCAAACATAATAATGCCGATTGTGGGCGTCATCCTTCCGAAAGGGGATTGGCAGACACTGACTGCCGCAATCGGCCCGGTCAATTTCGGGGTCGGCGCTTTCCTTGCGGCATTGATAAACTTCGTGATAATCGCCCTGGTCGTGTTCTTCATAGCGAAGTTCGCGATGGGCGAGACAAAAGTGGCCAAAAAATGAGCAAGGAAAGCGACAGGCCGCGCGTAGGGGTTGGCGTCATAGTAATGAGGGGCGACAAGATCCTTATGAGCAGAAGGAAGAATGCCCATGGAGACGGCGACTGGTCGGTGCTGGGAGGCCATCTTAAATTTGGGGAAAGTTTGGAGCATTGCGCCGAGCGCGAAGTCCTCGAGGAGACTGGCGTGAAAATAAGGAGCGTGCGCTTCGCGACAATAACCAATGACATTTTTGAAAAGGAGGAAAAGCACTACATAACCGTTTGGATGGTTTCCGATTACGGCTCCGGCGAGCCTAAAGTGATGGAGCCGGATAAGTTCGAAAGCATTGGCTGGTTTGGATGGGAAAAGATGCCGAGCCCGCTGTTCCTGCCGGCAAGGAACCTGCTGAAATCAGGCTTCAGCCCCTTTGCGGCTAAGTGATCACTCCTCTTCCGCGAACTTCTTTATGGACTCGTAGTTCTCAACAATCAGCTTTGCCTTGGACTTCCCGAACATGAACGGGTACTTGTCGTCGTCGCTCCTTTTGAGTATAATCATCTTGTTTCCCTTGAATTCCCCCATTTCAGCTACCATTGAATCACCGTGCAATAGTTGTAATGATATCATTTATAAATTATTGCCAGCGCCTGCCGGCAAGGCGGCGCTCCGGCGGGCGCCTACTTCCTTTTTCTGCGCTTCCCGGAGGCTTTGCGCGGCTTTGCCTTCTTTACGGCTTTTTTTGCCGCCTTCCTTCTTCCCAGGCCTCCGAGCTTGGCCATCAGTTTCTTGTGTATTTCCTTTATCGTCCCTATCATTTTGATTACCTCTTTTTAGCATTCCACATTTTTATTAGTTCTTTCAGCATACCTATATTTATTATGGGCTTCCTGAAGCTTGCAGTGTCGTCAATCATCCTTGGGCATGCCGAGTTGACGTATGCGTCGAAGAACATGAAGTTGTCTATGTCCTGCGCCCTCAGCTCGTTCGCAACAAGGATATATGCCTTCCTGCCGGCCTTTTCTATGGCCTTTTTGGCACCTTCTGCAGCGCCCAGCCCGAACTGCCCAGTCTTTGTTGACACAAGTATGCCGAAAACCTTGGCGTCATACGCCTTTGCAAGGCTTCCAATCTCCCTTTTTTTGATTTTTTCAAGCTCGTCGTTTATCATTTTCCATTTGCCGCTGTAAGGGTTGACTGAATAGACGGACTTGCCTTCAAGCCGCATTGCCGCAAGCGCATGGAACATGCCATCCGCGATTATCGCTATATTGTCAACTTCAATGTCAAGCGCAGAGGCATCGCACCCAAGCACCTGGCCTTCGTGGCCTGAGAGCCTTCCGCGCTTTGTAAGGGCCTCTATGCCATGCTTCGCAAAAAGCGCCTTCATCTCGCTCAGCTGGCCGATGTGCTGCGCGGTTGTAGCTATGCCAACCCTCCTTATGCCGCTCTTTTTGAGCATGGTCGCAAAATCATCCAAAACAGCAACGTCAATCTTTATCCCGAACGGGACGTACTCAACAGGGACGCCTATGTCCGCTTTTCCGAAACTGCAGTGGCCGAAATGCACTATTTTGTCAGCCTTCAGCGCCTTTGCCTCCTCGGCAGGCAGGTCGCATGCCCCATACGTCGCCCTGGCAAGCAGGAAAACCTCATTTCCCTCTTGCTCAAGCCTCTCGGCGTATCCCAGGGCGTGCCTTTTCAGGCCTTCAGGGAACTGAAGCAGTATCCTCATGGGAAACATAAGGGCAAGTAGAATATTTAAAAGGTTTAGGGGCTGAAGGGAAGCTGTGTATATCAGCAGGGTAATCCTTCGGAATTTCAAGTCATTCAAGGGCGCGGACATCAGGATGATAAGCGGCGTCAATGCTCTGGCAGGCCCAAACGGCAGCGGCAAGTCCAACATATGCGATGCCATTAGGTTCATACTCGGCGAAACGTCGCTCAAGGCACTTAGGGCGGATTCAACCAAGCACCTGATAAACTACGGCAGCCAGTCCGCATCCGTCTCCCTTACGTTCAGCGACGGCGAGGACATGGAAATCCTCAGGGACATTGACAAGGACGGCACAACGGAATACAGGCTCAAGGGAAAGAAGCTGACCGGCAAGGACCTGCAGAACTTCCTGATAAAAAAAGGATTATACTCGCCAAGGCGCGTAGTCATAGGCCAGGGCGAGATAAACAAGGTCGCGGAGCTAAAGCCAAAGGAGCTGAGGGAGTACATAGACGACCTGGCAGGCATCTCCGAGTACGAGATGAAGAGGCAGGAGGCCATGAAGGAGCTGGAGTCAGCAGACCAGAGGACAAAGGAGGCCAACCTCGTGCTGGGCGAGAAGCTGAAATATTTGGACGAGCTGAAGGTAGAGATGGACCGCGCCGAGGCCTACATGAAGATGAAAAGTGAGTTAGACAACATAAAGTACACGCTGACGCAAAGGGAAATAGAAAGGATAAAGGAGGAGGAAAGCCGCCTGAACAAGAGGAAGGACGAGGCCACTGTAAGCAAGGACGAGACGCTCGGAAGGCTGGCCGAGGTCCGCGCCAGGATACAGCAGATAATGGATGACAGGACTTCATTGAACAGGGAAGTTGAGGAAAAGGTGAAGCGCAACGAGCTGTTCAGGCTGATTGAGCAGCTGAAGGCGGACATAGCCGTGAAGAAGGAGTCCATAAAGAACCTGGACGAGAAGGAGGCTATGCTCAACGAGCAGCTTTCGGCCAAGAACAAGGAGCTTTCTGAGCTCCAGACAAAATCGGTTGAGCTTGACGCAGGCATAAAGCAGTCAAAGTCCGATGCAGCGAACATCAGCGTGGAAAAGCTGAGGAAAGAGGACGAGAAGCTTGCGAAGATAAGGGCGGAGCTTGACGCAAGGGCAAGGGAGCTGCATGCCATGGAAGTGGAAACAGCCTCGCTGTCATCCTCGCTGCTGAAGGACGGGGAGATGCTGAAAGTCAGGGAAGACATGCTCAACGAGCTGATAAGCAGCAAGGAAAGCGCGAAAGACGAAAGCGAAACGATTGGAAAAGAGCTGAAAGCGATTGAAAGGGAGTCAATGGCGCTGTTTGAAAAGGAGAAAAAGCTGAACGTTGACATAACTGAAACCGACAAGAGGACGATAAGGCTCAGGGAGCGCATAGCGATAATGAGGGCCTCGGCAGGCGCCCAGAAGGTCAACCCCGCGCTTCACCTTGTGGACGAGCTGAAAAGCTCAGGGAAGGTTGACGGCATATACGGGAAAGTGATAGACCTGATACAGTTTGACGGCAAGTTTGCAGAGGCCGTTGAGGCAGCGGCCTCAGGAAGGCTCAACTACATAGTGGTGTCTGACCAGAACGTGGCAAAGGAGGTCATCGGCTATCTCAGGGACGCCAAGGTCGGAAGGGTCACAATAATACCGCTTGCGGAAATCAGGGCCAACGTTTCCGAAATAAAGGAAGGCATAGGCATGCTGAGGACGTTCGTCACGTGCGACGAGCTTTTCACAAAGGCAATCAATTACGTTTTCGGCGACACGGTACTGGTAAACACGTTTGACGAAGGCAAGAGGCTGTCAGGAAGGCACAGGACAGTGACGCTGGACGGCACGCTGTTCGAGTCAAGCGGAGCCGTTACCGGAGGAAAGTCAACGTCAAGCATAGCGGTCAACAAGGCGCTCTCGTCAGCTGAGCAGGAACTGGACGCAGTAAGGGCAGAAAGGGAAAATTACATATCGCAGCTCAAGGACGTAAAGGACTCATTTTCAAGGAACAGGGAAAGGAAGGCCCATCTTGAAGCAAATCTTTCTTCGGTGAATGGGGAAGGCAAGGAGAAAAAGTCAAAAGTGAGCGCTGAGCAGCTCAAGGACGAGGTTTTCAATTCCAAGCAGTCCATTGGGGAGCAGAAGGCCAAAGCCGAGCGGATAGGCGGGGAAACAGAGACAATAAAGAAGGAAATGGAAAAGCTTGCGTCGGAGCGCGACAAGATACTGGAAAAGCTGAATATAGAGGAGAACGAATACGAGAAGCAGGCGCTTGAGAAGACCTCGCTGAAGGCGATGCTGCTTGAAAGGGCGAAGAATTTCGGGACCGAGAGGGGCTCCATGCTTGGCAGGATGTCGGCCCTGCAGAAGGAGATAAAGGAGATTGAGGCGAAGATTGGCGAGGCCGGAAAGGACCGGCGCTCGGATTCCGACACGCTCAGGATGAAGGAGGGCGAGCTGGTCTCAAAAGAGACGGAATTCGGCAAGAGCAGCCAGCTGCTTGGCCAGCTGATGGAAAAGATAAAGCAGCTGGAAAAGGAGCTGCAGGAGCTGGGCGCCCAGGAGAAGTCCCTTTCAGAGAAGATGTCAAAGGCCGAGAGGGACATTGCCCGCATAGATGTTGATTTGGCGTCAATAGACACGAGGATGGAGGACCTTGAGCGCTCAATTGAAGGATACAAAGACGCAACGCTCCTTGAGGCCGGAAGGATAGAGCTGGAGAAGAGGATGAAGGACCTTGAGGCGGGCCTTGCCGGGACCCAGTCAATAAACTTCGCGGCAAAGGAGACGTATTACAGGCTTTATGACGACGTAGGCGAAATAAAGGAGAGGCTGGACAAGCTGAAGGTCGAGAAGGAAAGCATAATCCAGCTCATGGAGGAGGTCAACAAAAAGAAGAAGGAGGCCTTCTTTGCCACGTACAGCAGCGTGAAGAAGAACTTTGAGGAGCTGTTTTCGCGCCTGCACCACTTCGGGAACGGCACAGTAAGCCTTGACAACGAGAATGACCCGTTTGAAAGCGGGCTCCACATCAAGGTGCTGAGGAACGGAAAGGACATAAGCCTGCATGCGCTGTCCGGAGGGGAAAAGACCATCGTTTCCTTGATGTTCATTTTTGCCATGCTTTTCGTGCGCCCGTCCCCGTTCTACGTGCTGGACGAGATTGACGCGTCGCTCGACAAGCTCAACAGCGAGAGGATGATAGACCTGATAAACGGCATCTCGTCCTCAACGCAGTTCATACTGGTCAGCCACAACGAAATCGTGCTGGGCAAGTGCCAGCTGATAGTCGGGGTCGCAAAAACGACGTCCGGCTCCAAGATAGTTGAGGTCAGGAATAAACCGGAGAGCTCCCAATGAGTATATAGTCAAGAACCACGTTTCCGGATATTTCCGCGTTGAGCACAAGGGCCATGCTTGTCGCGTTCAGGCCGTTTTCAAGGCTCACCGTTATCGTGCTGTCAGGCATCTGGTATGGGGAGTTTTCCAGCGAAACGTCGGCCATCACGACCTCCTTCGCGCCTTTCGCGAAGCTTATGTTGAGCGGCGCAGCGGATTTTACGTACGAGCTGGGGAACGTCGCGTTGCCGTAGTCTTCCGTTATCATCGTCTCGTTCGTCATGTTGCCTTTGACTATGATGTAGCTGTCGCCGACCCAGTCCACATAGCCCTTCCTTGCCAGGGGAGTTGAATTAAGGTACACGATGTTGGATATCTCCGCTGTCGCGTTCGGATAGTCCTCAACCATGGCCCTGTTAGTGAAATCTATTTCGTAGCTGTACGTCTTTTCCGATACGTTGATTATGGGGCCAACGAGGTCTATCCTCTTCCTTTCGCTGACTATCACCGCATTCTGCATTGCGGCCACGCTGCCGTCAACAACAAGGGCCTCTGCCCTTATGTTCATGGAGCTGCCCTTGCCTATCGTTGGCTTAAGGTAGACCTCAAGCGGCAGCGAAACGTTTACGGCGTAAGTCCCGTTGAGCGTCCCGTTTCCCAATGGCGTCAGGACGGCCTTTGAAAGCACAGTCCCGTATTTGCCGTTGGCGAACCTGTATATGTCCATGGATGCGCTCTCGTTGTCCGTAGTTATGAGTATCTCGGTCGGGTTTTCGTACACCTTTTTCACGCCGGGCATGGCCGATACGTTCCCCTTTATCTGGCTGAAGTTGATTGGGTTCAGTATCTCCACTATGCCTTTGTACGACTCTATGGAGTATTGGGCGTCCAGCACGCCTATCATGTATGCCTTGGCCTCCTGCTGGCTCTGTGCGGAGCTGCCGAAGAGCATGATGTCCCCCAGGAACAGGACTACCGCCGCAACCCCGATTGCAATAAATTTATATATGGTTTGCTTGTCCATATCCCTCACCTAACCTGAAAAGCCTTTTAAAAGATGGTGGATTGCAATGGAAAAAGGGGACTTTGTATTGCTTGAGATGGAAGGGCGGGACTCTTCCGGACAGACGTTTGACAGCACGAAAGGCGAGACTGCCAAGAGCCTCCACGGCAAGGAGGGGCCCATGTTCATAATATATGGATACGCGGTGATGGTCAAGGGGATAAATGACGCGCTTGGCAGGATGAAGGAGGGCGAATCCCTGAGCATAGCCCTTGAGCCGAAGGACGCCTTCGGGGACAAGGCGCCTGAGAAGATAAAGGTCTATCCGGTTTTGGAGTTCATAAAGGCGGGCTACAAGAGCCTTGCGCCGGGCATGGTCATGGTCATCAACGTGCCTACGGGCAAGCTGACTGGCACGATAAAGAGCATATCCAACGGAAGGGTCACTGTTGACTTCAACCACCCGCTGGCAGGCAAGAAGGTTTTCTACGATTTGAAGGTCGCGAAGGTCATAAGGGACATGGGCGAAAAGGTTTCCAAGCTCTGCGAGATGCTTTCAATAGTCGCAAGCTCAATCGTCAACGAGAACGAGAAAAAGATAATCGTGATAGTCAAGGAGGACAAGGAAGGCAACAAGGGCGTCCTTTATTCCAACCTTGAGCTGCTGTTCCCGGGTTACAAAAGGGAGATAAATGACGCTGTCGGAAAGGACAAGGGAACTGCCTGAATACCGCTCCCTGATGGAAGGCGTGCTCAGGCCAAGGGAGCCTTTCGGCTCGCCTACGATAAAGGAGCAGGAAAAAAGCAGGTTCATATCTTCGGTAAAGCTTCCGCTCCCCAGCCATATCGTGATATACGAGGCGCACAAGCCCTATTCCGTCCCGACCAACTATTACCAGGGCCTTTCGGTTGACGGCATAGCCCTTGAGGACAGCTTCACGTCCGGCTCGTTCCGCGGCCTGGTTTTCTTTGGAGACAGCATCCTCCTGCTTTCAAACCACGCGATAAACAGCCACGGCTCCGATTACTCACTGCACTATATTGCGGTCCACTTCTCAAAAAACGAGTTAAGCATAAGCAAAGAGGCCGCCAGCCTTTCCGTGTCCTTTTCCGGGGAAAAAACGGCGAAGTGCATGACGACAGGGGAAACCGCGAAGCACGCCGTAAAATTCTCGTTCACGCATTCCACAATCGGCAACAGGATGATAACGCCGGAAAAGGCCATGGAATCCGATTTGGTCAAAAGCTACGTCAAAAGGTTCGGGGGCGCAAGCGCCTACCTGACTTCGTCAAGGCTGATGGGGTTCACCATAACGACGCCGTTCATACTGCCGCACCCCCACGCGTTCAGGTTCCACAAGGAGCTTGGCTTCGAAAGCAGGGCGCAGATGGCCTTTGGGAGCGAAAAGGAGCTTGGGACGCTGCTCGAGCCATAAAGCGGCTAATTTAAAATCACAATCCAACAGTTGCTGGTATGATGGCAAAGACGCAGTTCATGAGTTTCAAGGCGCTGGAGCTGGAGAACGGCCTGACGCTGAGTGACTTTGAAATCGCATACGAGACGCACGGCACGCTGAACGAAAAAAAGGACAATGCCATCTTGGTGTTCCATGCGCTTTCAGGCGGCTCCCACATAGCAGGCGCGCTGGAGCGCAGCGATGACGAAGAAAAGCTCAATCCAAGGGAATACCTTGATAGCCACGGATGCTTCAAAGAGCCGAAAAACGGCTGGTGGGACATCGCAGTCGGGCCAGGCAAGGCGTTTGACACCAACACGTATTTCGTAATCTGCGCCAACATCATAGGCGGGTGCTACGGCTCAACAGGGCCGTGTTCAATAAACCCGGAAACAGGGAAGCGGTATGGCGGCAGGTTTCCGGTCGTAACGGTCAGGGACATAGCAAGGAGCCAGAAGATGCTTATTGAAAAGCTGGGCATAAAGAGGCTGCTTGCGGCTGTCGGGGTGTCGACAGGCGGCCTTCCGCTGCTGGAATGGTCCATAAAATATCCAAAGAGCGCGGAGCTGTTCATCGCAATCGCCACCTCGGCGACAAGGACGAGGATAACGCTTTCAAGGAACAACAACCAGAAATATTCTATAACTACGGACCAGAATTTCAGCAACGGGGACTATTACGAAAGGGAATGGCCTTCGGGATGGCCGATAGGGGGCCTCAAGCTCGCGAGGATGCTCGCGCACGAGACTTACGTTGACTTGGACGCAAGGGAAATCAAGGACGAGGTGGTGCCGAACGACAGGGACATTGACAAATACAACATACAGAACCCGATAGAGTCGTTCATGCACAGGGAGGGAAACAGGTTCGTCCAGCGCTTTGACGCAAACACGTTTGTGAAAATCCTTGACTTCACGAACGCATACGACGTGAAAAAGGCGCACAAGGCAAAGGAGCTTTACAGGGCGCTCAGGAAGGTTGCGGGCGAATACCTGGTCATAAGCATAAGCGACGACTACTGCTTTTATCCGGAAGAGTCAAAGGAGCTGTTTGACGCCCTTGACAGGGCTGGTGTGAGGGCGCATTACAGGATAATCCACTCGTCAAAGGGGCACGACGCATTCCTCGTTGAGGGGGAGAAGGTCAATGACGCAATTTCGCCCATATTGAGCAGGGCATACGCCAGGACCAGGAACGTGGCATAGATGTGCGAGCTCGGCCAGCTGTTCGGAACCGGCATGGTGCTTGCAATCCAGCTGGCGACGCTGTTCGCCATAGCCGTCACTGCGCTTTTCTGGCTCGGCGAATTCAGGAAAAGGCAAATCTCAATAACATTTTTCCGCTTTCCGCTTTTGCTGTGGGCCGTTTTCGGCACGCTTGACATAACAATAACGACACGGGGCATTTTCAACAGCCCGTCAAGCGAGGGGTTCTGGCTTGCAAAGCTGGTTTTTGACAGCTTCGGGATTGTTGGCCCGGTCGTTGCGAGCGTGCTATGGATTTCGCTCTGGGCAGGCATCGTCCTTGCATTGAACAGGATGAGGCCGCCGTTTTATTCAACCATTTCGCTCATGATATTCTACGCATTGGCAATCAGCCACTTCTTCGGCTTCAGCTCCTGGTTCGTCTCGGCATGCTGGGTGGCGAGGCCCGTTTACGGCACCATGCCGGATTTCAGCGCCGTCGGCCCGCTTCTCGCAATCCCTGCCGCCATAATACACACCATAGTGGCAGAGAAGGGCAAGCAATAAAAACCTCATGAGCCAATTAGCCCTTATGGACCAAAACGAGGCTTTCGGCAGGTGCATCTGCGCGATGTGCCCGACCTATATGGAGTGCGAGCAGGGAAAGGCGTTCTGCATGCCGGGCGCAAAAAGAAGCAAGTGCATAAAGGTGGAGAACGGCTGCATATGCCCCGGCTGCCCCGTGTACAGCGAGATGAAGTTCTCATCCGTTTACTACTGCATAAAGGGCAGCGACGCGGAGCAAAAGCCAGGCAGGAAATAGCCGGCTTACCGGTAATACCATGGCAAAACCAAAGGCAGTGATATTCGACCTTGACAACACGCTTATTGACTTCACTGAGACGAAAAACATCGCGATACGCGAGTCCGTGAAGGCAATGGTTGACAAGGGCCTTGGCAAAAGCTTTGAATCGCTGCTCAAGGATTTCACTGCTTACTACTGGAAGCACGGCATAGAGGACCAGCGCATATTCCAGAAGTTCTTCAAGGAGCGCTTCGGACATGTGGACTACATCGTCTTGGCAAGCGCAATCCTCGCATACAGGAAGGCGAAGGAGGGCATACTGAAGCCCTATCCCGGGGCAAAGGCCCTGCTGATATTCCTCAAGGAAAGAGGGTATAGACTTGCCATACTTTCGGACGCGCCCAAGCTGGAGGCGTACCTGAGGCTGTGCGCTATAGGGCTGGACGACTTCTTTGACGTCATACTGACAAAGAGCGACACCAAGAGCACCAAGCCGAAAAACAGGGGCTTCATCATGGCAGCAAGGAGGCTGGGCGTTGAAACGGACGATTGCATAATGATAGGCGACATGCCAAGCCGCGACATAGAGGGCGCAAGAAGGCTCGGCATGAGGGCCGTTTTCGCGCAGTACGGACACAGGAACGGGGAGGACGGCTCAAATGCAGATTATGCCGCGAAATCAGTGAAGGACATTGAAAGGATAATAAAGGCAATAGAAAGGGAATCCAAATGAATATGGGGGATGAAAACATGAAAATTGAAAAGAAGATATGGCCGCAGTTCTTTGAGAAGGTGTCAAGCGGGGAGAAAACATACGAGTTGAGGCTCGCGGATTTTGACTGCAAGCCTGGCGACGTGCTTGTGCTAAAGGAATGGAATCCTGAAACAAAGCAATACACCGGAAGGAGCATTGAAAAAAGCGTTACATCCGTCTTCAGGACGAAAGAGCAGAGGTTCTGGCAAAAGGAGGACACTGAAAAATACGGATTCCAGATAATCGGGTTCCGCTAGTCCGGCTCAATGTGGATATTGACTTCCTTGACGCGCGGGACCTTCCTCTTTATCCTGTCCACTATCTCGTGGGATATGGTGTGCGCGGATTTGACGGGGGTTTTTTGCGGCAAATGAATGTGGGCTTCCACAAGTATCATGCTGCCAGCCAGCCTTGCCCGTAGCTTATGGTACCGCGTTATCCTTTTTTCGTCCTTGAAGACCTGCTCTATCCTTTCCATCGTTTCGCTGTCTGGCGCGAAGTCCATGAACACGACGATTGACTTCCACAGTATCTCCGCGGATATGTAGAGCATGACCAGGCCCACTACAATGGCAGACAGGGGGTCGCCTATGCCGATTCCCAGTTTCACAAGCACCAGCCCCACAAGGACGGACACTGAGCTTACGACGTCCGTGGTGAAGTGCGCGGAATCTGCCTCAAGGGCGGAGCTGCCCTCGCTCTCGGCTACTTTTCCGAGGTATTTGGACGTGTAAAGCGTCACTGGTATGGAAATCAGCATCAGCACTATGCCGACTTCCGAAAATTCAACGGCCACTGGCGAAAAAAGCTTGTGCGCAGCCTCGTACATGACTATCGCCGCAGTTGCCGCTATCAGCAGCCCCTGTATCAGCGAAGACAGGTTTTCGAACTTCTCATGGCCGAAATGGTGCTCCTTGTCGCTGGGCTCCCCGGCCATCTTTATCCCGACGTACGCCAGCGCTGACGCCAGCAGGTCAAAAAAGGAGTGCGCCGCCTCTGCAAGGAGGCCCATGCTTCCTGTTACGTATGCCGCGCCAACCTTGGATGCGAGTAGTGCGATGTTCACGCCAATGGAAAGCGAGGCCGCGCCGAGCTTCTGCGCCATTATAGGCATATAAACAAAAAACCTTAAAAGATTATATATATTCTCAAATATACATTAAAAATAACTTTAAAAACCATTCGCCTCCCTATTATATCATGTTCAGGAGGCTGGAGCATGTGCCGTCTTCGTATTTCGGCAAAAAGAAAATCAACGCCAATGGCATGCTTAGCCCGTTCCGCGCCTCAAGGCACATGGAAGAGTGCAGAATGCTGAAGGATGCGTTCATATCATCAGAGGAAGACGCGGATGCGGTCACCGAGAGGTCGGGCAGGGCATTCCTGATTGCGCAAGAAAGGATGCGGAACCTGGAGCATGAGCGTTCTGAAGACGTCACTTTGCAGGAACGGAGTTTCTTCTTCAACTTTTATCCGCTGATGATGGTGCGGGACGGCGCGCTTATCCAGGCAAGCGAAATCCTCAAGCGCTCAAATCCGGGCGTATCGAGAAACGCCATATCAGTCACAAAGAAGAACCTCACGTGCCTGTATGCAATGCTTGCAGGAAAGAAGCCGGCATCAATCATCTCCTCTTCCATGCAGACTATTGATGTGTCGAGGGGCGAAAGGCTTGACTTCGGCAAGGAAGGTCAGGCATGGGCAGGCGGCATCGACACAAAGAGCTGGCTTGTTTCGCAGTCGGAAAAAACCGTTTTGGGCTTCATGGGCTCAGACGTATTCAACCGCGACCCGATGTCAGCCGCCCGCATTCTCGGGATACCAAGCGCTTCGGCCGAAGCGTTCGCTTCTGGCTTTGACAAGAACAGCCAAGTGCTCGCAATGCGCTATTATGACACCGAGCTTAATCATGTTCTTTGGGACAGCATATTCGTCCCTGCAGTCGCGCCGGATGGGGGAGTTCCCGATGCCCTTGTCCTTACGGAATGGCACGGCTGCCTTGCGCGCGCAATCCCTGAGGAGGCAATGGACCTGCTTCTGCTCGAATCAAAGATAAAGACGCTGATGAAGATTGCGCAGGTCGTTGCAGTCGCAGAAGCCCAAAAGAAAGAATAGGAAGTGAGCCCGCCCGGGATCGAACCGGGGATTTTTACCGTGTCAGGGTAACGTCTTACCACTCGACTACGGGCTCTTTCGCAAAAGAGCCTGCAGGGCCTTGGACGCGAACGTCCAAGAG
>Ga0209777_10001740_pt1 | contig 30432 bp, 28 predicted proteins | sample FrelakmetHBP12HB_FD_187147 | JGI IMG/M metagenome (GOLD analysis project Ga0209777, IMG submission 187147) | Freshwater lake sediment microbial communities from the University of Notre Dame, USA, for methane emissions studies -HBP12 HB (SPAdes)... | ecosystem: Environmental > Aquatic >... | reverse complement strand
TATCAGAGACACAATCTCTTCGACTTTTTGAACCGGATCTGCTGCCTGTCTGATGGGCCTGCCGATAACAATGTAGTCAGCTCCTCGCATTATAGCATCTCGGACTGTGGATATTCTCTTCTGATCATCATTCGCCGATGTTGCCTCTCTGATACCAGGGGTTACAATGATAAAATCATTTCCACAGACCCTCCGAATATCGGCAATATCATGGGCAGAGGCTACGACGCCGGAAATGCCGGAATCCATCGCAAGTCTTGCCAGACGCAGCGTAAGCTCGCGTGCAGAACAGTTAAATCCCATTTGCTTGAGATCACCATCATTAAGACTTGTCAATACAGTAACAGCAAGGATTATGGGGCGGGGCAGGGCAGCTTCTTGCGCGGCCCTATTGACAGCGGCAACGGTTTTCTCCATCATTTCTCTTCCGCCGAGGGCATGAACGTTGAACATGTAAACGCCCTGTTGAACAGCCCCGACAGCGGCTCCGGCCACTGTATTCGGAATGTCATGAAACTTCAGATCAAGAAATACCTTCTTGCCGCTTTTTATGATTTTCTGAACTATGTATGGACCATATCTTGTATAGGATTCTTTCCCGACCTTGAATATTTCCAAATGATCCCGAAGACGTTCGACCCATGTCATTGCCTCTTCGATACCCTTACCGACATCAAGGGCAAAGATCAGCATCTCCCGTGGATTCTTATTCAAGGTACTCCTCATCATCAACAAATTCTGTATCATCCAATATGGGTTTGTAGTCCACTTTGATGCCCTGCAAATAGTCAGGATTGGCATACGCTACTTTCCCGGCGGCTATTTCCCTCAAAGAAGCTACGATTTCTCTGTTATTCTTGATATCCGTCAGAGGTTTAGCACCTTTCAGTAATTGCCTTGACCTCTTTGCAGTCAATACAACCAAAGCAAATCTGTTTTTTGCTGCCTTCAGCGAGTCTTCTACTGTTATCCTTGCCATATTTCCACCGACCTCCTCATACAAAAAAATCCTCTATCTTATGCGTTAACCTTTCTCTTTTACTCTTTTCCGCAACATATATCGATCTCAAAGTGTCAACGGCAGTCTCAAGATGCTCATTAAATATCAAATAATCATACCATACTATTTCCTTGATTTCATCTAAAGCCTTCGCCAATCGTTCATCTATGTTTTGTTTGTTTTCAGCTCCTCTCCCGCGTAGCCTTCTCTCTAATTCACGTCTTGATGGCGGTAGGATAAAGACAAATACACCGCCCGGGTAATTTTTTTTCAACTTCTTGGCGCCTCGCCAATCAAGATCCAGTACCAGATCGAATCCTTTTTGCAAGGAATGCAATAACTCCTTCATCGTTTTCGACGATGTGCCATAGAGGTAGCCATAATTCTCTTCCCACTCAGCAAATTCTCCCCGGGCTGCTTTATCTCTGAACGCCTCCTCAGAAATAAAATAATAGTCCTTTCCGTCCTTCTCGCCGGGACGACGAGGCCTTGTGGTATACGAAACTGAGAACAACAAATTCGGGCACATCTTCAAGACTTCTCGTAGAATGGAGGTCTTGCCGGTGCCTGAAGGCGCCGAAACTACGATATACAATCCTTCCAGATCCTGCGAATCTTTCTTACTCAATATTCTGCACCTGCTCTCTTATTCTGGAAAGCTCACTCTTGATGTCAATTACCTTTCGCGATATCTCTGCGTCACTGCTTTTTGAGCCTATCGTATTCACCTCTCTTATCATCTCCTGGATCAGGAAATCCATGCTCCTCCCGACGGCATCACCTAGCCGCAAAAGATCACGAAACTGCACGATGTGGCTATTAAAACGGACGATCTCCTCGCTGATGTCGCTTTTTTCGGCCATAATAGCCACTTCTTGCTGCAATCGTAGTTCATCGAGTGCGAGCCCTCCAACAAGTTCCTTCACTCGCTCACCAAGTCTTATTTGATACTCTGAGACAACCTTGGGTGCCCGTGACGCGATAAAATCAAGTGACTTTACGATCAGGCCTAGTCTCAGGAGTAAGTCATCGCAGACGTTTCTTCCTTCCTTCTCTCTCATCTCTACTAAAGCGGCCATTGCTGTATCGAGTGCTGTTCCTAACTCCCCCCAGACGGCAGATAGATCCAGGCTGGGCTCCTTCTGCACAAAGGTATCTCTGAAACCTGTCATCATGCTCAATGTAATCTCCTCTTCAAGCTTAAGCTCCTCTCGTAATTGTACAAGCAATTCATAATAATTACGAATGAGCGGGAGATTCAATTCATACCTGCTTTCGATGACGGAAGTGCACTCGGAATCCATTCTGATGATTGCCTCTATCCTGCCGCGGGTAAATTTACTGCTAATTCTTTTCTTGATGTCCAGTTCCAAAGGAGAAAGGCTGGCAGGCACCCGAAGGGAAATCTCCAGATAACGATGGTTGAGAGATTTCATTTCCACCGTATATTTCCTGCCGTTTTGGACAGACTCGATTCTGCCATAGCCAGTCATGCTTTGAATCATCACGTACTCCTAATCAATACCAATGAATAATAAATCTTGTTCTTCTTCATTTGGCTGCAATATATAGGGATTCCTCGAATCCTTAAAGGTTATCAACTTTTTAGGATGTGAACCTACTGTTTCAATTGCATGAGATATTTTGATCTCACCCTCTTAAGCATTTCAATGACCGGCTTTTCTCTATAATCCGGGTAGGTCCACGGCAGAGATTGAAAGGACTTCCCCATGTAGATCAGCGTCAGATCAGCATAAATGCCATCTCTCAGGTAGGGACGATGAGCATAGCCTTTGCCGGTCGCCAAAATTAAATGAGCCTGAGACATATATCCGGGGTCAATATTAACCCTTCTTTTCCCACCCTCAGAAGTTCTGTCCTCTATTTCATTTGTCCATAGCTTCACATCCGGCAGTGATTCAGGCCTGATCAACGTATTAAAAAAAATGAATCGTCTTTCCAGGGGTGATCCCATCTCTTCTGTATAGTAGTCTGTGTAATGAAACGGCATCGGCCCACTGACAAAATCAATGTCTCCATAGTGTTCAGACAATGCCTCAAGATTACGTTTCAGAAGATTGCCGTCTACATATATATGGCTCATGAGCAATTTTACTGCCTCTGCAGGCCGTGGTTTGCTCATAAAACCTCTTTGAGTTCGTCCACAGAAATTGTTGCCGTTCCGACCTTTCCGACGACAATGCCGGCAGCGATATTGGCCAGAGCCGCTGCTTCCTTAAAAGTCGCCCCGGACGCCACGCAGAGGGCTAGCACACCAATGACCGTATCCCCGGCGCCAGTGACATCGAACACTTCTCTTGCCTGAGCTGGAAAAGCTGTATGCGTTGTCTTATCGCTGCTTTCAAAAAGATCCATTCCTTCTTCGCCGCGGGTAATAAGAAGCGCCTTGAAATTAAATTTGTTGAGAATCGTCTTTCCTATTTTTACAATGTCATAGCCATCAATAATGTCCATGCCTGCAGCACGTCCGGCCTCATGGTGATTAGGCGTAATGATGTCAAAGCCCTTATACAGAAAAAAATCATTCTGCTTTGGATCAATGCAAACGGGAATGCCATTCCCGGATGTTATTTGGCGAATACCATCAAGAAGATGCTTTGTTACGACTCCCTTGTTGTAATCTGAGATGACCACGGCGCCCAGCCCGCTGCGCAATTTTTTTACGTACTTCATTATCTTCTCTACGCTGCTCGGCTGAATAGGATGTCTGCTTTCCTGATCAAATCTGACGACCTGCTGACCGTGGGCCACAATTCTGGTTTTCAATGTAGTCGGACGGTTCGCTTCTACAACAATTCCATCTGTATCTATGTGTCTATTACGGAACTCCAAGAGTAACCTCTTGCCCATGCTATCCGCTCCTATAACTCCTGCCCCGTATACTTTGCCTCCTAAGGAAAAGATGTTATTTAAAACATTGGCACAGCCCCCCAGCAAGAGCGAGTCCGATTGCATCTCCACGACAGGGACAGGGGCTTCCGGCGAAATCCGCGCCACCTTGCCCCATATGAAATGATCGACCATGATATCACCAACCACCAGGACCTCTGATGTGGGGAAGTTCTTAATAATTTCCAATGCCCTTTTTTTGCTAAGAATTTTTTTCATAGAAACCACACAATCTTCTTAAGATTCTCTATCTGGAAATTGAGCAGCAACAATTACTCGGCCTTTTCTTGGGGCAGTCATGCTATTATCATGACTACCTTTTGTCAATCCTTTTCTCGGTACCGTATTTCCTCCGTAAGGCGCGGGATAATCCTTATTGACTTAGCCTATATTATCAAGTAAAAAAATACCTTCCAAGAGTAAAACTTATCGAGGATATTGAGGATTAATCCATGATCCGAGCTTTATTTATAGTAACGGTAGGCATTGCGATCACCGCATTTATGTCCGGTTGTTCAGTTGCTTTTGGGTTTATTACCTCTGATGAAAATATGGTTCACCGGGTGGCAAATATCTGGGCCAAGATGCTCCTTGCCGTTGCAAACACCAAGGTTGAGATTATCGGTGCTGAAAACATTTTGATGGGAAAACCACAAATCTTCATGGCCAATCACCAAAGTGATTTTGATATACTGATCGTCCTTGCTCACCTGAAAGGCCAGTTTCGCTGGATAGTCAAGAAGGAACTATTCCAGATCCCGCTTTTTGGCAAGGCGATGCAAAGTGCCGGGTACATAGAGATCGACAGAGAAGATCGTGAAAAGGCGATGATGAGTATTGACAAGGCCGCTATGAAGATCAGGGAGGGGAAATCAGTGATGTCTTTCCCCGAGGGGACAAGAAGCAAGGATGGAAAGATCAAGCCGTTCAAGCAGGGCATGTTCTACCTTGCCATAAAGTCGGGCGTCCCTATAGTGCCAATATCCATCATAGGTGCAGGAGAAATCATGCCCAAGAGATCCTTGCACATAAAACCTGGAAAAATCACCATGGTCATAGATAAACCCATAGAAGTCACAGAATATTCCCTTGAGAGCCGACAGGAGCTCATAGATAAGGTGCAGAATATCATCGCCAGAAATTATGAAGCGCGATCAGTTGCGCAAGCGGCATGATCTATTGAGAAAGTGGTTAGTGCAGTCAAGAATGGATTTCTCTTCAATACGTGCAAGCCGTAATGTAAGTGTATAATCGGCGGCAAGGCGATATGTATCGGGCGCGTGGCACGATTCTCACACTTGCCCACTCATGAAGAAATGAAGTGTCACCGTTCCTTTGGGCGTAGAATGCTACCAACCATTATGAGATGAACAAGTGAAATTAGACGACAGAAAAGTAAAAGAAATTTGGGGGGCGAGTTGCCTGGCTGGTGCCATTTTCTTTCTGCTGTGCTTAGCCTCCTACCACCCTCTCGATCCGTCGTTTACGCATTTTGTGAGCGATAATACAAAGACTCACAACCTCGTAGGGTCATTGGGATCACATACGGCGGATTCTCTCATCAGGCTGCTGGGCATCGGCGCATTTATCATTCCCTTTTTTCTTCTTATAGTCTCGTTCAGGTATTTCCTGGACGAACCTTTTAAGATCAATCTCGTGGGCGTCGCCGGCCTTGCCGGTCTTATCTTCGCTACTTCTGCGCTCCTCGCAACGAGTTTGGCAGACGTCCAAGTATATGGTGTTAAACTCGGCGCAGGAGGTCTCCTGGGAACTGTGTCGGCAAAGCTGCTGACCAATTTCTTGAATCAGGTAGGCACATACATCATCCTTTTGCTTGTACTTATTATATCTCTCATTATTATAGTTAACTTATCTCTGGTTTCTGTGAGCAAGAGGTTTAAAGATATTGTGGTTATTTTGTGGGAAGGGTTGAAAGGATTCACTTCTAAAAAAACGGACATGCTCAAAGAACGAAGAGAAAAAGCAGCCGAAAGAGAAAAAATCCCCAAAACAGTCCCCGTGATTGACGTCCAATCGCCATCAGTAGAAAAGATGAAACGGAAAAAAGCGGAACAGACTCATTTTGATTTTATTCAAAAGGAGGGCGACTTCAAACTGCCGCCGCTTACCCTTTTAGAACAGGTTGAACGAAAAGATACGAGGATAAAGCGGGAAAGTCTCATTATGAATTCCCGGATCCTTGAAAAGAAACTTGCCGATTTCGGCGTCGAGGGAAAAGTGGTTGAAGTCAAACCTGGTCCCCTTATCACTATGTATGAACTGGAGCCCGCACCCGGGGTAAAGATCACCAAGGTTACCAATCTATCCGACGATCTCGCTTTGGCGCTGAGGGCGCCCAGTATCAGGATTATCGCGCCGATTCCCGGCAAGGCAGTCATCGGCATTGAAATACCCAACCATGAACGGGAGCCGGTACATCTGAAAGACGTATTAGATAACGACGCCTTTCTCGAATCTCAATTCAAGCTCCCTATCGCCCTGGGCGAAGATATAATAGGAACCCCGGTGATCACTGACCTTGCCAGGATGCCCCACCTCCTGATTGCCGGCACAACGGGATCGGGAAAGAGTGTTTCCCTCAATGCTATGATCTGCAGCATCCTGTTCAAGACAACCCCCGATGATACTAAGTTTCTCATGATTGATCCTAAGAGACTCGAACTGTCTGCATATGAAGGAATACCGCACCTGCTGCACCCAGTTGTCGTTGACCCCAAAAAAGCGTCTCAGGTTCTCAAGTGGGCCGTAGAAGAAATGGAAAAGCGGTACCAGACGATTGTCGAACTGGGGGTTAAAAACATCGAGGCATATAACAAGCTGATAGACAAGAGATTGAAAGAGAAAATCATTCAGCCACGCGGCACCGATGAGAAAGGGGAACCCTCTGGTGAAGTGCCATCTAAATTGCCCTATATCGTGATCATCATCGACGAGCTTGCAGACCTGATGATGGTCGCACAGAGAAACGTGGAAGAATCACTCGCCCGGCTCGCCCAGATGGCAAGAGCCGCGGGAATTCATTTGATATTGGCCACTCAGAGACCTTCCGTGGATGTCATTACAGGAGTCATAAAAGCGAACTTCCCTACGAGGATCTCATTTCAGGTATCGTCAAAGGTTGACTCGCGCACTATCCTCGATCAACTGGGCGCCGAAAATCTTTTAGGTTCAGGCGACATGCTCTTTATGCCCCCCGGCACGTCCAAATTAACCCGCATTCATGGGCCGTATGTGTCCGAGAAAGAAATAGAGAGGATTGTAGACTTTGTAAGGAAACAGGCCAGACCTTCCTACGATGAAACGATATCGGAATACCGCGCAGATTCACCGGACACGGAAAAATCAGACGGTGACTTTGACGAAAAATATGACGAAGCCGTAGAACTGGTAACTGAGCTGGGACAGGCTTCAATCTCTCTGGTACAGAGATACCTGAAGGTTGGCTATAATCGCGCCGCCCGCATGATCGAACGCATGGAGGCGGAAGGAGTTGTCGGACCCTCCGACGGCGTTAAACCGAGGAAGGTACTGGCCAGAAAGATCTCCCGTTGAATCGCAGAAACGTTCACATCATAAGCCTGGGATGTCCCAAAAATCTGGTTGACTCCGAGGTTATGGCTGCGCTCCTTGCAAAAAGCGGCTATCGCATCACATCTCAGGCAGACGAAGGGCATATAATCCTGATCAACACATGCGCATTCATCCTGTCTGCAAAAGAAGAATCCATAGACGAGATCCTCAAGATGGCCGAGTGGAAGAAACAGCAAAAAAGTGCCTGCACCCATCTGGTCGTAACAGGGTGCCTGCCTCAGCGATATGGAAAAGCTTTAGAAAGAGAGCTGCCCGAGGTTGACCTCTTCCTTGGGGTCGGGGAAATAAGAAACATCGTCCAGCACCTAAACGGTTTAACTCGAGCAGAAGAGCCAGGCCGCCGCTCTATCGTCGGCAAACCCACCTTCCTGATGAACGCGCAAACTCCGCGTCTCATATCGACACCCTTTTACACCAGCTACCTCAAGATCGCCGAAGGCTGCTCCAATCGCTGCTCCTATTGTGTCATTCCAACTATTAGGGGAAAGGCCAGAAGCAGAGAGATGGAAGATATCCTTATGGAGGCCGAATCCCTTTCCATGCGCGGGGTAAAAGAGCTCATCATCACTGCCCAGGACACCACAGCCTACGGGCGCGATCTGAAGGGAAAGCCGAATCTGGCCGATCTGCTCGGGAATCTGGCATCCATAAAGGGCATATGCTGGGTAAGGCTCCTGTACACGCATCCGGCAAATCTCACCAATGAGATTCTTGAATCCATAGCCGACAATGAGAACATCTGCCATTACATAGATATCCCTATCCAGCATATCGACGAGGACATACTGGCATCTATGAACAGACGCGGTGGCAGTGCTCTTATCAAAAAGACCGTCCGACAAGCAAGAGAGATAATCCCCGATGTGGCACTTCGGACATCCATCATCGTGGGATTTCCCGGAGAAGCGCGAGCAAAATTCAATAAACTCCTTTCCTTCATCAAAGAGACGCGGTTCGATCACCTCGGTGTCTTCACCTATTCCAGAGAGGAAGGCACAAAGGCCGCGTCCTATCCTTCACGGATATCGGAAACGGAAAAAGAGCTGCGGAGACAGCATCTCATGGAAGAGCAGTCGGTTATCTCTTATCAAATAAATCAGGCCCTGATCGGTTCGGTTCAGGAGGTCCTCATAGAAGGAAAAAGTGAAATCCCCCTTCATCCCTATGTCGGGCGTTGCCGGAGGCAGGCTCCGGAAATTGACGGTGTTACCTACGTGAAGGGAAAAAGTCTCCTTGCGGGAAGCCTGATCTCCTGCAGGATCACAGCAACCACTGAATACGACCTTTTCGCAGAAGCATTGCCGTAAAATACTTCCCGTCTTCCTCTCACCCCCCTGTTTATCCCAGGTAAAGTAAATCGGTCTTCTTAATGACTCCGCATCCGGCAAGAGTTCCCGTTTTCTTCGTCGAGTCTGTCTGTACAAGGCATCATCATTATTGATCGATTTGTTCATTTATTAGTTGACAATATGTGTAAAATAACATATGTCACTTTCTACCAGTAACTGTGAGCTTATTGCTACTACATTGCTTCCATATAATTAGCGTTGCATTCCAATTATAGCCACATTACTTGTGCATAACGTTTGTGCTTCACGAGTCCCCGAGTTTTTTTTAAACACCGCTTTTTTCACAATGTCTTCTAAATCTCAAAAGCAACTATAAACCTTTTGGGAAAAATACACATGATGTCGAAAGGAGGTAACATGAAAGGCTCTGATGATTACAGTAAAGCTGTAAGCAATCATTATAAAGAACTGATGGAGTACTGTAAGATCAATCAGGAACGTTTGGACAGGGAACTGCCGCCGCCTCGGGAAGACTTAAACGAGCTCCTGGCGGAACGCGGCGTGAGTAGGAGGGATTTTATCAAATGGACTTCCATCATGACATCCGCATTGATGCTGCCCCCTATGTTCCGTCCCGCCCTGGCTAAGGCAGCGGAGAATTTCAGCCGCCTCCCCATTGTGTGGCTCCACTTCGCCGAATGTACGGGCTGCACCGAGGCCTTCCTCCGCACCTCATACCCGAACGTCGCCGATATAGTGTTGGAAACCATATCTCTCGAATACCATGAGACGGTGATGGCAGCCGCGGGTTACCAGGCCGAACAGAACCTGGAAAAGTGCATGACTGACTTTAAAAAGAAGTTTGTCTGCGTCATCGAAGGCGCGCTGCCCAGAGGTCTGAATGGGCAATATCTGAGACTGGGTCCGAAAGGCAAAACGGGTATCCAAATAGCCAAAGAGGTAACTCATAAGGCGGCTGCAACCATTTGTATCGGTGCCTGTGCCTGCTACGGAAATATTCAGGCTGCCAGGCCCAATCCTACGGACTCCGTGGGCATCAGCAAGGTTCTCGGCATTTCCACTGTTAATATCGCCGGCTGCCCGCCGAATGCCGTTAATTTTGTCGGAACACTTCTTCACTATCTCATGTTTGGCGGCATGCCTCCCCTGGATTCCATAGGAAGACCAACCTGGGCTTATGGACAGAGAATCCATGATGTCTGCGAACGCAGGTCTCACTATGATGCCGGGGAGTTCGTGGAAGAGTGGGGTGATGATGGAGCGAAAAGAGGCTGGTGCTTATACAACGTAGGCTGCAAAGGCCCTTACACCTTTGCAAATTGCGGCAAAGTGCGTTTCAACGATGGCGTCTCCTGGCCTGTCATGGCCGGTCACGGTTGCATAGGCTGTACGGAACCAGGATTCTGGGACACCATGGCTCCGCTGGAAAAACCGATCCATGAAGCTTCGATCGGAGGCGGGGAACGTACCGTGGACAATATAGGTCTGGTGTTAACCGGCCTTGCCGCGGCGGGTGTCGCAGCACATGCGGTTGCCAGTGCAATCCGTCATAAGGGTAAAGATGAGGAGGAGAAACATGACTAAGAGAATCATTGTAGATCCCATCACCAGGATAGAAGGACATTTGAGAATAGAGTGCGAGGTCGATGACAGCAACGTAATCAGGGACGCCTGGAGCACTATTACCCTGTGGCGCGGCATCGAGACAATACTGAAAGGTCGGGACCCCCGGGATGCGGGACTTATTGTTCAGAGATTCTGTGGAGTCTGCACCTATGTCCACTATGAGGCAAGCACCATGGCCTGCGAAGATGCATTCGGCATCAAGCCGCCGCCTAATGCCCGCATAATCAGAAATCTGATTCAGGGCAGCTGGTACCTGGGCGACCATATCATGCATTTCTATCATCTGCACGGGCTCGACTGGGTAGACATTGTAAGCGCCCTTTCGGCAGACCCAAAAAAAACAGTTGAACTCGCCAAGAGCTATAGTTCTGATCCCTACAATTGCTCGGAAACACATTACAAGGCCGTCCAACAGAGACTCACAAAGTTTGTGAAATCAGGCCGCCTCGGACCTTTTGCGAACGCCTACTGGGGAAATCCCTCCTACAAGCTTCCACCGGAGGCTAACCTGGTAATTGTCTCCCACTATCTGGATGCACTTCAGGTATCCAAAGTAGCGGCCCAGATGCAGGCCATCTTCGGCGGAAAGAACCCTCATCCCCAATCTCTGGTGGTTGGCGGCGTGACCTGCGTTATGGATGCCCTGGACGCGCACCAGCTCGGCCAGTTTCTCTTCCGCCTGAAGGAGTTGCAGAACTTCATTGAGACCGCCTATCTCCCCGACGTGCTACTCGCAGCGGCCTATTACAAAGGCGAAGGTGCCGCAGGAATCGGAGGAGGCGTGAAGAATTACATGAGTTACGGCGGTTTTCCACTTGATGACGATATGAATACCTTCCTCTTCCCCAGGGGAGTCGTAAAGAACAGGGACATTGCAAAGCCACTGAAGCTCGACGAGGAAAAGATAACGGAAGAAGTAACCCATGCCTGGTATAAGGGCACGGAGCCCCAACATCCCTTTAAGGGAACGACAGACCCGGAATATACAGGCTACGATGCCAACGGCAATGTTAAGGGAGGCGAAAAATATTCCTGGTGCAAGGCGCCGAGATATGATGGGCAGCCCCATGAAGTAGGTCCTCTTGCACGCATGCTTGTCGGTTATGCCGTGGGGGACGAAAAAATCAAGGCCCTAGTCGATTCAACGCTCAAGGCAACGGGCATCCCCGTATCGGCCCTCTTCTCCACCCTCGGAAGGACGGCGGCACGCTGCATAGAAACGAAATATGTAGCCGACCACATCGAGGGGTGGGTCGGTGAACTCATCGCCAATGTCAAGAAGGGTGATACACGGACATGGACGCGCTGTGATGTCCCGAGCAAACCTGCACAGGGTCGCGGCATGACGGAACCGCCCAGAGGAGCATTAGGTCACTGGATAAGAATTGAAAACAAGGTGATTGCAAATTATCAGGCCGTAGTTCCCTCCACATGGAATTGTTCCCCGAGAGACAAGGCGGGGAAACGAGGCCCCTATGAGGAATCCCTCATCGGAACGAAACTCGCCAAAGTGGACCAGCCTCTGGAGATCCTGAGAACCATTCATTCCTTTGATCCCTGTATGGCCTGTGCCGTTCACATTATCGATCCCAAGACCAATGAAATCAGGAAATTCAGGGTCGCCTAAAGGAAGGGAGGACAACCATGGAAATAAAACCTGTAAAAGAATGGTCTGCGGCAATCATGATCAACCATTGGGCCATGGCGTTATCCATATTTGTCTTGATTGTAACAGGTTTTTATATTGCCGATCCCTGTACAATTTATCAAGGAGAGACAGTGGATAAGTTCTTCGTGGGAAATATGAGGTACGTGCATATCCTCTTCGGGATATTCCTCATGTTCATTTTCATATGGAGGCTGTATCTTGCCTTTTTCTCGAAGTTCCATGCGGACTGGAAGGACTTCTTCGCATGGCTCGATTTCGAATGCACCTGGGACCAGATCAAATTCTATCTTCTCATCAAGAAGGACCCACCGGAACACTGCGCTTTGTATGGACCCATGCAATCCCTTGCCTACAGCGGTCTTTTTTTCATGATCTTCGTCATCCTCGTAACCGGTCTCATCCTTATGGGGGCTGGTTATCATGCCGGGATGACCGCCTTCTTATACAAGCTCTTAAAACCGGTGGAGAATATGCTGGGAGGACTAGCAATCGTCCGCTATGTTCACCATATCTTCACGTGGCTTTTCATTCTCTTTATCATCGTGCACGTCTATATGGCCTTCTGGTATGACGCCATATTGAAGGAAGGGACCGTCTCTTCCATGATCAGCGGGGTGCTCTACGAAAGGGAAGGGAAATAAGATATTCTCTTTTGCTCGACAGAAATTAATTCTTGAATGGGGGAGAAATGGGCATTATCTCCCCCATTGTTATTTCTACAACTCATATGGGAGATAAGGATCGCATCACTATTCTCGGCTTGGGCAACGTTCTTCTTCAGGATGAAGGGTTCGGCGTCCATTTTGTGCGCTGGTTCGAGAATAATTATCGAATGCCGGAAAACGTCAGGATTGTTGAGGGCGGCACCCTCGGCTACGGACTACTCGATACGGTATGCAGTTGCGATAGACTTCTTGTCATCGACGTGATAAAAACAGATGAAGAACCCGGCTCCGTCTACCGTTTTACAAAGGAAGAAGTGGATGCGCAAATGCTTGAACCAACTTCGGCCCATGAAGTATCGTTTCATGACGTACTCTGCAAGGCGGAACTAATCGATGAGTTGCCGGAATGCATCTTCCTCTGCATCGTTCCCTACAAATACAAAGATATGGGTCTTGAACTAACCCCCTCTATAAGAAAAAAATTCTCCGCCGTGGAGAAGCTTCTCATAAAAGAGCTGTCTTCATGTGGCGTGGAGCCTCTGAAGTTGAACCATGCATGAGCTTTCCATTGTCCGGTCAATTCTGGACATAATCGAAGAATACGCAGAGGAATATCGCTTCAGTAAAGTGAAGTCCATGAAGATCTCGTTCGGACGGCTGTCCTGCATTGAACCGCAGGTCCTAGAATTCACCTTTGAAATCCAGTCCAGCGGCACGAAAGCAGAAGGGGCAGCTTTCGAATTTGACATTAAACCAATCGTAATTCACTGCTTTTCCTGCGAAAAAGACGTTGAGCTCGAACAATACGCTGCGGAGTGCCCGCAATGTAAAGGCTCGGAAGTGCTTCTTGCAGGCGGAACTGAAGAGATTCAGCTTCTGGAGATAGACGTAGATTAGGAACTGGCAAATATGTGCCTCGGATTTCCGGGAAAAATCATATCCATCGATGAAGACAACGTCGCGATAATAGACATCAGCGGCACGAAGCGGGAAGTCTGTCTTGATATAGTCGACGAGGATGTCGCAATCGGAGACTATGTAATATCTCATGCGGGCTATGCCATTCATAAGATCGATGAAGTTCTCGCCTTGGAAAAGCTCGATCTCTTAAAAGAGATCATAGAAAAAGAAATATACTAGAAATAGTAAGGAGAAATGATTTTGTCCAAAATAACAATCGTAAAAAATATCCTCGATGCCAATGACAGGATTGCAGAAGAAAACAGGAAGATATTTGATAAAGAGAAAATATACGTGCTTAATCTGATGAGTTCGCCCGGCGCCGGGAAAACCTCGCTTGTCGAGCGGACGATCGCTGCACTTCAGGGCAAATATAAGATCGGCGTAATTGAAGGGGATATCCAGGGCTCGTCTGACGCGGAAAGGATCGCCAATCTGGGAGTCCCGGTAGTTCAGATTAACACCGGAGGGGCATGCCACATAGACGGTAATATGATCCGCGAAGCCCTGCCGGGCCTTGATCTCACGAAGACTGATCTTCTTATTGCCGAGAATGTAGGCAATCTCGTATGCCCGGCCGAGTTCAAGATCGGTGAAAATGTGAAGGTGATGGTTCTGAGTACACCGGAAGGTTCCGACAAGCCAGCGAAGTATCCCCTAATGTTTCAGCAGTCGGAGGCCATGATTATCAATAAAATAGATCTTCTTCCCTACGTGGACTTCGATATGGCCAAGGCTAAGAAAGATGCACTCACACTAAACCGGAACCTTAAGATATTCGAAGTTTCCTGCAAGACATCGGCAGGTCTTAAAGACTGGTTCGACTGGCTCTCGGATCACATTGAATCTTTTCGATCAAAATAACGGCGGCCAATCAAACAGATTCTTAATCCGACACTTCTATTTCATTCTTCACGCACCATTGCATCAGCGCCTGTTCCTCGCGTTTGCTCTCGAAGTCGTACCACATCTCCAGTAGTCCCTTTATTTCCAGAAAATCCTTGAACCGTCGATACGCCCCGCGTTTTCGAAAAATCTGCCACACATGGTGATAGTCATTAGGCAATTGCATTTCGACAAACTCAAAGATGAGACTTTTACCCATATCGAGATCATTCTTGTGGGGAATCTCTATGCACATATCCCAATCGAGAGCATCGTCATCAATTTCATCGAGATCACCTATCTCTGAATGATAGAGTGTTTGGCCCGTGTCTTTGCAGAGAATTGCCGTGTTTATACCGTAACCGGCTGAACTTACAAAGAGGAATGCATCTTGTATGTCACTGAATTTGATCATCTTCCATTTGCAGTTCAAACATCTAAGACGTCCTAAGCTCTAACTCCCGCGATCAGCGAGACTCGTTAGACATCCACCGCATCTCATTAGGCGTGTTTATCATCAGTCATCGCGTCAGCTAGTGCTCTCGCGATCCTCCTTATGCTTGAAGTAGCCGTATTCGCTGCAACTTTGTCGGAGAGAGGTGGACTAAAATGCTCTACTTGTTTCTTAGTGACTCCATGCCAAACTGGCAAAATCACTTTCTTCCCATCAATCTCTCTAGAAACTAAGCCGTTCAATTCATACTGGGGCCAGTTCTTTGCAAAGAAATTATTGGACAAAATGATTACGCCAAATCGGGAGAGACGAAGGCCGCGATCAATTGTACGCCTTAGACTGTCACCTATTTTCAATGAAAATTCATCGAACCACACACTGAAACCAAGCTTCCCGAGTTCTTTCGCCAATGGACGGGCAACATCATCCTTATCTTCACCAGCGTGGCTGATGAATGCATCGTAGCCGACATCTTGCGGAGCCTTTTTCGACTTCCGAAAATCGTCAGCCAACATGCGCAGCATTAAGCCGGTATGCATGGAGAACGCTTCATCGGCAGACCGGAAAACTTTCTTACTGTATAGATTCATCGGGGTACTACCACCCACAACCCACCACCCTAGACTCTTTTTATCCGTCGTCCGCACTGAAACGACGATGTCACTCCGTCCCAATAAGGTGAACCTCTCTGCAAAACGCACGGACGTGACCTTTGTGTGGGCCTCCAATTCGACATACTCTTTGGCGTGCTGGATAAAAGTCTTTAGGTGGATTCCCATGTTTTTTCTTCACCTAACGTTTAATATACGTATTACTTAATTTCTCCGCCAAATATAATGCAACCGATGAATTTAATGTATTTGATACACCAATGTTTAATAAAAATCAATTGAATGAACGTTGGGGCGGGCGGGAATCACCCCGGCATCCATGACTTGGCGATTAGACCCTAGATGGTAGAGAGGGATCACTGGAGGAAAAGATGCACGCTTGACCTGAAGGAGCGTTTATGAGAAAAAACTATGTTGTTTTCACGTATGAAGATGAGCGTTCATGAATGAGAAAACTTTTTTGATGTTTCCGTGCTTGACACGGAATCCAGTCCTAATTATAGATTCCTGCTTTCGCAGGAATGACAAATTGAATATTCCATATCTCCTGGCATCCTACATGGTAGGCATCTTTGTTAAATAGATTATTGCAGCGGTCATTATGAAAAAAGATTATTCGATAGAGATGTGTAAGACTCTGGCAAATGAATACAACCGTCTTCGTTTGCAGCGACCATTAGCCGTAAAGCACTACGACGTCGCAGATATTGTGGAATATGATATGTGCGCAGTTGCGCCAGATGCCTCCGACACAACAGCCCGTGTTCGAGTACAGATAGAAGACTTTGTCGGCGGCGGATTTGCGGGACAGGTTTATAAAGTGAAAGTCCTCAGCATCGAACCGGATGCGCTGCCAGGATTGCAGGTTGCCAATTCTTATGCCATGAAGATCCTGATTCCGCCATCAGGGGGGGCGCGCATTTTCAGAAATATGCTCTACTGGATCGGCTTCCAGGGACCTTTTCAATTGCAGTCAAATCCGGCTGCGGCAAGGGCCGGCGCTTTATGGCAGAAATTCATCCGCCGCGGCGCCAAGATCAGGTTCGGCGATGAATCATGCGTCAAAGACATGTACGCCATCTTTGTCGATACCCGATTAGGTAGTTGCGGTGAGATCACCTCCTGGGTCGACGGCCGCACCTGGCAGCTTGAGGTTGATGATCACATGGAGCTCTTGAGCAGATGGAAGAAAGGGGAAAGAATTCCCCCTGAAGTCCTCGGCTCTCCAGAATATAGAACAAAAAAACTATTTATGGCGAATTTCGTTAAACTGCTTCACGATATGGGCGCATATGAATTCGCGCGCCAGTACGAATGGTCCACCTGCAAGAGTCAACCGAACTGTTTTAAGTTGGATGCAACCGACGACGATCCTTATTCGGGCTTGGTTGCCATGGATTTCCGCGCAGGTCTGGCGCTGCTGCCCTTCGGCCCGATGAGCCCCGGCGATTTTTCGCTGATATGGAAAGGCATTCGCAGAGGGTCTCTCGTGCAGTTCGACAGAGGCGATCTAAAAAAGCTTGAAGCATTTGTGCTCACTCATAAAAATGAATTTGCAGACATGATGGATATGCTTGGGGAGCTGAAAGCCGCGGAAGAAATCTATCGAAATTCGGTCCCCGATATTACCCATAACCATATCAAACTGCTCTATAGTGGAAAGCTCTGGTCCACCATTTTTTCCAGCGCGATGGCCGGGTGGAGAATCAAAAATATAATCGACGCTCCGACACAGGAAAGATTCCAGAAACATAAATTATCTGCTCTCCCTTTCTCCCTTCTGGGCTTAATACCATTCTTAGGCAGTATTCTGCGAAAGGCCTGGGGTCACGCCGAATGGCGGGCACATTATAAGAATTGCTTCAGCAGCATGGATTACTTTCTTAAAACGCTTCGCGGCAAATGGCTTGAGAGTGTTATGTCATGGTGCCGCAGCGGCAGAATAACGGAACAGGACGCGGCGGTTCTCGCCCATTCCCCTGCGTTGTTCCTGCTGCATCTTCCCCTATCGATTCTTCCCATCGGACTATATAAGATCTTAACAAGCTGGGAATATGCAAAGGAGAAATTGGCCTTTATATTCGTGCGGCCCATCCAGCTTTATTTTAATGCGAAGATGCGGGAAGAATGGCTGGCCGACATGGTAGAGCTTGGAAAAAAGAAGCGCATAATAAGCACAAGCGATGCAGATGAAATAATCAAGACAATCAAAGAGCCTTTTATTCAGAAGTACCTCAAGAGTTTGGCTGTTCATATCTGCTTGATGCCGACAACGCATGTCGTTGCCACGGCGCTTGCGATCTACTTTATATGGACGCATCCCGAAATGCCCCGCGCACAAGCCTGGGCGATAGGATTGGGGATTATTGCCTTTTTCCAGCTCATACCAATATCACCCGGATCACTCGCGCGCGGGCTGTATGTGCTTTTCCTGGTTATTAAAGAAAGAAATTTTAAGGACTACAGTATCGCTCTATTTTTGGCGTTCTTCAAATACGTCGGGTACCTCGCCTTCCCTATACAGATGACCTATCGGTACCCCACTTTGGCGCGGTTTATGGCCGGCCACTGGGCCACGGAATCTGTGCACGCCGTACCTGTATTTGGCGAGAGCGGCGCCTTACTTGAACACGGTGTCTTCTGCCTGTTTTACAACTGGCCGTTGACAATTCGCAGACACATGGATTTACGGGCGCAGAAAAGAACTCTGATGAGACCGCGCTACTGGCACGCGGCCGCTCTGGCGGTTGGCGCTGCCGGAATATTGATTGGAACCGATATGGTATATCTTAAGTATGTTGGGGTAATTCCGGACCTGAGACATATCTGGTGGCTCATGGCCGCGCTTCCCATAATCGGAGGTGTCATGGTCAGTAACGGATGCGGCGGCGCTCCGATGATGAAACGAATTGCAGCAGCGGCAGTCTTCGGTATCTTTACAAGTCTTATCTATATGATTATTGCGACCTCTATTGGTTTTCACGATTATGCGAATATTTTCCAATTTGGCGTCGCATGTTTGTGGAGACTATTCGTGTTCGGTCTCTTTGCAAGCATTAGCGCCCTGGCAATGGAGTTCAGGCTGGAAAAATCTAACGGATTTCAAGCGTCGCTGAATTCTCAGGTCTGAATGGGTTCAGTTACTGGTGGTCGAAGACATATCCGATGGAGCGAATGCTCTTGAAATAGACGGGATTTTCCGGGTCGTTTTCAAAGTACTTCCTCAGACGCACGATGAAGTTGTCAACCGTGCGTGTCGTCGTCTCGCCGGTGTACCCCCAGCCTACTTCCAGCAGAACTTTACGTGACAAGGGTTTCCCTCGGTTGGCAATGAAGATCTTGAGTAACCTCACTTCCTGGTCCGTCAGGTGAATCGTACCGTGCGCACCCTGCGCGGTCATAGTTCCGAAGTCAATCGTGTTGCTCCCAAATACATATGTATTCTTTAATTCTTGTGCTTCCTGCCCCTCATTGACAATACCGCTGCGGCTCCAGGAGGACCTTTTCATGAGGCGTTCGATACGCATGAGAAACTCCTCGAGGTTAAAAGGTTTGGCGAGGTAGTCATCAACGCCGTAAGAGAATCCCTTGACCTTGTCATCATGGCCGCCTTTAGCCGAGAGGATAAGTACGGGGAGCTTTTCATCCTCCATGCGTATATGGCGCAGAACCGACAGGCCATCCAAACCGGGCAGCATGATATCAAGGACGATGAGGTGGGGATTCCACTCTTTCCATGTACGGAGCCCCGTTGTTCCCTCGCCAGCAATTGATACCTCATAGCCCTGAAGAGATAGATTCAATTTCAGCCCAAGGGCTATATGCTCATCATCTTCAATTATCAGAATGCGCTTTTGTGGAAGATCTTTCATGGCTTTTCTCTTTTCGATTTCAAGGGCAATGCCAACGTGAAAACGGATCCCTTTCCCGCCCCCTCACTATCCACGGTGATCTTTCCTTGATGCAGTCTTGCTATCTGCTGAGCAAGGTAGAGTCCGATGCCGCTACCTCCTACCACGGCATGTTCGCTGTGGTTTCGGCTCTGATAGAATTTCTTGAATATTTTCTTCCTCTCTCCCTTTTCAATACCGATCCCGTTATCCAGGAAATGGATCACTTGGATATTCTCACCTTCCTCGAAGGTGACGCGGATGCTGGGTCTACCTGAATTGTTGTACTTCTTGGCATTGGTCAGAATGTTCATCAGGAGCATCTCAATCAGCGATATAACGACGGGCTGATAGAATCCCTTCTCTTGGGGATTTTCAACATGGATGTCGCATTCCCGGAAGATATGGCGATTGCTTGCAAGAAATCCTCGCACCAGCTCTACAAGGTCGACGTTCGTGAAGACCCCTTCGTAAACCTTGCTCTCAATCCGGGCAAGATTCAGGATACTGTTGATGTTGTTTGAAAGACGTTCTGCATCCTGGAGCATGAAGCTGATATATTTGAGTTGCTCATCGCGGGGGATTTCATGCTTGGTAAAGGTCTCCAGATAAAGCTTCAGGGAGGTGACCGGGGTCTTGAGCTCATGAGTGAAGTTGCTGATGAAGGTTTGCTGGAGGCGATAGAGCTGGAGGGTTTTCAGGTGATAAATGAAGATGATGAGAATCCCCGCCAGGATGACGCCGACCAGCAAGGACAGTACCAGTATGACAACCCAGGGGCTGGCCTCAATAAATTGGCTTGGATCGAGCTGGTAACGATAGGCGAGTGATTTGAGTCCCGCGCTTATTCCTACATACCAGTAGATATACAAGGAGAGAGAACAAACGAGGGCGACCGTCGACAGAACAAAAACAAAAATAGGATGGAAGAACCATTTCGCCTGTTTCATAATTGTTTATAATCTATACATTACGTTTATTCCCGTCAATTTTCCTTCTCGAGGCCAACTTACCCTGCATTGTAAAAGTATTGTAAAACGCTAACTTATAACTTTCTTTCTGTAAATATATTTCTTAAGCTGCCTCCGTACTAAAATATCTATACCCTCATGGAGGAGTAACATGCACAATCGTTCGCACCAGACCCATCCTGCCCATCCTCTCGGAGCCCGTGCCCGCGTCCTGCTCACCAGTGTTTTCGGACCATATGCCCAGGATGATGACTACGGCAGCCGCAAAATAAATCCGATGGAACTATATCAGAACCAAGTAACCCGCGTCCAGGGAGGGTTTTCTCTGCGTATGTTTCATCGCACCTTCGGGCTGATGATGATTCATGCCAATCTCGAAGCCCCCTGTACGATACTGGATTTCCCCACTTTCGAGCGTTTCATCGAAGAAATCAGTCATTGTACATATGATGTCATAGGTATCAGCGCAATCATTCCGAACATCGGCAAGGTGAAGAAGATGTGTGAACTGATCCGGCAGTATCAACCCACAGCCACGATTGTCGTTGGCGGACATATAACCAACAAAGAGGGACTTGATAAAATAATTGATGCGGACCTGGTTGTACGCGGCGAGGGCATCCGGTGGTTTCAGCGATATCTCGGGCAGGATGACAAAGCATCCATCAAGCACCCAATGGCAATATCGGGGTTTGGAGCCAGGATTATGGGTATCAGTCTGGGAAGCAGGCCCGGCGGCACCGCGGCGATCCTGATCCCCTCCGTCGGCTGCCCCGTTGGATGTAACTTCTGTTCAACGTCGGCGTTATTCGGCGGCAAAGGACATTTCATTAATTTCTATGAGACAGGGGATGAACTTTTTGAAGTCATGTGCGAAATTGAAAAGAAGCTCAAGGCTCGATCCTTTTTTACCCTGGATGAAAACTTCCTCCTCCACAAGAAAAGGGCTTTGAGGCTCCTCGAACTGATGGAGGCCAACAACAAAAGCTGGGCCATATACGTATTCAGCTCCGCACGGGTCCTGCAATCCTATACGATTGACCAACTGGTGAGACTCGGCATTGGCTGGGTCTGGATGGGCTTGGAAGGGGAAAGCAGCGACTACAATAAGCTCAATGGAGTCGATACGCGAGACTTGGTGCAGCTCTTGCAGTCTCACGGCATCCGTGTCCTGGGGTCCTCAATCATCGGTCTGGAAAACCATAAACCGGAAAACATGGATGCGATCATTGACTATGCCGTAGGCCACGAAACGGTCTTTCACCAGTTCATGCTCTATACTCCCATTTCAGGGACTCCCCTATATGAAAAGCATAAACAGGAAGGTACGCTACTGGCAGAATCTGAATTACCCGATGCGGATTCCCACGGACAATATCGCTTCAATTACCGCCATCCGTATATAAAAGACGGACAAGAAGAGAAATATATTCTGGAGGCATTTCGGCGTGACTTTAAGTTCAACGGCCCCAGCATTCTTCGCCTGATACGGGTGCTTCTGAACGGATGGCAGATGCATAAGAACCATCCCTGGCGAGTGAGGGAGCGTTTTGCACGGGAGGTCTTTCCTTTACGCTCAACGTATGCCGGCGCTGTTTGGGCCATGAGAAAGTGGTATCGCAACGATGCGCGTATAGCCGAAAAGGCGGATAAGCTTCTGAAAGATATCTATGACACATTTGGATGGAAAACGATGCTCATTGCACCGCTTATTGGCAGGTACGCCCTTCATTCCTTGAAGAAGGAGGAAGAAAGGCTGGCTAATGGATGGACCTACGAACCGTGTTGCCTCTATGAAAAGAATGAGGCAGCCAAGATGCTGGAAGTGGCACTAGTTGTGAAGGACAGGCCAGAGGTGCAAGAAAAACGTCCCGCAGTCAATGAACCGATTCCAAACTATGGCAAATAGAATCGAGCCGCATCCTTTGAAAGGATCCATCGATCATACAGCACATGGAGCGGAACGGCCGGGTATTAATTCCATTCTATATTTTCGCACTGTCAATTGATCTGCCGGTAACAGCTTTCGTATCTCCGAAAGTGTCGTGAAGCGATAACCTGACCTCTTTACCTGCTCCAGCAACTGGATAAAGTAACTGCTCCAGATGCCTCCTTCCACCTCGGCGTGAACCGGCAGCACATGCATATCGCCGTCTTTCAAAATGGAAGCAACGGCGGAAATGCCTTGAGGAACACTAACCTCCTCAAAGCAGGGAAGATCGGACGGAATTTCCACTACACCTATCTTCTCGTGGATAAATGGCTTCTTGGCCCGCGTGCAGCTCAGATAGTCAAACCGGTAGTCCCCGAGAATCTCGATTACCCTGTCGTCGATGAGCCACGCAGGCGCCCCGAAGGCAGAGGGCTTTTGCCCGGTCAGCTCCGCAAACCCGCAGATGCCTTTGTCAAACCAATCCCGTATCCACTCACCCGATCTTCTGTGCACCTCGTCCTGCCAACGTCTGTGATCCCATGCATGCAATTGAACTTCATGGCCTTGAGACATCATTTGTCTGATGATATCCGGAAACGAAAGGGCGATCATCGGCGAGGGAAGCAGAGTCCCGTAAAGGGCTGTCCTCAATCCATATAGACCGACGGCATTAGTCCTGACCATTTTTTTCAGGAAGCGGGGATTTTTCACGAGCTGAAGAACGGCCCTGCCGGAGGCATCAGGCCCTATGCTCAAGAAGAAACTGCCCTTGATGTCATAGTTTCCCAGGATGTTGAGAAGACGGGGCACACCATTTTTCATACCTTGATAGGTATCTACATCGATTTTTATGCCCAGTACTTTTTTATTCTTGTCATCAGACGGCACCCCTGTTCTCCTCCAAGAAAGAATCCAGTGTCAGCCTCAGTGCGTCCTCTAGCCCTATCTCAGGGTTCCAATCCAAGAGTTTTTTCGCCTTCTCGATGTTCGGTTTTCTGGAATAGATATCCTGATAGCCTTTGCCATAGTAGGATACGGCAGATTCTTCAACGATGTCAGAGTATACCTTATCATTTTTGTGGGCCGGATGCGCCATAAAGAGATTCTTCAGCATATTGGCCAATTCCTTCACGGAGCATTCATTGTCAGGATTTCCAATGTTGATGATCTCGCTTTTACATACGTCATTCTTGTTTTCCAGGATTTTCATCAACGCCGAGATGCCGTCATCCACATATGTGAAACATCGCTTCTGATGGCCGCCGTCAACGAGTGCAATCGGGCGTTTCATAAAGAGTTCAGCGATGAATTGCGTGACGACTCTGGAACTCCCTTCTTTGGCCGCGTACAAGGAATCCAGCCGGGGTCCAATCCAGTTGAATGGTCTAAATAGCGTGAATTCAAGATGACCGCGCGTGCCATAGGCATAGATTACACGATCGAGGAGCTGCTTGCAGCACGAATATATCCAGCGCTCTTTTTGAATCGGCCCGACGACCAGGAAACTCTCGTCCTCCTTGAATTCGGGGTCAGTGCAGGCACCATAAACCTCAGATGTGGATGGGAATACAACCCGTTTATGATATTTCACACATTGTTTGATAACGCCGAGATTCATCTCAAAGTCCAGATTGTAAACGCCGATGGGGTCTTCAACATAGAGTTTGGGGGTAGCAATGGCTACAAGCGGCAATGCGACGTCACATTTCTTTATGTGATACTCAATCCATTCCTTGTTGATCGCTATATCGCCCTCAAGAAAATGGAAGCGAGGATTGTTCACGGCTTCACCGAGGCGATCATCGGCAAGGTCCATGCCGTAAACAATCCAGTCTGTTTGAGCGAGTATCCGCCTGGTCAGATGATGGCCGATAAATCCGTTTACCCCAAGAATTAAGATCTTCATATTAACACTAATCCTTCCTTGTTTTTCAAGTACTGAAATACCGCATCGCCTTTCATCCTCGATCCGGCCACTTCGATATCTGCAAGCCTCAGCCTGCCTTCTCCCGTTCTGACAAAGATGTCCCTCTTCTCAATCTCTATCTGTCCGGGAGTACGGTCAATCCTTTTCCCCTCTTCAGGAAGGGCCCACCAGATCAATATTTTCCCGACTCCGGGCAAGAAACCAAAAGCGCCCGGATACGGCTCGGTTACGGCTCGAATGAGATTATAGATCCTCACAGCCGGCCAGCCCCAGTCAATGCGCCCGTGTTCCGGCTTCCGCCCGCTGTAATAGCTTCCCTTCGTCAGATCCTGCGGTATCCGTGGGGCTCTGCCTTTCTGGATGAGAGGCAGGACTTCCGCAAGCATTTCTTTCGCCGCCCCGCAGAGCTTGTCATACACGGCCCTGGCGGTGTCTTCAAATTCTATTTCAACCGCCTTCTGCCCAACGATATCACCTGCGTCTGCTTTTCCGATCATATGATGGAGCGTGACCCCGGTCTGTTTCTCTCCGTTTACAATGGCCCAGTTTACAGGGGTTCTACCTCGGTAAGCGGGCAGAAGCGATCCATGGAGATTATACGCGCCTGATGCCGGTATGTTCAATATGTCCTGACTTAGCATATGCCGAAAGTAGAAGGAAAAGATCACATCGGGAGCAAGACGCGAAATTTTCTCTTTCCAATCGGACGAATTCACATCAGGGGGACAGAATACCTCGATATGATTCTTATTTGCCCATTCAACAACGGAATCGAACCAGCAATTTTCCCCGGGGTCGTCTTCATGCGAAAAAATCGCCGTTATATTAAAACCTGCCTTCTTCAGGGCTTCAAGCCCGCAAATACCCATATTGTGGTATGCAAATACAACGGCCATCATTGCGTCTGCCTTGCACTCTCCGACGAATGGACCTTTTCAATAACATACTCAGGCCTTTTTCTCACTTCGCTATAGATCCGTCCAATGTATTCCCCTACTATGCCAAAGGCAAAAAACTGCAGGCCCACAAAAACAAAGAGAATGGCAAATAAGGTAAATACACCCTCAGCAGCCCACAGGGCACCATACAGAAGTCTGGCAACGACAAGAAATATACCGAAGCAGACACCGCCAAGAGCCATACATACGCCCCCGTACATGAGGAGCTTCATGGGCAGATCAGAGAATGATGAGACGAGGTCAAACTGAAGATTGATAAGCTTTCGCAGAGGATAGTTAGATGTTCCGCCGGCCCTCTCATCGTGGGCAACCTCAATTTCGGTCACACGCTTACCAAAAAATGTCGCTAATGCCGGAATAAAAGTTGCGTGTTCGTGGCAGGCGATCATGCGATCGACCACAGGGCGCCGGTATGCCCGGAGCATGCAGCCCCAGTCGGTCATTCTGACCTTAGTAATCCTTCTGGCAATTATGTTGATAATCTTCGACGGTATGATCCTGAACATGGAATCCTTGCGCCCTTTTCTTATTGTGCCCACCACATCGTAGCTGCCTGCTTCCATCTCTTTCACAAGCTTCGGTATCTCTTCCGGGGGATTCTGGAGATCCGCATCTAATGTGATTACGATATCGCCTCTCACCACAGAAAAACCAGCAAGGATCGCCGCGTGCTGTCCATAATTTCTGACAAGCTCTACAACCTTCACCTCAGGTTCAATGGCAAGGCCTTTCAATATGGAGAGGGAACTATCGCGGCTGCCATCGTCAACAAGGATTATCTCATACGGCCTGCCCATGTCTTGCATGACCTTCCGGATGCGCTCCATGAGGATATGCAGGTTCTCCTCTTCATTGTAGACAGGAATGACCAAGGAAATCATCGGTTGCGAACTCATGGGATTGTCCTCATTGTTACAGATCATTTACTCGCTTGTGCAGGAAGAAAACGCCTTTACAAAGCTACTAACTTTTTAATATCTCTCTTATGGCTTCGCAAACATAGGATACATCATCATTCGACATGCCTGGAAACAGGGGCAGAGAAATTATCCTTTCCGCTGCCCGCTCTGTTTCAGGAAGCATCCCTTTTCCCGTTGCAAACTGTCTCTTAATATAACTCAACCGGTGGCATGCCGGAAAATGTAGACCGTAGCCCACATTATACTCTGATAGTTTTTCCATAAAGAGATCACGATTCATGGACAGAATCTTTATGATGAACAGGTGCCAAGCATGAATGTGGCGATACTCGGGCACGCCTGGCAATTCGAGGCCATTTACATCTTTCAGCCCTTTCATATAAAGCCCCGCTAGTTCGGCCCTTCTCTGATTGATCTCGTTCAGCCTTGAGAGTTGCGCAAGCCCCAAGGCTGCCTGCATATCGGGAAGATTATACTTAAATCCCGGCAGATTAATATCGTACTTGGGGTTTCCTCCTTTTCCGTAACGTTTCCATGCGTCTCTCTCAATACCGTGAAATCTCAAAAGTCTCAATTCGGCTTCCAACGCATCGTCAGTGTGTGTAATCATCCCGCCTTCACCACTGGTTATATTCTTTATGGGATGAAAGGAAAAGATGGCTATATGGCGGAATCCTCCTGCATGGACACCTTTATAATAGGTGCCGACTGCATGGGCTGCATCTTCAATAACTAGGAGATTGTTGCGCTTTGCTATTTCCAGAATCCTGTCCATATCGGCGGGAGCTCCCGCAAAATGGACGGGAATAATAGCCTTTGTCTTACGGCTGATTTTTTTCTCTATAAGATCCACATTGATGTTGAGTGTATCGTAATTGATATCTACGAAAACAGGCCTTGCTTTTAGTATGACAATCATATTTACGGTGGAGGCAAAGGTCATGGACGGCGTGATTATCTCATCTCCTTCCCCGAGTCCCAGGGCAAGAAGTATGAGATGCATGCCGGCTGTAGCAGAAGTTAGGGAGACAGCATGGGATGCCCCTGTCAATTCGCAGAATCTGTCCTCAAAGGCTTTACATACTGGTCCGGTTGTAATCCATCCGGATTTGAGGCAATCAACAACGCGTTCAATCTCTCTGTCGCCGATAGAGGGTTTGGATAGGGGCAAGAAATCTTGTCTGATTTTCATATCCGATCAGTCACTCATCTTTAAGATGCACGAGACTATAATAACCATTATCCCACAGAACATGCAAAAAGGCTGTCTTTTTTTTCAGCTTTTCTACATTTTCGCGTTCTGTCACGCAGTAAATATCTTTCTTCTCATGACACAGACTAAAAAACATATCAGATGTGAGAAAATAACGATTTTTTTCTTCGAGAGGCAGTTTTTCTACCCCCGGTCTCAACTCACCAATGTCGTCGACTACGGGCGTTCTCCTCTTGCCATAAAAATCGATACCGTAAAGCGACATCCCGTACTGATAGAGTTCCTCATTGGGGGGAACATAATCATTTATAATCTTGGTAATGGTATATGCTGACTTATACGGCGTCAAAAATTTGGACATAGGGAATATCAGAGAACTCATAAAGAGAAACGAGAGCACATAAATAGTTATGAACCAGCCGCTCCGCCATTTTCTTCCGACGATCTCAGGCAGAAATGTAATAGCAATCTGCATTAAAATTGGGAAAATCACCCACGGCAACCACGTATGGAAAGGTATCCCGTGGTTCTTAAGAAAAGGCGGCGCGAAAAGCACAGCGATGAACAGGAAAGATTGCAGGATCACGGGCAGACGATACAGAACCCCTGCCCCTTCGCCATAATCGAGATTTCTGCTTTGGTCATCATATGATCTAAAAATGTGTCCCATAAAAACCGCGATAGGCAAGAAGACCGGAGCGATATAGGGGATAAGCTTGGATGAGGAAATGGAAAAGAATAGAAATATGAAGCCCGTCCATGTAAGCAAGAACAGCTTTTCCGTTGGGGCAAATAGAGAAACTAATTTTGTGCCGCCTTCTTTAACAGCCTTGAAGAGAAAAGCCCACCAGGGCATTGTACCCGCAATGATGATAGGAATATAATAATAGATGGGCTCGTTTCTGGAGTGCATGGTCGTCGTATATCTGAGGAAATGCTCCTGCACGAAAAAAAACCACAGGAAGTCTTTATTTGCACTTTGCACAAGAAATAACCAGGGCCCGGCAACAGCCAAAAAGATTATGATACCTGTCAGCGAGAACAATCGTAATATCTCACGCCACCTTCCGGCCAATAAGAGCCACATTATTACGATGGCAGAAGGAAAGACTATCCCGATCAAACCTTTTGTAAGAAAGGCCAGGGCACAGAAAAGAAAAAAGAGATAGATATTTTTCTTTCCGTACTCGCCATCTGAAAAGTATCTGTAGCCAAACCATGTAGCGACAGAGACAAAGAATGCCAGCGGCATATCGAGAACATTGAGTCGTCCGATGGCAAAAGAAAATAAAGATGTCGTCAAGACCGCAGCAGCATAAAACCCCGTTTTCTCGCCGTGAAAAAAAGTGCCCATCCTATAAACGAGGAGGATACACCCCCACGCACAAAGCGCTGAAAACAGCCTTGATGAGAATTCATTCTCCCCAAAGATCTTAAATGACAGGGCCGTCGCCCAGTAGCACAGAGGCGGCTTTTCGAGGTAGACGGTCCCCTTTAGATGCGGCGTCACATAATCTCCTGAATGATTCATTTCACCGGGGATAGCGCTGTAACGCCCCTCATCCGGCTCCATCAAGGGCATAACCGCAAGGAGGATTAAATAAATAATGAAGGGCAGTATGAAAAAAATGGCTTTTTTGTTTTTAGCCCAATCCATAAGCTATCAGATACTTTCCTGTTTTTGATTGATTTTAGTAATTTAAGGTTCTCCCTAATGTCAAGACAAAAAATTAAGATTATCCGAAATGCATGGTCTGATAAGGCCCTACAAGTTTAAGTTAGGCAATGCTGGATGGCTCTGAGGGTAATTGTGGTGGCGACGATCAATTCTTATGCTCCTCGTTTGTTCTGATAGCCTGATGCATCTCTCACCATCGATGATCAGCCATCACGCAAAGCTTTTGATTGCCTCTTTGCAATTGACACGCAAGCATATTTCCCCTATGTTGTTTCCATGAGAGCATTTTACTCTATCTGGCGTTTTTTCCATGGTTTCACACAATGGTCATAATAGATACGCACATCCATTTCTCCAGGATTGCCTGCTTCCAGGAGGCCGCTCTCAAGGAATCGGGCTGCCATTATTCGCTGAACGATTGTCCCGGAAAAATATCTGGAGAAGGTTTTGGGGGGAAATGCCTTTAATATTTTTGCCAGAATACCGAACAAATAAGGAGGATAGGGGTTCATAAAATGGATTTAAAGAGGTCTCACATAACTTGGCACATAATCTCCATGGCTCTGGCGTCTATTCTTTCCATGTCCCTGATCATTTCTCCCTCATGGGCATACGCAGACTGGACACCTCTTATTGAGCGCCTCACAGCCGACAATTTCGACGAGCAGGTCATAAGAGATATCTTTGACCGCCCGGGCGTAAATTTTGATCCCGGCGCTATGTCATGCAAGCTGAAGGAACTCATAAACAAGCGATACAAGAAACATGATGCTGTTTCTGCAAGTAAAGTCAGGGCCGCATACGCCCGCTTCTTAAGACCGGATGTAATTGCCGAAGCGCAATCCTATTTACAGAGAAACAGAGAAACACTGCAGGGAATAATGGAAAACTACTGTGTCCCCAGAGAGATTGTCGTATCAATACTGCTTGTAGAAACTGAGCTCGGCCAGCACTTGGGTAATCGGGGGGCCTTCAATACACTGGCAAGTATGGCTTTGAGCTACGATCTGGAGACTATCCGTCCATATCTGGCGCCTGACCTGCTTACCCGGCGGAATGAGGAATTTGCAAAGAAGCGCTGCCGCCAGAAGGCTGATTGGGCTTACGGAGAACTCAAGGCCTTGATTAGATATGCCTTGGATAATGGTATCGACCCTCTTAGTATTCCTGGTTCACTTTATGGCGCAATCGGGATCTGCCAGTTTATGCCGACAAAAATCTCCGTTTACGGTGTCGATG
>Ga0209777_10001739_pt1 | contig 30465 bp, 19 predicted proteins | sample FrelakmetHBP12HB_FD_187147 | JGI IMG/M metagenome (GOLD analysis project Ga0209777, IMG submission 187147) | Freshwater lake sediment microbial communities from the University of Notre Dame, USA, for methane emissions studies -HBP12 HB (SPAdes)... | ecosystem: Environmental > Aquatic >... | reverse complement strand
CCCCTTCCCCACGCCTTGCCCCAGCCGCCCCCGACGCTCCCCAAGCGCTCCCCGCACCCGTCAAGAGTGCGCAGAAAGACACGCACGAGGAGAAGCCGTTCACGGACGTAGCCTTGTCTGCCGGGATCACCTGCACCCACCACAAGCCGGTTTTGGACTCGAAGCTGGACAAGATCATGTCCTGGGTCAGCAGCGTGGGGGCCGCCGCGGCCGCCGGCGATTACGACAATGACGGATGGATCGACCTCTACGTGACCGACTCGGACAAGGGCAGGCCCAACCATCTATATCACAACAATCACGACGGGACGTTCACGGATGTCGCGGCAAGCGCGGGCGTTGCGAACGTCAACGGCGATCAAGGCGTGAGCATGGACTGTCGATGGGGCGACTACGACAACGACGGATGGGAAGATTTGTACGTCGTCCGCTGGGGTAACGACGTCCTATTCCACAACAACGGCGACGGGACATTTACGGACGTGACCGACCGGCTTTTTCGGAAGCGCGACGGGTCGCCGGGCACGCAATGGGCCAACGGCAACGCCGCGCTTTTTCTCGACTACAACCTTGACGGCCGGCTGGACATTTACGTCGGCAACTACTTCGACGAAGTGGACCTGTGGCACCTTCCGACTACCAAAATCATGCACGATGATTTCGAGAAGGCCCGCAACGCGGGACGCAATTTCTTCTACCGACAGGAAGCGGACGGCACTTTCACGGAAATCGCCGAATCTCTGGGCCTCGAAGACCCCGGCTGGACGTTGGCGGTCGGTTCCGCGGATGTGAACAACGACGGCTGGCCGGACATATACTGCGCCGACGATTTCGGGCCGGATCAGCTCTTTCTCAACCGTCGAGGCAAGGGCTTCGACAACGTGTCGAAAACCGCAATCGGGACGGACACCAAGAAAGGCATGAACGTCGATTTCGGCGACTTCAACAACGACGGCTGGTTGGATATCTACGTCCAGAACATTACGACGACGGAGTATCTTCAAGAAGGAAACATGCTCTGGCACAACAACGGCATAGACGCCGACGGAAACCTCACCTTCACGGACGTGTCCATGGAAACGGGCACTTACGACGGCGGGTGGGGGTGGGGGGCGAAGTTCTTCGACTATGACAACGACGGCGATCTGGACATCTACGCCGTCAACGGGTTCATCAGCGCCGGGGAGGGCAACTACTGGTACGACCTGGCCTCCTGGACCGTTCTGGGCCAGGACCCGACTGATGCGATGAATTGGCCGATGATCGGGATCCGGTCCTTTTCGGGATACGAGAAGAACCGTTTCTTCCAGAATGAGAACCTGATCTCCTTCACCGAGCGCGCCGCCGCTCTGGGACTCGACAGCACCCGCGACGGGCGCGGAGTGGTCGTGTTTGACTACGATAATGACGGCGATCTCGACATATTCGTGGCCAATCAGGACCAGCCGCCGCACCTGTTCCGCCACAACGGAAAACCGACCAACCACTGGCTGATGGTCAATCTTCAGGGCGATCCGAAAACGGGCACGAACCGCGACGCGATCGGGGCACGGGTTACGATAGTCACGCCCGCCGGTCGGCAAATCCGCGAGCGCGACGGCGGCAACGGATACGCGGGTCAAAGCGATCCCAGACTGCACTTCGGACTTGGCCCGGAGACAAGCTTGCCGTTGCTCGAAGTTCGCTGGCCGGACGGAGGGCTTCAGTACCTGGAGAATGTTTCCGCCGATCAGGTCGTGACCATTCGGCAGGACCCCGCGAAGTACACATTGATGGTGGCGATCGCGGTGCCACCGCCTAAGCCCTGGAGCGGAAAGCAGGCCAGCGCGGAAGCGAAGGTCCCAGAGCCGGAACCGGCGGACCTGGACCGCGAACTTGCGGAGATGGAATCGCTGCTGCGCAGCGGGCCGATCCGCCATACGCCCGCGGTCGCGTACCGTTTGCGCTGCTCCTCCGCCGACCGGCACGACCGGGCCATCAAGTTTTTCGCCGACCGAGTCATCGAGAACCCTGAAGACGTGAACGCGCGGCTCGAACTGGGCTGCGCCCTGGTGGACAAGATTCCCACGTGCGGAGGGATCGCCGCGGTGGTGAGCAAGGGCACGCTGGCGAGGAAGTCACTGGATCAGTTCGACAGAATCATCGCCGCGCATCCCGACCTGTGGGTCGCGTACTACTGCCGCGGCATGAACCATCTGCACTGGCCGCGGGCGCTGCGGCACAGCGACGCGGCGGCCGCGGACTTCCAGAAATGCCTGGAATTGCAGCGGCGCACCGGGGCGCCCAACGCCAAGAATTATTACGTGCGCACGTACATCGCTCTCGGAGACGCCTACGCCAAGGCCGGGAGCTATGACAAGGCCGTGGAGACGTGGCGCGAGGGACTAGGCCTGTTTCCCGCATCGGCGGAACTCAAGGAGCGGACGGCCCTTGGTGACGCGGCCGCGGCACTGGGCTACGTCGAGAAGCAGCGCAACCTCGAACAACCCATCGACGCGGATATGTCCTTTTTGGACCGGGAACCGTAGCGCGGCGAGGGCCGCGAATTACGAATTACCAATTACGAATGGCGAATGCGGAATGCTGAATGGACGGGGAGGGACGGGGGGAAAGCGGAAACGCGGAAAGCAGAAAGCAGAAACAAGAAAGGCACGAAGGGTGTTGGGATTCGAGAATCTGCGCGGCACGCGAAGATTTCCAAGGTCAGTAGCACGAAGGACGCGGAGATTTGAGATTTCAGATTTGAGAGGGGTGGGGACCAGGGGTCGGGGGTTGGGGAAACGCCAGCGCGCCGGGACCTCCGCTGCGCTTCGGCGTCGAAAAGTGCGAACGTCCAAACCGCGATAGAACGGAGGAGGGTTGTGCCAGGGGAGATTTGAGATTTCAGATTTGAGAGGGCCGGGGACGGATGGTGGCAGAACGGCGGATTGCGAATGTCGAAGATCGAAAGTTCGGCGTGGCCGGGCGGGCACCATTCGCTCTTCTGAATTCGCCATTCGCCATTTCACCGCCCCGCGCTCGCGCTGGGGTTCGGATGAGTCGCGTGTGCCCCCCTTTGTCCCCTCTCGGCAAGGGGGGAGGCGCACCGCCCAGCGCTGGCGCTTGGGGTTCGGATGGGACTGCTCCGCGTCTCCAACCGCCGACAGGTACCGAAGCGGATGGGTCAAGTCAGGGCGGCGGCGAGAAGTTCCACGAGGTGCCGCGGGCACCGGCCGGTGTGGTGTTCGATCTGCTGCCGACAACTGAATCCCGAGATGGCCACGTCCGCCGCGGGCTGGCCGCGAATCGCAGGGAAGAGCCGCTGCTCGCCTACCGCGCGGGCGATTTCGTAGTGCTCCTTTTCGTGGCCGAACGCCCCGGCCATGCCGCAACAACCGCTGTTGATTTCGCAGGCCCGATCGCCGAATGCACGGTGCAGCAGGTCGATCGCGTCGGCGGAACCGACGATTGCTTTTTGGTGACAGTGGGCGTGGTAGAGAATTGGCGGGGAATTGGCACGGCCAATTGGCAATTGGCAAAGGGGATTTGGCGATTTGGTGATTTGGCGATTTGGTGAATGGGCGATTGGGCCGTTGAAGGCGTATGGACCCTCACCCAGACCCTGGCCTTGGGGGGGAGAGGGGGAGGTGCGAAAGCGGAGCGCGTCGGGGTAATTATCGAGGAAGCTGCGAAGGAAGGATTCGATGGTCTGCGTTTGTGCGGCCACGCGGCGGGCGGCGTGCGTGCGGACGAGTTGGGGATACTCGTCAACCAGGGTAAGCGTGCAACTTGGTTCAGTGCCAATAATCGGCACTCCCGCGAAGGCCAGCGGAGCCAGAAGATCTATATTGCGGGAAGCCGCTTGTTTGGCGTCGGCGAGAAGGCCCTGACTGATGGCGGGCCGGCCGCAACAAACGGTCAGCGGGCACAAAACGTGAAAACCGGCGCGTTCGAGGAGCGTTACCGCCGCAATACCGACCTGTGGAGTGAAAAAGTTGGTCCAGGTGTCAACGAAATAAGCGACGCGCGGGCGAGTATCGGCCGGGGGGCGTTTGTGAAGCCGGCGATTGCGCCGGAACCACGCGCGAAAGGTCTGAGCGGCGAGTCGCGGCGGCGGCACGCGGCGGTCGAGACCAAAGCGGCGGTCGAGGATTCCGCGAATGAAGCTCGATTGCGCGACCAGATTTGCCAGTCGCGGAAAGCGACTTGCGGCGGCGAGACGCGCGGGAAGTTCGGCGATGAGCCGGGCGCGGCGGCTCGCCCCATGGACGAGAATCTTGTGCGAAAGATACTCGGCCTTGAGGCGAGCCATGTCCACACCCGTCGGGCACTCGGTCTTGCAGGCTTTGCAGGACAGGCACAAATCCATGACCTCCGCGAGGGCGGGATCGTCAAGCCCGTCGAGCAATCCGCGATTCGAAAGGGCGACCCGAAGGGCGTTCGCCCGGGCCCGCGTCGTGTGCGTCTCGTCGCCGCTGGCCATGTACGACGGGCACATCGTCCCGATCCCGGCGCGCCGGGATTGGCGGCACTGCCCCACCCCGCTGCACATTCCCGCCAGCCCGGCCATGCCTCCGTGTGCGGAGAAATCCAGATGGGTGACCACATTTTTGTCGCGGAAAGCCGGTCCGTAGCGGAGGTGTTCGGTCATGGGCCAGGGATCGACGATCTTGTGCGGATTCATCAGGTTGTACGGATCGAAAAGGCGTTTGACCTGCCCGAAGGCTTCGACGATCCGCGGACCGTAGGTCTTTTCGATCCAGCACGAGCGAACCATGCCGTCGCCGTGCTCGCCGGTGACCGCGCCACCGAATTCTAGTGCCAAATTGCTGGCACTGTCCGCGATCCGCTGCATACGCTGCACATCTTCGGCCAGCTTGAGGTTCAGAACGGGCTTGACGTGCAGCACTCCCACCGAAGCGTGCGCGTAATAGCCCGCCTCGACCCCTTCCCGCTCCAGGATCGCCGCGAGGCGCGCGATGTACTCGCGCAACCGCGCTGGATCAACCGCTGAATCCTCGATGAACGAATAAGGCTGGGCGTCACCCGGTTTGGACATGAGCAGCCCCAGTCCCGAGGTCCGCACCATCCACACGTCGGCCTGCTGCGTCTTATCGACAATAGTCTTCGCCGCGTAGGCGCCCAGCGAGGCGGCCTCCTCCGCGATAGCGGCGAGCCGAGGCGTCAACTCCTCGACCCGATCCGCGAAGAACTCGACGACGAGAACCGCCTCGGGTTCTCCCTGCAGGAATCCGTAGTGCCGCCCGATTGCCACATTGGATCGCCCGGCGTCAAGGATCAGGCGGTCGATCAGCTCGACGGCGGCGGGGCGGTGCAGCAGGATTGCGGGGGCAGCCGTCAGCGAGCTAAGCAGCGAGTCAAAGTGCAGAACCACCATGCCCGTGTGTCTTGGAATCGGCACGAGCTTGAGCTTCGCGCGAACGATTACTCCAAGCGTGCCCTCGCTGCCGCACAGAACCCGGATAGCGCTCGCCGGCGTTCCCGGCGGACCGAGCCTGTCGAGGCCGTAACCGCCGTTGCTCCGCATAACCTTCGGAAATCGCCGCACGATTTCCTCGTGGTTGGCGTCGCGGATGCGGGCGAGTTCGACTTCGATTTCCGTGTGCCTGTTTCGCGCCGCGCCGCACGCTTGCGACGGTGGTGAAGCCCCGCCTGCCGCCGGTTCGCGGAACGTGACCGTTTCGCCGTTGGAAAGAACCACGTCGAGCTCGGCCACGTGATCCACCGTCCGGCCGTACACGATGGAGTGCGCCCCGCAGGAATTGTTCGCGATCATGCCGCCGATGGTCGCCCGGCTGGCGGTTGCGACGTCGGGAGCGAATTGCAGGCCGTGGGGGGCAAGCGCTGTGTTCAGCTCGTCCAGCACCACGCCGGGTTCAACTTCGACGGTCCGCGCTTCGAGATCCAGCGCACCAATGCGGTTGATGTGCCGCGAAAGGTCGATCTGCACTCCCGGCCCCAGCGCTCCGCCAGTCAGCCCCGTACCGCCGCCGCGAGGAATGATCGAGACGCCGGCTTTGCGGCACTCGTTCACCACGGTCACGACATCGGCGGCGTTTTTCGGAAGCACGATGCCGACGGGAATGATCTCGTAGATGCTGGCATCCGTGGAATAAAGGGTTCGCGCAAGCCGGTCGAAGCGAACCTCGCCTTTGACTATCGCCTGCAAACGGTCGGCCAAAATCGCCGCGTCGCGGGCCGGAAACTTGAGCGCTATCGACGCCTCGGCCACCGTCGATCACTCCCGAATGCTGAATGTGGATCGCGCCAGGGCGAGTTGCCGATAGAGGGCGGCGGTTCGTTCGGCCATGACGCTCATTGCGTGGTTGGCACGGACGTATTCGATGGCCGAGGCGCCCAAACGCTGGGCCATCGCTCTGTCCTGTAGCAACTCTTCGATGCCTTCGGCCAGCGATGTCGCCGAGGTTGTCTCGCAAATCAACGCCGTTTCGCTGGGGCGGAAGTGGTCGCCGGTGGAGTCTGGAACGGTTACGACGGCAAGCCCCGCCCCCATGGCCTGCAGGGCGTCAGCGCAAAAGGCCTGGCAATCGGCCGGGCGCACAAAGAGGTCCGCGCTGTCCATGATGCTCAGTGCTTCGCCGCCGGGCTGGGCGAAGGCCACCGTCGCCGAGACCTCGCATTCACGCGCCAGGCGGCGCAACCCCGACTCACGCGATCCCTGTCCGACAAGGAAAAACATCGCCCGCCGGTCGCGCTTGCGGAGCACCTCGGCGGCCTTGATCACACGATCCACGCCCGTGCGCTTCTCGAGTGGGGCGGAGCAGATAACTGTCGGGACCCGGTCCGGGCGCGCGAAACAGGCAGGACGATCAAACGCCTGCACTCCCGGGCGGATTACCTCGATCTGCTCTTTGGGAAGTTTGATTTCGTTTTCAAGCAGCCCCGACAGGCGATCGCTGAATGCGACGAAGCGCCCCGCCTGCGATGCGTCGAACTCCGCAAGCGCGGCGCAATCCGCAAGCGACGTGACCTGAATCACCAGGTCAGCGTCAAAGTGCTCGGCGATCATCAGTGCGGTACGGTACGACAAATGCGACATTGCGTGAACGACTGTGGGCGGCTGCTGGCTCAGCGCGTCGATGATATGCTCGGTTCGCCGCCGTGAAACCGGCCAGTGGATCGGCTGATGCAGAACGGCTTGGATCGGTCCCAGGGCCAGGTTCTCAATACGCGAATCGCAACTGACCAGGCGCGTACGGACGGCCTGGTCCACCAACCCCACCGCGAGATGCCGGAGAATAAGCCCGAATCGTTCCAGCGCCTCGCCGTCAACGCAGAGCGCCACGCCGACTGGCGGAATCCGCTGGGTGTCGATTGCATTGCCCACGCGGCCCATGACAACACTGCCGCCGACGGGTGTCAACCGCCCATATCCTGGCGTGATTGAAAGAAAGCCTCTTCCGCGCTATGCTGTCGTCTTCGGGAAAAGTAAATGAACCACGATGCAACGGGGGCCCTGTGAAGGTCATACATGGTCTGGAGGGTGTCGATCCGCCGCTGGCCGGCTCGGTGCTGGCGGTGGGCAACTTCGACGGCGTACATCGCGCCCACCAGCAGCTTTTGGCCCAGGCCGGCCTCTTCGCCGCCAATACAGGCGGACCAGTGGTCGTCCTCACCTTCGAGCCTCATCCACTCACCATTGTCACGCCGGCCAAAGCCCCCGCGCGGCTTTCCACGCCGGACGAAAAAATGCACTGGCTCGCCCAAGCCGGCGCGCAGATCATAGTCGTGGCCCGCAGCGAGCCTGCCCTGCTCGGCATGGAGCCCGAACGATTCATCAAGGATGTGCTCATCGACCGCTTCCACCCTACGCACATTGTCGAGGGGCCGTCGTTCGGATTCGGTCGCGGGCGCCGAGGAACGCCGGAGTTGCTGCGCAAGGTCGCTTCGGCATTCGGGTGCGAGGTCCACATCGTCGGTTCGGTAACCGTGCAAGTCGACGGTGGCGAGGCCCTGATGGTGTCGAGTTCGTTGATCCGCAGCCTGTTGGTTGATGGCCGCGTGCGTCATGCCGCCCTCTGCCTCGGTCGCCCTTATGCTCTGATCGGCCCGGTGGTTCACGGCGACGGGCGCGGGAGACGAATCGGGATTCCCACGGCCAACGTCGAGGTCCACGATCAACTCGTACCCGGCGAAGGCGTCTACGCGGGCCGGGCCGTCGTCGGCGCGCACGCCTATCCCAGCGCCATCAGCATTGGACGCGCCCCGACCTTCGGAAGCGGAAAACAGCAGATCGAGGCCCATTTATTGGACTTCGATGCCGACCTCTACGGTCAGACGATTCGCATCGAATTCGATCGGTGGTTGCGCGGACAGCGCAAGTTCGAGTCGGCGGAGGCTCTGGTCAATCAGGTGCGGCGGGACATCGACGCCGCCCGATGCGGGGAAGGCAGTTGAGAGCCCATTACCGGATTTCTCCCCCTTCAAACAACGAGCCAATCAGGGCCGGGAGCATAGGCGGCGTGCGTGGCAAGGTTCCTTTGCTCTGTGCGTTGAAGGCTATTTCGCGCTCGGCGAACCGGACCTACCGGTTGGGCGAGTGTAAATCATCATGCAGCGATTGAGTTCGTGCTCCAGACACGCAGTGCATTCGCCCGGGACGGGACATAGCGGCTCGAGGCGCACCTCCAGTCCGAGCGACTCGTATAGCTCGACGGCCTCACTGAGCCGGGGCTCATCGGCCACAAAGCACGCCGTCCAACCCTGGGCTTCGAGTTCCGCCAGTCTGGTTGATTCAGTCACGGATCACCATGCGGTTGTAAGAGTACACCCGAAAACCCCCTCACCCTACCCTCTCCCCCTGATGGGGGAGAGGAGGTTTAGGACGCACTGTAAGCCATGAAGAGCGTAAGAGCTCGTCGGGCGTCTCATCAAAAGAGATCGTCCACCTCGTCCGCGGCTCCGGCGGGCATCCGGCCGTGCTCCTGCATGTACTGTTGAAGCAGCTCGCTTTCGCGCTTGCTGTACAAGCGATGCTCTTCAAAACGGAAGAAGCGGGCTTGGGCATTGCCCTGGGAATCCGTCCGCAGGTCGGCCTGGAGAGTCGCCGTTCCTTTGATCTTGATAATCTGTTTGTCGGCATCGGCGAGCACGTACACGCCCTCCAGATCCGACGGCACTTTTTCGATCTCCGCCGCGTCGAATGGCAGCCATAAATCGGGCGGGAACTCCGGTTTTCGCAGCAGGATGCGGAGGTCACATTGCAAACATCGACCGGCTTCTGCGGCGGCCTGTTCTGGATTGTATCCAAGCTCTACCAGGCAAAATCCCGATGCTCGCGACTCAGCGGGCAGTGCGGGCATTTCAACACGGAGGCGACTCGCAAAGCCGTCGCCAAGGCCGAGATACGGATTGGGCGCCTCCGCGGCGATGAGTTGTTCTTCGATACGGCCATCGCCGCCGAGGCAGCGGTCTATGGACTCGGCGGCGCGCCGACCGTCGGCGATGGCCTCGATCACGGAAGCCGGACCACGCAGGACGTCGCCGGCGGCGAAGACGCCCGCCACCCGCGTTTGCATGGATTCGTCGGCCTGGAGGGTACCGGCGGGAGTGATGCGCACCTCGGATCGGCCTAGATAGTCCAGCTCGCACGATTGGCCGATGGCAAGTACGACGATTGCGGCGTCGAGCGTAATGGTGTCGGCATCGTCGTAGACCGGGTTGAAGCGTCCGTCCGAATCGAAGACTTTGGTGCAGCGCCGCAGTTCGACGGTGGAGACTGTGCCGTTTCCAAGAAAGCGCTTGGGGCCCCAACCGTTGTGGAGGATTATTCCCTCGTCGATCGCACTGCGGACCTCCGATTCGAATGCCGGCATCTCATCCCGCTGTTCGAGGCAGACGAGGTCCACCGCCGCGGTCCCAAGCCGGCGGACTGCCCGGGCTGCGTCCACGGCCACGTTTCCGCCGCCCACGACCACGGCGCGGCGGCTTGCAAACTCGGCGACGGTGGTAGCTCCTGCGGCTATGTCGCGCAGGAGATGTACTCCTTGCACAATGCCTCCCAAGCCCGCGCCTTCAACCGGCAAGCGTCTGCCCCCGTGTGCACCCGTGGCGAGCAGGACGGCGTTGAATCCAGCGGACTGAAGCTCTTGCAGAGTCACGCGCGAGTTGGTTCGGAGCTCGACTCCCACGGCGATAATCTCGTCAATTTCTTTTTTGACCACTTCAAGGGGGAGGCGATAGGACAAAATGCCGTAGCGCAACATTCCGCCAGGCTCGGGCAACGCTTCAAACACGGCGACGGCGTGCCCCTTGCGGGCCAGGAAATAAGCGGCTGTGAGTCCCGCCGGTCCGGCGCCTACTACCGCAACGCGCTTGCCGGTCGGAGTCGGCGGTCGGAGACGCGACTTCCACTCACCGGTGCTCTTTTCCGCGGCAATTCGCTTGAGACCACAGATCGACACGGGGGCGTTGATTTCGCCGCGTCGGCAGACTTGTTCGCAGGGATGGAAGCACACGTGGCCGAGCACCTCAGGGAAGGGCGCTTTTTCGCGGACCACCGCGACGGCGTCGTCATAACGCCCGGCGGCGACATATCGAACATACCGCGGAATGTCGATCCCTGCGGGGCAGGCCGATCGGCATGGAACCAGCTTCGCTTGGTCATGAAGCTTGGAACGGTTGTCTTGGTCCATCAGCGCGCCGGTCGGACAGACTTCGACGCAGGCGCCGCAGAAGCGGCAGCCGGAGGCAATGGCGCTGGAGGCAATCATGCCCACGACGGGCCTACCGTCGGTCCAGACAAGCCCCAGGGCCCCGACGCCGCGCAGATTGTTACACATGCGTACGCAGCGGGCGCACGCGATGCAGAGGTTGTAGTCGCGGAAGAACAAAGGTTCGTGGTCAACGATCGGCCTTCCTGACGGGCGGTAGCGCGGCAAGTCTTGGGGAAGGCCAATGACTGCCGCCAGCTTTTGTAGTTCGCAATGCCCCAGGAGTGAACAGCAACGTTCATTCACGGGCACGTTGGCCGAGCACTGGGTCCGCGAGCAGCCTTCCTGCTGGGCACAAGTCAGGCAGGCATGGGGGTGATCGGTCAAGATGCGTCCCAGACGTTGGCGGCGGAGGCCGGTCAGTTCTTCTCCGGTGGTGCGGACGCGCATTCCCTCTTCGGCCAGTGTGCCACAGGCCGGCACCTGCTCACCACGGCGCTCAACTTCCACAACACAGAGTCCGCAGCCTTGGTGAGTCGGCTTGGAACCGTCCACGGAGAATGCAGTGTCGCCCTGGAATACGACGTCGTGGAGCAGTGTGTCTCCGGCGGAGGGCAGGTCTGGGTGCGAGCAGAGGTGGGGAATGTAGATATCGCTCTGCCGAGCGGCCTCGAGGATGGTCAGGCCGGCGTCTACGTTGACTTCGCGATCGTCGATCTGAAGTCGCATCGGCGTCACCACGAATGGACTATGGCGGACGTCGGGCAAGCCTTCACGCAAGGCAACTTGGTGATATCGTAGCCGGACGACGGCTTGCAGACGTTGCACGTGAACTTGATCTTTCTGCGCTGTTGCTCTACTACGAAGGCAACTTGTTCGTCGCGCAAGGGATCATTCACGTCGTCGCCGACGGCGAGCACGCCCGCCGGGCAGGCGGGAACGCAATCGCCGCAGGCGTTGCACTTGTCGCTGTCGATGGTGATGAAGAACTCACCCGTACCGTCTTTGAACCCGTAGTTGGCGAGCATGGCTAGTTCTTGCCCTTCTCGATCAGTGCTTTGCCGAACAAGGCGCCGCCGATCGCTCCGGCGATTTGCGTGTCGATATCACACTTGAGCGGTTTGATGCCCAGTTTGTCCGAGATGCGTTTGACGATCCCGATGTTCTTGGCAATGCCGCCGGTGATCGCAAAATCCTTCTCGACTCCGATTCTCTCCAGAAGCGTCACGACGCGACTGGCCATGGCGGAGCAGTAGGCGGCGACGACCTTGTTTTTCGGCCAGCCTTGGCGCAGCAGCGATGAGGCCTCGCTCTTGGCGAAGACGACGCAGGTCGAACTCACCGGCGGCGGCTCTTCGGGCACGTCCAGCGAAAGCCCGCCGATCTGGTTGATGGGCACGTTAAGCAGGTCGGCGAAGACTTCCATTCCGCGGCCTGTTCCGGCAGCGCACTTGTCATTCATAAGGAACTGCACAACCTTGCCCTTGTCGTCACATCGGATTGCCTTGCAGTCCTGGCCGCCCATATCTAGAACAGTGCGCACAGTGTTGCCATACATAAAGTTCGCCCCGCGTGCGTGGCAGGCGATCTCGGTGATGGCCCGGCTGGCAAAGGGCACGTTGACGCGCCCATAGCCCGTGCCAACGACGAACTGGATTTTCCCCAGTTCGAGCCCGGTCTCCTGAAGCGCCCAGTTCATTACGTTTCGCGCGCTGTCCGGAGAGTCACTGCCGGTGCGCATGGATGCATAGCAATAGAGTTTCCCGTCGCACATGACGACCGCCTGGCTGCTCACTGAACCGACGTCGACTCCGGCAGCAATAATCCGGGCGTTTTTCCAATCGACCTCGGGCGAGGTCCAGCGCGATTCAGTCCATCTCCAGAATTCTTCAGCCATCGCCTATTCTCCGTCTTCGCCGAACCGCTCGACGCTCAATTCTTGTCCATTGCTATCAACGCCGCTCCCAGTGCACCGGCGAATTCTGGGTCGGCTGGGATCAGGACTTTCAACTCCAAGTCCTCCTCAAGTGATTTCACAAAACCGACGTTGCGGGCCAGGCCGCCGATCAGGGCCACGTCCTTGGTGATGCCGACGCGCCGGACCGTTGAGGTAACGCGGTCGGCGATCGCATCGTGGACCGCGCGGGCTATGTCCTCCTTGGGCGTCTTGGCATGTACCAGAGTCACGACCTCACTTTCCGCAAAGACCGTACACTGGGCGTTCATGGGAACAGCCTTCGTCGATTTGAGCGAGAACTCGCCGAGCTTCTCCAGAGGGACTTCCAATGCCCGGGCCATGGCCTCGGTGAAGGCCCCGGCCCCTGCGGCACATTTCTCGTTTACCGCGAAGTCCAGGACTTTGCCCGCGTCGTCGATTCGAACCGCGCGGCCCTCTTCGGCGCCGACGTCAATGACTGTTCGGGCAGTGGGAAACAGTCCCGCCACCCCGCGGGCGTCGGCTCCTACCTCGGTCACGGTGTCGTTGGCGGAAGGAATCTCTTTGCGACCAGCGCCTGTGGCAATCAGAACACTCACTTCCTTACGCGCCACCCCGCTCGCGGCGAGAGCTTGGTTGTACACTCTCTCGGCAGCCTCTTTCGTGTCGAAACCGGCTGGCACCAACGATTGCCCTATCAGTTTCCCATCTCGGAGGATGACTGCTTTGATTGTTTTTGCACCCGCGTCAATGCCCGCTGTTATCATAGTTTTTCACCTGGCTAATAATAGACTCAAGGCCGCCCGGCATAAATGCAGGGGCTCGGGAGGTGGTCCTCTCCGAGTCAGCAACTGCTTTCACGCACCGCCTCCAACCCGCTTGATCCCCAATGTCTCCATGAACGAATCTATTCGCTCCCTCGCTCTGGACTCGTCGAACTCACGCTCGTCGCCCATGTTGCCCTCGAAGGTCATTACCGGGAATCCCGCCGCCTGAAGGGCGAGGCGGTTTTCCGCGATGCCCAGGGACAATCCCTCGCACCCTCGGTTATAATGCAGCATGATCCCATCGAGCTTCCACTGCCTGGCAATGGCAGTCATGTAGTCATTCTTGTACTTGGGATGGTAAAAGTGTTGATATTGTGGCTTGCATAAGTGCCAATCGGCCAGCATTCTGCACGCCTCTTCGCGGCTGGTGGGCTTTCGGGTGGGCATTGGCCGGGGGATCAGCCGTTTTTGAACTGCGGTCCCGGCAGTCGCGGGCTTCTCGTCCTCCCATATCCACATACCCTCTAGGCCGAACGTGTATAGCGAGCCGACCGAGACACAGCCGTAGTTTTCCATGTAGCGGAATATCTTCAGGAATCCCCACGGCGGCTGGGTGTCGCTCATGACGCGACAGCGCTCGTTGGCGACGGCGACGATGCCGCGTTTGACGCGGTCCGCGACCTCCACGAGGAGGTCCTCATAGAAATCGGCGACTACCTTCCAGGACTTCTGAAGCGTTGCCAGCACATAGAGCGAGTACATCGTTTTCTCGTCCAGAGGAGCGGGCACCGCCTGATTCAGTTCGCAAATCTTCGCCCAGGTGTGCGTCGAGCGAAAATCGTTCCAGCAGGCGTCAATGAATTTCTGATCATCAAACCTCCTGCGCGTGGTCTTTTCGAGCCATTCAATGCCGTCTATCAACTGACCGGCCACGTAGTTCAGACGGTTCTCATTCAACTGCACATAGGGTCCGCTGGCCACATCCACGCAGAACATGGGGATATCGCCTTTGATATCCCGAACTACCTGGTACCACTTGGCGTGCGAACAGCAGATGTGATCCTGCCAGATGAAATCCGGCTCGGGAAAGGGGATTCTTTTCCCGTTGTCGTCAGCGAACGCCCATTTATCCAGGAGAATCGACCCCCAGTAGTTGCGCATGTAGGCGCACAAGTCGCGCGCGTAGCCGGCCTTTTCCGCGGCCTCAAGGCATTCGTTGGAGAACTCCTTCTGGAAGGCGATGCTCGCCGCATAAGGCTCGCTGGTCACGCTGTAGACATCGTCGCCTAGCCCGGCGGGGACCGCGTCAAAGGTCCACGCGCCTCCGGCCCAGCGCAGTCCTCCATTCTTGTGGGCGTCGACATAATTCTGGTAAAAGGCGTTTCGGATGTCCTTCGCACGGCTCCAGAGTTTCAACGGCTCGGTTTGGTATTTCAGGGTTGGCATATTGCCCTCATTGGTAATCGCCCTCAGGCCCGCCCGGTGACGGAACGGCGGGGCCCGTCGGATTCATTGCACATCGTGATACTCAGAAAAGGTCTTCCTCACTCAACATTTCCAGGAACGCCTCGACACGCACCTTGAACTGGCCGACGGGAACGGTCACATCCAGTTCCAAAAACAACGTCTTAAGGCCGATCTCTTCCAGCGCCTTCCGCGTTGCGGGAATGTCCAATTCGTGCGGGTCGCAAAACTTCTGTTGTACCACGATCGCGCCCGCGACTTTCCATTCTTTGGCGAACTCCAGGACGCGTTCGATACGTTTGCGCTGCGGCCAGTCCTTCGTGGGACAGGGTGTGCGGTTCACATAGCGCTTGGCGATGGCGAGCAGGCGGTCATCTTCGGGCTCGACCTCCTCCCAAAATGCCCGCGTGCCGGTGCAGTGATCGTCCACCACCACGGTCGCGCCGGAAGACTCCACCATGTTGATGAACGCCGAGTCGTCGTCCTCGCTGCCCAGAAGCATCAATCGAGTGCCGTTCGCGTTGCGCGGCACGCGCCCGTTCAGTCGCTTGAAACAGTCCTCGACGATCCGGGTGTGCTCGGCCTTGTCGATGAACTGGCTGGAAACCACCATGTACATGGCTTCCAGGCCGTTGATGGCCGGCGGAGAACCCTTACGCGTTTCATACACCGCCTTCATCGCCCGGCGGTTCGCATTCACGATCTCGATCCCGCGATCCAAGTCCGCAGTGGTGATGCTCTTTCCGGTCCAGCTCTCGACGGCTTTCTTGAACGCCTCCAGTTCTCCGCGCAGGAAAGGCACGGCCCGCTCGGGATTTTGGACGTTGTGAGGCATGGGGAGGTAGTAGCTGAACCCGACCGGAACGTGCAGGTCCCAAGACGTGTACGCCTGCCGAAGGTGCAGACAGGACTGGGCAATGGTGATCCCATCGAGATAGTCGTATCGTCCGAGCAGCCCCTGCGCCAGACAGTCCCTGCAGAAGGGACAGAACATGGCGAAGATATGCGGCTCGGTCACGTTGTGCGGCTCGTGGCTGCCGAGAATGCGCACGGGGAGCACGTTGGCGGCGTAGAGGATTTCCTCGGGGACGTAGGTGCAGAAGCACCCGATCACCTTTCCGCCGCTCTTGCTTTTCCATTGCCGGGCGTACTCGTGCCGGGCGTCGTAGAACTCTTTGAACATTTCTATCATGCGGGCGCCTCCTTTCCATCGGTCCCAATGCCCATGCGTCCGTCGGAGCCCAGCGCGTTTAGAAACAACCTAGTCAACTCTTTCTCGAGCTGACCGGCCGACAACCCTTGCTTGAGGTTGTACCACTGGTAGATCCAGTTGAGGGCGCCAAACAGGCTTAGCGTAGCGATCTGCGGATCGACGCGAGTCCCGTTTCGCGCCACGAGTTCGGTCACTATGGACAGGGTCAAAGCGAAGTACTCTCGACGCAACTCCAGCACCTTCAGGTAGGGCCTGCCGGTCAGGGTCTCGAGTTCGCGGGCGCAGACCTTCAGCTCGTCCATGTGTCTGAGAAAGTGGTCCAGGTGGGTGTTTATGACCGCCTGAAGTTTCTTGTCCGGCGTTTCGCAGTGGGCCAAGCGTTCCTTGAGGGCCAGCAGCAAGGAGTCGAAGGTGTGGAACTGGATGAGAAACAGCAGGTCTTCCTTGCCGGTTATGTAGTAATACAAGCCGGAGAGAGCTACTTTTGAGTGGCTGGCGACTTCGCGCACGGACGTTTTCTCGTAACCCTGCTTGGCCATAAGCTTGGCCGCTGTGCGGAGAATCTGAGCGATCCGCTTGTCGTACCGAGCGGTGTTCTCCACCTGCCCCCTATGAGCGATCGTCGTCGCCATGTCCGTCCTCGATTCGATCGAACGATCGTTCGAATTATAACGTGGTCACGTAGCGTGTCAATAGGCCGTCGATGGCATGAAGGCAGCCCAAGAAATGAGGCGGCAGCCGCGCGGCATGAATGCCGCGGCTCGGGACGGGGTCGCGCGGACTCCCGGCGCGCCGGGATTGCATTCCGTCCGCGGCTCGGGGTGACCCGTCAGATGAGGCTTGACGGAGCGCTAGGTTCCGTCGGCGTGAGCGCCGACAGGTTCGGGCTGCATGACGTCCGCGTCGGCGCCTTCGATCCTAAGCGACGGCTTTTCGTCGTCGCCGGCCGCGGGCTGGACGGACACGACTACTTTCTTCCTGCCGGCGAACTCCCCGCGGAGCACGGCCTCGGACAGTGCATCCTCGAGGTGGTTGCCGATCGCACGGCGCAGCGGGCGGGCGCCGAATTTCTCGTCGGTACCGTGTTCGATGAGGAAGTCCTTGGCGTCCTGATGGACTTCCAGTTCGAGGCCCTTTTCGCGCATGCGCGCGGCGAGCTTATTGAGTTCTAGATCGACAATCAGCACCATGTCGTCGTGGTTGAGCTTGCGGAACACGATGGTTTCGTCGAGGCGGTTGAGGAACTCAGGGCGGAAATGGTCTTCCAATTCCGTCTTGAGCGTCTCCTTCATCTTGTCGTAGGAGATGTTCTCGTCGCGCTTGCCGAACCCGAACTCGTCCTGATGGGTGATGCGGTGGGCGCCCACGTTGCTGGTCATGATGACGATAGTGTTCTTGAAGTCCACGTGCCGCCCGAAGGAGTCGGTGAGACGACCTTCCTCCATGATCTGCAAGAGCATGTTGAAGACGTCCGGGTGGGCCTTCTCGATTTCGTCGAGCAGAATGACCGAGTAGGGCCGGCGGCGGATGCGCTCGGTGAGCTGTCCGCCTTCCTCATAACCGACGTAGCCGGGAGGAGCGCCGATCAGGCGCGACACGTTGTGCTTTTCCATGTATTCCGACATATCGAGCACGAAGAGCGCGTCCGGGTCGCCGAACATGAACTCCGCCAGGCACTTGGCGAGGTAAGTCTTTCCGACGCCCGAGGGACCGACGAAAATGAAGCTGCCCATCGGACGGTTGGGGTCTTTGAGTCCGCTTCGGCTGCGGCGCACCGCCCGGGCGACGGCCTTGACCGCTTCGTCCTGGCTGACGACCTTCTTGTGCAGTTCGGTTTCGAGGCTGAGCAGGCGATCGGACTCGTCGCGCCCCATGCGCTTGAGCGGTATTCCGGTCATTGAGGCGACGACCTCGGCCACGACTTCCTCGTCGACCACGCCGTCGATCTCCTTGGTGTGGTCGCGCCATTCCTTTTGAAGCTGTTTTTTCTTCAGCTTGATGGAGTCGATCTTGTCGCGGATTTGAGCAGCCCGCTCGTAATCCGCGTTCTTCACCGATTCGTCCTTTTCTCCGCTGAGTTTTTCGAGATCGTTCTCTAGCTCGGTGAGGTCGGGCGGTTTGGTCATGGACTTGAGCCGTACGCGGGCCCCGGCCTCGTCCATCACGTCGATCGCCTTGTCGGGTTGGACGCGGGCGATGTAGCGCGCCGAAAGCTCGACCGCGTGTTCGAGCGCCGTATCGGTGATCCGCACGCGGTGATGGGCTTCGTAGCGGTCACGAAGACCCTTGAGGATCAGCAGCGTTTCGGGAGTGGTCGGCGGCTCCACGATAATCTGCTGGAAGCGGCGCTCCAAGGCGCTGTCCTTCTCGATGTATTTGCGATATTCGTCGAGCGTAGTCGCGCCGATGCACTGGATCTCGCCGCGCGATAACGCGGGCTTGAGCACGTTGGACGCGTCGATGGCGCCCTCCGCTCCGCCCGCGCCCACCAGGGTGTGCAGCTCGTCGATGAATAGGATTACGTTGCCCGCGCGGCGGACCTCGTTCATCACCGCCTTGATACGCTCCTCGAACTGGCCGCGGTACTTAGTGCCCGCGACCATCATGGCCAGGTCGAGCACGACGATCCGCCGGTCGGCCAGCAACTCCGGAATGTCGTTGGCGACGATCTTTTGAGCGAGTCCCTCGACGATCGCGGTCTTGCCCACGCCGGCTTCGCCGAGAAGCACGGGGTTGTTCTTTTGGCGACGGCAGAGAATCTGAATGATTCGCTCAATCTCTCTCTGCCGCCCGATCACCGGATCGAGCTTGCCTTGTTTCGCGATCTCGGTCAGGTCGCGGCCGAACGAATCCAGCGCCGGCGTCTTGCTCTTCCCTTTCTTGCTTTCAGCCGCCCCGGCTCCCGAGACCTCCTCCGATTCCTCGCTGGCCCCGAGCAGATTGAGCACTTCCTCGCGCACGTCTTCGAGCCGCAGATTGAGGTTCATCAACACCTGGGCCGCGACGCCGTCTTGTTCGCGGAGGAGGCCGAGGAGCAGGTGCTCGGTTCCCACGTAGTTATGGTTGAGGTTGCGGGCTTCCTCGATGGCGTACTCGATGACCTTCTTGGCCCGTGGCGTCTGCGGCAGCTTGCCCATGGTGACCGTTTCAGGGCCGCTCTTGACGAGCTTCTCCACCTCGAGCCGGACCTTACGAAGATCGACTTCGAGGTTCTTCAACACGTTGGCGCCGACGCCCGATCCCTCCTTGACCAGCCCCAGGAGGATATGTTCCGTGCCGATGTATTCGTGGTTGAAGCGCTGGGCCTCCTGATTGGCCAGGGCCATTACCTTCCGAGCACGATCCGTAAAGCGTTCAAACATCAGTAATATTCTCCTCCGCGCACGGGGCTACCCGACCAAGAATCCGCCACTAACCCGAGACCAAGTCCGAGCATGTGCCTGGTCGGCAACCCCCCATTCCACACGCCGTCCGCTGCCGCTGAATTGTAGCAGTGAGTTATCGGCTCATCAACAGAACGCGTTTCCGGCGAACCTCGTCTCCTTTGTATCGACCGGCCTCGCCTGCGACATCATTTCGGAGTACAACCCAGTGCGGGTAATGTTTACGATTTCCTAACTGGAGACATGGCAGCGCTACGCCAAGATCGCTTGATTACCGGCCTTCAGAGACAATCACAGACATGCTCGAATCAGCCATGAGCCGCTTGGCAGCACAAACTCGTCTATTCACGGCGATAGTAGTGGTCGTCGCGGTTACAACGGGCGGGTGTGGTCCGCGCGAAGCGTCGTCCACGCCGACCGTCACGCAGGCATGGGAGCAGCGCCGCGAACACAAACAGGCCGCCCGTTCACCGAACCGCCAAGCGGTCGAGACCAATCCCGGCGCAGCGGACGCCTTTTTGGAGGCTGCCCCGCCAATTGGAGGACCGGTTGCGGTCGTTAACGGAACGCCTCTCGACCGCAATCAGTTCGTGTCGCTGCTCTTCCGCTCCCGCGGGGCGGCGGTTCTCGAACAGCTCGTCGGGCTGGCCGCCGCCGAGAATTACGCAACCGCACAGGGAATTGCGATATCCGACGCGGATGTCGATTTCGAATATGACCTCGCCCTCCGACGGCTTGTCGACCCACTGGCCTTGACAATTTCCAGCGATTTTGACCGGGCCGGGGCCGAACGACTCCTCGACGCCGTCCTCGCCGAGCGAATGATGTCCCGCCCCGAGTACATGCTGACGGTCCGCCGTAACGCGTATCTGCGCAAAATCGCGGCGGTCGGACTGACGATTGCCGACGATCAGCTCAAGGCCGAATTCGATCTTGTCTACGGCGATCGCGTACAGGTTCGTCACGTCCAGCTTGCCAACCTCGCCGACGCTTCGCGCATCAAGGAACGCCTCGCCGCCGGCGAGGATTTCGCCGAACTGGCCTCGCGTTACAGCACCAACGCCACGACTGCCCGCCGGGGCGGATTGTTCGAACCTTTCTCACTTCGCGACGAGGATGTTCCACTGGCGTTTCGGCAGGTGGCCGCAAGACTCAGGCCGGGCGAGGTTTCCGATCTTGTACGCGTCGGCGAGTGGTTTCATCTGCTCAAGATGGAGCGGCTGATTCCAGCCGAGGTCCGCGAGTTTGACGATGTCAAGGGAGTGTTGCGCAGTCGCCTTGTGGTGCGAATGTCGGAGGCGAAGATGCGCACGCTGTACGAGAAGCTCTTTCGCGAGGCTTCGGTGCAGATCGCCGATCCGGTTCTGCGCGACGCGTTTCGCGCCGCCCACCCGGAGTTGGTTCGATAAAGCCATCCCCAAGGATTAAAAAATGACCCCGATTGTGTCAGGCACTACGATGGAGCGGATAGTTCGTGCCCTTCTGCTCACCGTGCTCGTGGATGTTTTCGCGGTGCTCTATCTCTGGGACGGGTACGTCGGCTATCAGCGGCGGAATGCTCTGGACTTCGCCAAGATGCTGGGCATGCCTGCCGAGGCGGCGCCGCCGATTCATCGCGACCTGTCATCCGCCGAAGGACGCAAGTTGGCCGATTCGCTGAAGCCGGGGGAGGAGCTCAATAAGGTTGCGGAACGTCTTGGGTTGCCGTCGGTGCGGCAGCCGGATGCCGCTTATTACCTCGGCCCAGGTGGATGGCTGAAGTTGAGCCTGCGCGGCGAGCGCGTGCAGGAAGCGACGTGGTTCAAGGCCGGTCACTCGGAATCCGACCAGCAGTTGCAGCTCTGGATCGGGTACGCCCTCTTCGTCGTGGGAATCGGCGTGACGGTTCAATTCGTCCGCGTTTTGAACACCCGCGCCGTCCTGTCCGATGCCGGACTGCAAATCGCAGGGCAAGCGCTCATTTCATTCGAGGCGATGACGGATCTCCGCAAGCCTGCCCCAAGCCGGCCCGGCGTCGTCGAGCTTTTATTCACACGCAATGGCGCCGTCGAAGTCATGCTGCTGGACGACTTCATTATCAAAGAGCTTCCCGCCATCGTTGCCGCGATTAGTGAGCACAAAGGGTTCAGAAATCCGCTTAATAAGTGATCGGACCTCCATCCAGCGTGGACGCGCTACGCCGCGACGGCAGGTGTACTCACGCCCGTCGAGTCGGCGCGATATTGAAGAGACTCCCTTACAAACTATCGCCTTGGTCGAGATCGCAGTAGCCGCGGACTCAAGTTCTGTTCAGTGAGCCACGCTTCTATCATTGGGAGGCCCTTCAAGGACCGGGCACGGTATAGGTAATTCGCACAGGTCCGAGGTCAATCTTGACGTCGGCTGAATTGTTCCAATTGGCCTGCACCCAATAGACGAACTGACTGTTGTCAATAGTCGGGCTGCTGATCGTACTGTCCGCAAGATTAACAGGTCCGGGGGCCCCGCTTGACGAAACGGAGGCCATCACCGAGGGCGGGGAGTTTCCGACCGCGGCGCGACGAAGACTGACCGTGATGTCGAAATCCGTAGTATCGTCGATCATGTGGGCGCGGAATTCCGTGACCGCCGCGCCGTCGGGCAGATATACCGGAGCCGCGAGTTCCACCGCGACGCCGCCGCCAAACGAACTGGAAGTTAGGTAGTCGCCCGCGCCGGTGGGTAGAACGGTCCAGGGCATATCGTGGCTGAAAGGCGCAAACGCGCGGATGGGGATGGAAAAGTGCCTTGTTTGAGCGGCGGAATAAAGAAAGTCGCCCGTGGTCATGACATCACCCACGACGTGGAGCCGTGCGGATGGTGCTGTGGTTCCGATTCCAACATTGTTGCCGGAAATAGCGACAGCCGATGCGCCGCTGCCGTTTTGCAGTAGTAGCTTGCCGGTATTGCTGCGGAGCACAATGTCGCCTGCCGCGGCGTCCGTACTGAATGCACTGTTGGATTCGGCCAGCCCCAGCGAACCACGCTGGGCGACACTGTCGAACAAATGAAAACCCGGCGATTTCGTTCCGGTCGTCGTTGAACCGGTCACCCGAATGCCATCGCCGTTGAAAGCGGCCACGACTTCCAGCTTACTTCCGGGAGTGGTCGTCCCAATCCCGACGTTGCCATTATCCAGAATCCGCAGCAGGCTAATGTCGCCGATCTTCTGGAAGTCAAAGCCGTTGGATCCACCGGGACTCAGTCCGCCCCATCGGATGCGGGCGACGTCGTTGAGCCACGAAAGCCGCGCAATTGCACCGGTGTTTGCGGGGTTGGGATTGTGGACGCCGATTCCGTCGGGGCCATCAAACCGCGCATCGCCCTTGACGTGGAGATTCTCGCCGGTGGCCGGAATCGTCCCGATGCCCACGTCGCCATCGTTGTCCACGACCAGGGCCTCTGTCGGGCTGCCGTCAGCGGCATCGAGGGCGTGACCATTGGGCGCGCTCAGCGCGTGGATTGCGTATGGTGCCGGCGCAAGCGGCTGAACGGGACTCAAGGGGGTGTATGGGTCGGGGATGGTGTTGGTTGTGCAATCTTCGATCTCATGTGGAATATGATGCTTGACGAATAGCTGCATGGAAAGCGCCGACCCGTCGAACACGGCGGCGCCGAAATCCACATCGGCTGTGAACAAACCGTTTACGACATTTACCTGAATAGCGCACTGCTCCTGCAGGGTCACGCTGCCCTGAGACAACAGCCGAAACCGGAAATCGAAGACGCCGTTCGCGGGCGCGCCGTTTTCCTTGAGCTGACCCTGATAGACAAACGCGGTGCCCAACGGCGCGCTACGCAAAGTTGCGGCGCAGAACGCAATCGCAAGCGCAATCCGTCCAAGAATACGGCAACCCATGATTTCTCTCCCCAACGAAGGCATTTGGATAGTGAGCCGAACGAATTGGCTCAAAGCATCGGTGCTCGCCCGAACGATCACCAACGGTCGAATGCGAATTATACCTGGAATTCGGCTCTCAACTCAAGGTGTCACCCTGCGAATTGTAACGGCACCGTCGCATTGCAAGTTCAAGCCGAGGCGAGACACGATTTCACGTGCCACCTGCACTGGCGTGGCGTCCGTCGTATCGACAATCAGCTCCGCAGCATGCCGGTAATATGGTTCCCTGTCCTCGAGCAGTCGCTCTACTTCGCCGCCGGGACACAACCCGGTAAGGCTTGGTCGCGAAGCCGCCGTGCCGGGATCGGCGGCGATTCGCTGACCGAGCACAGTCGCCGGCGCGGCCAGCCATACGATCGTTGCGACGGATCGGAGCGCCGCGACGTTACGCTCGTCCAGCACCGCCCCTCCGCCGACGCTGAGAACGGCGGGTGGCGACGCCACAATACGCCGGATCGCCTCCGCCTCGCGCCTGCGAAACCCCGTTTCTCCCTCGTCGGCAAAGATTTCCGCTATGTTCCGGCCGGCCTCATCGACCACAAGATCGTCGGTATCAATGCACTTGCCGCCGAGAAGCGCCGCGAGTTCCCTTCCCACGGTCGTCTTTCCGCTTCCGCGAAATCCGATCAGGGCAATGCACCGTCCGCCGCCTGCAAGCGAGAGTGGTTCTTTCGTGCTGATCCGGCGTTTCAAGAACTCCAACGCGCCCGCACCGTCCGGCGACCGTCCGGTCCAAAGCTCGAATTGCGTCACCGCCTGGCGCACGAACATGTCCAGACCGCTCAGAGTTTGACAACCGGCTGCCGCGGCATCGGCAAGCAACTTCGTTTGCAAGGGACGATAGACCAGGTCAAACACCAGTCTACAACCTTGAAGCGCGTCCGCCGGCAAGGGCGTCGCGTTCACCTCGGGCCACATCCCCGCGGGCGTGCAATTGATGACAACTTCGCCGGTGCGGCGGACGCGATCCTCCCACGGGCGAGCGGCGCATCCGAAGCGCTCCGTCAGCCGCTTGCATGCGTCCGGCGCGCGTCCATAGACCGTCGCGCGACAGCCGAACTCACACAATCCGAAGAGTATTGCACTGGCCGCTCCGCCCGCGCCGAGTACGTCAACGGAAAGTCCGGCGAGGTCTGCACGGGCGCAGCCCAGCGCTTCTGTCAGCGAAGAAATGGCCGCGTAACAGTCGGTATTGTACGCCGCAGCGCCGCCCGGTCCGAAGCAAAGCGTGTTCGCCGCTCCTATGCCACGCGACATCGGATCCGCGGTCTCGCCCGCCCAGGAGAGCGCCGATGCCTTGTGCGGAATGGTCACGCTGAAGCCGCCAATATCGAACCAGGGTCGGCGGGCGCACCCGTCAAGGAGGCGCGTGAGTCCGCCGTCCTCCGGTCGCACGCGCAGCGGCAGGTAGACCGCGTTCAGGCCGCATTCAGCAAACCAACGGTTGAACAGCGCCGGACTCATCGAATGAGCCACTGGATCGCCGAGCACGCCGTATACCTTGGTGTCTGCGTCGATCTCGCGCCATCGAAACAAGCCTCGCAGATCGTCGATTGTCCACTGCCCCGGGGCGGTAGATTTTTGCGGCGACGGCGCCGCGTAGCTCGCGAACGCGCCGAGCTTCTTAGCCAGTACTCTGGTCCAGGAACCCTCCTCGCCCATGCAAATCGCGATTGCCTTACGCCCGTGGTCATGCATTACGTCGAGAGCGGCGAAACTGTCGCAGATGTGCGCACCCGAGTATGCGGCTTTCGCGACGACTGAGGTACCTGCCCTGAGCGCCTCGTCGACAAGCGCGCCTACGTCCGGCGGCACTCCGGTGAAGTCATGCACCGACAGGATCAGGCGCGCAGACGTGGAACCGTTTCCAAGCGCGGCCAGTAATATGTCGCGCGCTTGTTTCCAATCGCGCCAGTCGGCCAACTCGAAGTCCACAAAGGCGCCGGTGCCACGCACAGCCTCGGCGACGCGAGCCGCCCGGGTGGTTGCGTCATCCACGCAGGTGCCGCCCTCGGCCGCGCCGCGACAGGTTACGATCCATGTTCGCTGCCGGTGCTTTCCGAGGAATGCGGCCAGGTCGGCCGGGGCGTCGCGAAAGCAGTCGATACGAACCTCGACGGCATCTGCGCCCTTTTCCCAGGCCGCTGCCGACCGTGTGGCCGCTTCCTCCACGCTCTCCGCGAAAATTGATGCGATCAACAGCGTCATCGCCCGTTACGCCTTTCCTCGGCTCTACAATCCGGTCCTCATACTCCAATTGGAAACTGGAAATCGGCAGTTGGCAATTCGGATCGAAAATGGGGAACCGGCAGGGTCTACTCAACCCGTGGCGGCTCGATGTCACGTAGCGGCACCTCGATGTCCATGGCCCCGGCGCACACCAGCACCATCTGCTTGTGAAGCTGCATGCGCACGACTCTGGCCGGGCGGTCGAGGTTCTTCAAATGCACTTCGTCGCCCGCGCGAAGGGCGTTCACCCAGTCCGTCCAACGCTTGAACTCCTCCTGAGTACGGACCATCTCCTCGCGTTCGCGTTCGTACTTCTCCCGCTCCTTCTGGGCCTGCAGTTCCGCCTCGCGGGCCGCCTTACGCGCCGTCTCCGCCTGCCGACGCGAGTCCAGCGTCCCCGCGATGGCTTTGTTCAGCGCCCGCGTCGTATCGTCCAGGTATGTTTTCGCAAGTTGTACGAGCCTCGCGGGCATGCCCAGACGCTTGGCGATGATGAGCGCATTGCTGTTGCCCGGCTCGCCGAGCCGCACGTGAAAAGTGGGCTTAAGCGACTCCGGATCGAACTCCACCGAAGCGTTGTCCACCCGCGGAGTCGTGAAGGCGACGGCCTTGAGCGCCGAAAGGTGCGTCGTGACGACAGCTTTGGCCCTTAGCTGCAACAATTCCGCGATCACCGCCCGGCCGATTGCCGCCCCTTCGTCCGGGTCCGTGCCCGCTCCGAGTTCATCGATGAGCACGAGCGACCTCCCTCCGCTGCTGCGAAGGATTTCCAACAGCGTGCCGAGGTGCGAGCTGAAGGTGCTGAGCGACTGCTGAAGGCTTTGTTCGTCGCCGATGTCGATGAAAATCTGATTGAACACCGGCATCCGCGAGTCCTCCCTCGCCGGAATCGGAACGCCGCACTGAGTCATCAGTGCCAGCAACCCCAGTGTCTTGATCGTCACCGTCTTCCCGCCTGTGTTCGGACCGGTGATTATCAGCACGTCGAAGTCGTCGCCCAGCCGGATGTCGATCGGAACGACCTCACGCTTCGTGTGCCCCTCCTCCACCTGCTCGTCGAACAGCTCGATCAGGAGCGGATGCTTGGCTCCGTGCAATTCCACCACGCTCTCGTCGATTGCCGGACAGATGCAACGCCGCTTTTTCGAGTAGCGGCACTTCGCCGCGATCAAGTCGAGCACCGCCATCCCCCCCAGCGTCCCGATGATTGCCCGCGAGTTGACGTGAATCCGCTGCGTCAGTCCCTTGAGGATTTGCGTGATTTCCTTGTTCTCCTCATCACGGAGTCGAACGATGGTGTTATTGAGTTCGACCGATTCGGACGGCTCGACGAACAGCGTAGCCCCCGAATCGGAGCTTCGATGGATGATGCCCTGAATCCGTCCGCGATATTCGGCCTTGAGCGGCAAGACCATGCGGTCGTCGTGAAAGGTCGCACCGCCGTACTGAAGGTATTTGGTGATACCCGCCTGGCGAACCAGCCGATCGAAGACCGCCCGCACGCGAACCTTGGCATCCTCGATCGTACTGCGGATGGTGGCCAATCGCCGGCTGGCATGGTCGCGGACCTGGCCGCGCTCGTCGATCGCTTCATTGATCGCGGCGGCGATTTCGCTCAGGTCGAAGATGCGCTCGGAAAGACCGGCAAGGGATGGAGCCGCCGGCGAAACCATGCGCAGCCAATTGCAAAGTCCCGCGGACGCAGTCAGCGTGTCGGCGATCTTGGCGAGGGCGTCGGCCTCTAGCGGAGCGGGAAACCCCGACGCCCGAACGTAGTCGCGGACGTCATGGACCCCGCCCATAGGCGGCAGCGAGAACTCCTCTGACGCGGCCAAAAGCTCCCGGACTTGAGTCAGCCATCCGCGGACCACGTGCGGCTTGGTCGAAGGCGTCATCGTGCGTGCGAGCTGCCGCCCCAGCCCGGTCGCACAGTGCAACGCGAGCATCTCGCGGATTGCGTCGAAATCCAGCTTATGAAAAGTCGCGTCGTTCAACCGTCACTCCGCGCCATCCAGCCAGGCTGGGGGTTGGATCGTGTGTACAAAGCCCTCTCCGTTTGCAGGAAAGGAGTTGTGACACACGATCCCAAGCCTGACTATAATACACGAATGCCCGGAATTTCGGGACTCGGCTTGGCTTGGAGGCGCGAGGATGAGCGTGTTCACTCGATCTCCTGTTGAAAACAAACGACTTTGTGCCGCCTTGATCGGTATGCTCCTGCTCTCGCCGCCGGCAGTAGCGCGGGCCCAATCGCCGACGCGATACACGCTCGCCGATCTGAAGGCGCTGCAACAGGCCTTCACCGACCTGGCCGATAAGGTCCGCCCTGCCGTTGTGGCCATTCGCGTCTACAAGGTCCGCACGCTGGGCGAGAACGAATCCAAAGTCAAGGTTCCCATCAGCCAGGGCAGCGGCTTCGTCATTGATCCAAACGGATTCATCGCCACCAACGGGCACGTCGTCGATGGCGCGGACCGCATCACCGTCGTCCTCCACGATGGATCGCAGTTCGACGCTTCCGTCCGCCAACGGGACGATCGCAGCGATCTCGCGGTACTCAAGATCGAAGCCGACAATCTTCCCGCAGTTCGCTGGGGCGACGCCTCTTCGCTTCGGGCCAATCAGTGGGTGTTCGCTTGCGGAAGTCCATTCGGTTTGGCCAATCGCGACGGACAGGCTTCGATCACCTACGGCGTGGTGAGCGCCCTCGGACGCGACATGAGCGACCGCATCACTGAGAATCCTCAACAACACTACTATGGAAACTTGATTGAAACCTCGGCCGCGATCAATCCTGGAAGCAGCGGCGGCCCCCTCTTTAATATTGACGGCCAGGCGGTCGGAATCGTAACCGCCATTGAGACGGGCTCGGGCGTGAATGAAGGCCTCGGCTTTGCAATTCCCATCGATGCGAACACCCGCCGCATTCTCGAAACGCTCAAGGAAGGGCAGGTGATGCGCTACGGATTCCTCGGCGTCAGTGTTGACGATGTTGAGCCTCCGCCGTCACGCCGCGTCGCGGAGACACGGCGAAACCGCGGAGCGCGGATCACTTCCATCAGTCCCGGTGACGGACCCGCCGCCGCAGCCGGACTTCGCCCCGACGATGTCGTAATCGAGTTCAACGGAGTCCCCATCGACGGAAAAGATCATCTCGTCCGCGTCGTCGGCTTCACTCCGGTCGGTACGGAGGCCGTCGTAAAGTACCTCCGCCGTCAGGTAGAGCGCCGCACGACGGTAAAAGTCGGCGACCGCTTCGAATTGTTGACCGGCCCCGATCGCGGGCAATGAGAATCTGTACCTGGATCCCTCTCCCCCGCTGTTGGAGGAGAGGGTGGGGTGAGGGGGAGGTTGAAAACCCCTCTCCCCCATCGTGGGGGCGAGGGCAGGGTGAGGGGGATTACTGACAAGCTCTAATGCGTGATTTGTGGGTGCGCCGTGAAACTGCCGCGTCCCTTGCATCGTTGGAATGTCTCGCCCAAGCGCGCGGTCGCTATTCAGCGTGCGCTCGCAGGCCGTGTTGTCCAGAACGGAAACGTCCCAAGGCTTCGTCTGGCCGCCGGCACAGATTGCTCATTCTCGACCAATCGAAACGAGTGCATCGCCGCGATCGTCATTTGGGATATATCCACGCGAGCGGTCGTGGAACAGGTAATCGTCCATCGTCCGGTGCGGTTTCCGTACATACCGGGGCTCCTCACCTTTCGCGAAGCCCCCGCGATTCTTGCCGCGATTCGCAAACTTCGCTGCGAACCGGACGTGTTTCTCTTTGACGGGCAAGGCTACGCGCACCCCAGGCGATTCGGATTGGCAAGCCATATCGGCGTCCTCATCGACAGTCCGAGTTTGGGCTGCGCGAAAAGCATACTCATCGGCCAAGCGGAATCACTCGGCGTTCGCCGCGGCTCGATCGCGCCGCTCGTCCACCAAGGCGAAACAATCGGGGCGGCAGTCCGCACCCGCGACGGCGTCAAACCTGTGTACGTCAGCGTCGGCCACCGACTCTCGCTCGACGCCGCAATCGACATCGTGCTCGCCTGCGGCCAGGGATTCCGCATCCCCGAACCCACCCGCCGTGCGGACCGGATTGTCTCACGAGAACGCAATACGCATTGATAGTTTTGTCAGATTCGCGGCCCTTGGCAAGACAGTATAATCAGCGTTCCTTCTGAAGCCGAGGCGGTTAATCCGCCATCGGCTCAAAACAATCGGTTATTGAGGGTGCGGCGGCGGATCAGAACATGGCCGAGGACCAGCGATTTCGCAAACGAGAACGAATCCGCCGACGCAGCAGTTTTGCCGAGACTTACGCGGCCGGCCACTTCGCCGCGGATCGCCTATTGGTCGTCTACGTGTTGGGCAACAATCTTCCTTGGTCCAGACTTGGACTGAGCGTCGGCAGGCGGATCGGCGGCGCCGTGAAGCGCAATCGAATCCGCCGCCGCATCCGCGAAGCGTTCAGAAAGAACAAGTGCCTGCTCCTGGTCGGATTGGATATAGTCTGTGTAGTCAAGCCCGGACCCGAGCCCACAGAGGCCGCGCTGGCGGAATCGCTGTGTACGTTGGCGGTCAGGGCGGCCCGCCGCCTGTCGCCGTCTGCACAGGAAAGCATATCGGAATCGAAGCAGCAGCCGGTGCGTAAACCGTCTGCTCCCCATTCGTCCAGACCACCGCGGCGATCAGGACGTAGTCGTCCGCGATGAGGCCTAATGACTGCACTGCAGCGATCGCGTTTGGATCCGGAATCCTCGCTTGCCGCGCGAATGGCACTGCCGTGCGGCGAGGGGCTTTTATGCGCATAGGATAACTCTCCGCGCGGGTTTCGCTGGCTGATTGAGCCTGGGGATGCTACTGTTTCCCTGCGCGGCCAGGGTCAAATCA
>Ga0209777_10001738_pt1 | contig 30467 bp, 27 predicted proteins | sample FrelakmetHBP12HB_FD_187147 | JGI IMG/M metagenome (GOLD analysis project Ga0209777, IMG submission 187147) | Freshwater lake sediment microbial communities from the University of Notre Dame, USA, for methane emissions studies -HBP12 HB (SPAdes)... | ecosystem: Environmental > Aquatic >... | reverse complement strand
TGGCGCAGGGCATTCGTGAGGCGAACAAGGCTGTGCGCGACCGCTCTCAGTCAAGCAGTGAATATCGCGGTATGGGATCAACGCTTGCGGCCGCATACTTCACCGACCGTACCGCGATAGTCGCAAACGTGGGCGACAGTCCGATCTATCTTGTGCATGACGGCACGATCGAGCTTGTTTCGGTGATGCACACCGTGGCAGCCGAAATAGCGGCAACCAGGCCCGAGCGGATGCATATGATCGATGAAAACATTCTGCATATGCTCACGCGCGCCATGGGCTCAGCCGATGATGTCGCTTCAGACATCTCCGAGCTGCAGTGCTTCAAGAATGATGTTTTCGTGCTGTGCTCCGACGGCCTGAGCAACAAGGTCACGATGGATGAAATTGCGCGCTGCGTGACCGAGCGCTCGCCGCAGGATGCATGCCGGTATCTTGTGGATGTTGCCAATGAGCGCGGCGGCGAGGATAATATAACCGCGGTTATTATAAAGGTAACGGGGGTCGATGCGCATCTGCATCCGCTTCTGCGCCTGTGTCTTCAGCTGTTTGAGAAGGTGAAAATATTTTTCACTGATAATTTATAGATAGGGAGGGATATCGCAATGCCAACCTTGACGCTGCAATTCAAGGACACAAACCTGTCCAATTACAAACTTGAAAAGGGCGCACCGCTCATTATCGGCCGCCGCGAAACCAGCACTATCGTCATTGACAACCTTGCCGTGTCGGGCACGCATGCCAAGGTTGATATGCTGGATGACGGCTGCCTGCTCACCGATCTGCAGAGCAAAAACGGCACATTCGTCAACGGCAAGATGGTCACCTCCCACTGGCTGCGGCCCGGCGATTCGATCACGATCGGCAAGCATACGCTGCTTTTTAAGCTTGATCAGGGTGAGCAGGTTCCGGCAGAGCCACCGGTCGATATGGACAACAAGACCATGGTTCTTGACACCAACGATTACAAGGCCCTGGTCGATAAAGCCACTGCCACTAAGCCGCCGTCTGCTACCGGTGCTGCTGCTCCTCCAAAGAAAGAGCCTCTGGGCATTCTGTCGTTCCTCAAGGGCGGCGAAGGCGAGGTGTCGCTGGTGAAGAAACTGGTGAAAATCGGCAAGGATGACTCAAACGACATCGTGGTGGGCGGGTTTCTCATGGGCGGTACCGCAGCCACCATAAGCCACCGCCCCAACGGGTATGTGCTCAGCTTTGTGGAAGGCATGACAAAGCCCAAGGTGAACGGCGCCACGGTGAAGGATTCGGTTATACTCCATGAGTTCGACAAGATCGATATCGGCTCCGTGCAGATGGAATTTATAATGAAGGACTGATAGGGGCTGTGAACATGGTATGAAACGGCAGGGCAGGGTGTGTTTGTCCTGCCGTTTTTTTTATAGGGGGGGGGTGAAGCCCGTTGAGGACTTGAGGAAATCAACAATGCCTTGTACCCTGAGGAAAGAAAATATGCATAGGGTTTAAGGCTTGACGGGTCTTTTCCGTGGAAACGGGAATCCAGTGATTTCAAGCAATAAAGATATGCGGTCACAGATTGTGACCGGTTCAAAGCATAAATTAAATTTTGCAGGCTTTTAAATTTACAAAGTACGGTGGCCTTTATGACAGATAAGCTGGTAAGGTATGAAACTGAAGATATCGGGGAAAGGATTTACGCTCTTCGTGGTCAAAAGATTATTACAGACTTTGATTTAGCTGCAATTTATGGCGTTACGACAAAGCGTTTAAATGAGCAGGTTAAGCGCAATGAGAAACGGTTTCCTGCAGATTTCATGTTTCAGCTAACCCAAAAAGAATGGGATGACTTGCGGTCGCAAATTGCGACCTCAAATTTAGTCATGCGGTCGCAAAATGCGACCGCAAGTTCAGGTAACCGGTCGCAAATTGCGACCGGTTCACAAAGGCACAGAGACCCTCGTTTTATGCCGTTTGTTTTTACCGAGCACGGTGCTCTTATGGCGGCAAATGTGCTCAACAGCCCTCAAGCCGTTGAAATGAGCTTGTTTGTAATAAGGGCCTTTGTCCGGATGCGCGGTCTTCTGGGCGACACACGTGAGCTTGCCCGACGCCTTACCGCACTTGAAAAAGAGCTGAAGGAACGCCTTGATGTGCATGAGGGTGCAATTGTCGGCATACTCCAGCGCATTATGGATATTATTGATCCGCCTGTTGTGCCTGAACCGCCACTCAGACCCAAGCGCAAAATCGGCTTTATTGCAAAAGAACAACGTGCGGAGTATGCTGCGAAGCGGAAGAGGCGATAAAGGGCGCTGACCCCTTTTACCTCCAATGCGGGTTTCGGGCCATTTTTGAATCTATTAGGACGATTTGATTTTCGGTTTTTAAATTCCGCATTCCGCAATCCGAATTCCAAAATTGAAAGATCGGTTTTATTGCAAAAGAACGCCGTGCGGGGTATGCTGCGAAGCGGAAGAAGCAGTAAAGAGCGCTGATCTCTTTTACCTCACCATTCGAAGCACGGCCACCATGCTTTTTGAATTTGGTGGACACATTCGTGAGTCCACCCTGACTATTTATTAGATATCATCCACTACAGCGGAGTCAATCTGACCTTGTTTCTATTGCACTGTGTGCATCTGGAGTACGAAAACAAAATGCAAATTGAAACCTATCAATCCTTATCTTTTGTTCCAAATTTGGGAATTTTAAATTCTCGAATTCGACAAATGCCAGTAAGAGATGAGTCGAAAAAATCGCTTATAGAAAGATATATTGAACAGCTGCCTTATAATCTGTCTGCCGCAGCCTATGCACTTGTAAGATTATTTGAAGGGCAAGTCAAAATTTTTAGAGCTTGCAATCAATATGGAAATAAAAAGGGTGCTCTTTATATTCGTCAATTAAACGATTTAGAATGGCACGAAATGGTGTTTGAATTTGATGGTTTTTTGGAGGCATCACATCGCACACAAAATGCGATTTGGGTATATATAAGTAAAATATTATCTGTCTCGACTGTTTCAAGCTTATCAAAAACAATAAAAAAAATTGAAGCTGGACATCTTGTTTTACCCGAAGAAATCAAAACATTGATCTTGTTATATTGGGTTAAGTCGGGAAAACTCCTTAAAGAATATCGCGATTTGTCACAGCATTTTGCTGTAGTTGCATCAGATGGCCGCTTCATTGTAATGCCTAACGGTGAACAATACCTCTATCTTGTATTGCCCAATAATCCTTCTACGAAAAATGCATCAGCTCTAAATTATGAAAATCCAAGAATTGATGCATTGCCCTATGCAGTAGAGACCTACAAATCGTTGTATCGTTTTATATGTGAATTTATTCATTTGCTTCTTAGCTATACTGATAAACCACCCATGGAGTTGTTTGCATTAGCCTTTAAAGGACCAGTTTGCAAATTGTTATCCCCTCAAGGAACCCAATGTGTAAATTTAATAGATGTGGTTGGGCAAATTGATGAAATTAGAAAGAAGTACGAAAATGATTAATTACATGACTAAAAAAGTTTCAAGATTGACCCCAGTGTAGACTGGGCTTTAGCTGTCTCGCAGGCTTCTCAGATATCATTGAGAAAGCTAAAAAGACGTAGTAGTTTCATTTGTATTTCAAAGCATGAAGGAGAAATGCTGTTCGTTTCAGCTAAGGCTAATTACATAATAATGATTTTAAATATATAAGGGGGCTCAAATGCGAAAATATAAATTTTGGATTATATGCCTGAACATAGTTTTAATAAACGGTTTTTGTTTTGCTGCGGAAGTTGTAGTTGATACAACCGTAATTGCAATTCCACAGCCACAAGGATTTTATGAGGTTGATCTTCAATATAAGAAGACTTTTTATGATTATTTTAATGCTGAATCAAAAGATAAAGATAATAAAATTTTGCGTGGTTTCGTTGACGCCTCAGATATTGCACTCCTAATGAAAGGTGAAATGCCACTTGTAAAAAGGTGGTTAAATATTCAAGTAAGCAAGGCATTAGAAAATAAGATAATTAATGCAAATGAATTTGAAAAAATAAAAACGGCAAGTAAAAATGAACTAGAAAAATTAAAGCAATATGCTGAAGCAACAACACCGGGCTATTCAAAAAAAATGGAGAAATTTTTATCAGCATATTTAAACCAATCCAAAGTTGATGTAAATTTCAAAATTCCAGACATTGTTTTTTTAGGTGTTAATGAAGAGCATGATAATTATATGAGTTATTCAATCTTGGCAAAATCAAAGATATCTTCAATGCAGTTGTCGGAATCATTTCAATATTTATCTGCAGTGACGAGTAGTTTGGTTTTAGTAAAAGGCAAAGTGTTAATGTCCCTTGCAATTGCTGAATATAATAACCCTACGGATTTAGAATGGTCAAAAAAAGCAATGAATCAATGGGTAAAGGCTATACTTTTAAAAAATACAAACGGTCAAAAAACCGGAACCTCTCCGCCAGCTCTAATGACAAGTACAACTAATAATAATCCTCAAGGGGCTCAAGCTAATATAAGTTATCAAGACAGTTATACAGCGCTTATAGCAGCTTCCATGAAAGGCGATATTGAAAGGGTAAAGATGCTTATTGAAAAAGGTGCTGATGTCAATGAGGTCAACAACAATGGTCGTTCGGCATTATTATTCGCAATAAATCAAGGCCAAATTTTGACTGCAAAAATGCTTATTGAAAATGGATCTAATGTTAATGCAGCGGATCATAAGGGCGAAACAGTTTTGATGGAGTCTGCATATCAAGGCCATCCCGAAATTGCACGCATACTTATTGCTAAGGGCGCTGATGTGAATACTAAGGATAAAAAGGGGGTGTCAGCGCTAATGATGGCTTCAATGTTCGGACATACTGAAATAGTAAAGATGCTTATTAAAAATGGAGCTGATGTTAACGCAAAGGATGTTAAGGGTTTTACAGCGCTTAAGTCGGCTAACATAAAAGGCAACATAGAAATAGCGAAAATTCTTATAAATGCAGGAGCAAAAGAGTAAGGCTTTTTTATAATGCCCCGTTAGTTAACGATAAACTGTATTCCGGCGTGCGCCGGAATGACGAAGATGCAAATTACACGGAGGAGTTATGAGTGGTATAACTGAAAAGAAAATAATGTATTTCGACAGCCAGGGCGAGCATAATACGGATGCCGCGCTTGATGCGGCGGTAGCCTATTGCCGGGCCAGCGGACTGTGCACTATCGTGCTGGCCTCTTCTACAGGCGCTACGGCCCTGAAGCTGAAACAAAAAGCAGGCGCTGACATCGAGGTCATCGCCGTGACCTATGGCGCCGGGACCAGGTTTACCGAAGAGGTCGAGGCATTTAATAAGAACCGCGAGTCACTGGTGAACGCAGGCATTATAATTGTGCGCGGGGTGCATGCCCTGAGCGGGGTCGAGCGCACGTTTGAAAACAAGTACAAGACCGGCTTTATGCCGCTGAATCTCGTCTCCGACACGCTGCGCATGTTTTCGCAGGGCATGAAGGTATGCGTTGAGGTCTCCATCATGGCGGCAGAGGCGGGCCATATTTCTCCGCAGCAGGACGTGGTGGTGCTGGGCGGCAGCGGCGAGGGTGCAGACACGGCGGTTCTTATGACGCCTGCCTATGCCGCAAGCATGTTCAGCCTGAAGATCAAAGAAATTTTGTGCATGCCGCGCGGCTAGTGGCTGAACAAAAAACCTGAATCATGAATTTGTTGGGTTCGTCCTTATGCACGTGTTTTTTTATATGCGCTTGCTTTTGCGTAGGTTGGGTTGAGGTACGAAACCCAACGGTTTTTTTCGGATTTAACCCAACCTACAAAAAAATGACTTTTCGTTAGGGCAATAGTTAAAAAGATGGAAGGCTACGTTAAAAAAAGTTTCAGCTCCATACAGGCGCTCGTGCGTCAGGATATTGCCGCTGCCTGCCCAGGTGATGATCTGGAAAATTTCTGCCGGGCGCTTTTTAAAGAGCCGCCAGCTGAACGGCTTATAAAAAAGGGCAGCTATAAAACCATATACCGCTCCGAGCTTGGCAATAATCCCTGCATTATCAAAACATATAAAAATAAAGGGCTTTTGGGGATGCTGAAGTCTGCCGCTGTTCCCTCGCGTGCAAGGCAGGAGTTCGCCGCCGCAGCATTTATTCACGGGGCGGGTATCAAAACGGCCGCCCCGCTGGTGCTTGCTGAAAAAAAGAGCTTTGGCCTGGTGCTGGAAGGGGCCGTAGCGCTCGAGTTCATTGCCGGGGCTCAGGAGCTGCGCGATTTCTTTTTTTATGACCGGACAATACTGCCGCAGGAGCGCTGGCGCGTGGCCGAAGAGTTCGGCAGCCTCACGGCCCGCATTTTTCAGAAGGGCGTGTTTCAGTACGATTTCGCCCTGAATAATTTTTTGATTCGCCGCGAGGGCGGCGGCTTCGGGCTTTACTTTATAGATTTTGAGCGCGTCAGGCTGCAGAGCCGCATTTCGCGTGAGCTGAAGGTCAATGTGCTGGCGCGCCTGGGGCGCGCGGGGGCCGAGATATCGCTGAAAGACCGCCTGCGTTTTCTGCGGGGCTATCTTGCTCAGGAGCCAGCTTTCTCACCGGGCCTGCACGCGCTTGCTGCAGAGATGATCGGCGCGACCGTGTCGGCCATCCGGCATGACCTTGCCCGCGGCAGACTCACCACCATCTATACGCATGCCCGCTATGACCGCATACAGCATGACGGCCGGACCGGCTTATGCAGGAAAGGCACTGACATGAAGGTGCTTCTGAGCGCCGTTTCGGCGCTGTCGGGCAGAGAGCCTGCGGGGCAGTTGGTTATCAAGCATGAGGGCAAATCGCTTGTCATGCGGGCAGTGTATCTGGAGCCCCTGGAGGCAGAAGCCGCCTGGGCAGCACTTACAGCGCTTATCATCGCCGGCATGCCCATCGGGCTGCCGCACGCCCTTGTCTGCTCTGAAATAACCGGCTGCCTGCTGCTTGAGCCGTCAATGCGCGCGGCTGCCGAGCGCTTTTTTGCCGCCGGTTCCCGCAGCGCGCGTTTTGTTGTTCGGCATTTTCCTGCCGAGGTTGAGCTGCTCAAAAGTTTGCTTGCCAAGATTTGATTTGCTGGTACAATAGCTCCTGCGCCTAAGCGGCGCATGGGTAATGGGTCGGGGCTGTTTATTCCATCTGGCGGAGGCTCTATGAGCAGCAGTGATGTGATCAGGAAAAAAGTTGACAATGCAGACGGTACGCTCTCGCTGATTTTTTACCAGGGTGATGTCGAGGTTGCCCGCACGATTGTCGATAAGAACTATGATATTATAGATCTTAAAGGCACCATCCCCGATGGCATCGTGAAGCAGTATTACGACAGCGGCGGCCTTTTCATTGAAACAGTCTACAAAGACAACCGCCGCGAAGGGCTTGCCCGAATCTACCGTGAAGACGGCTCCCTCTGGATGGAACTCAATTTCAAGGATGACAAGGCAGAAGGCCTCAGCAAGGAGTTTTATCCCGGCGGCAAGCTTTTCAAGGCCACCAGCTTCAGAAAAGGCAAGCTTGACGGCCGCAGCTGCGAGTTCTACGAAAGCGGGGCGCTCAAGGTTGAATGGCATGCTCTCGGGGGCAAGCCGGAAGGCTCATCCCGGGAATATTATGAGAATGGGGCGCTTAAGGAAGAGTGGGAAAACGTCGACGGCAAGCCCGAGGGGCAGACAAAGGAATATTTCGAAAACGGCCAGATCAGGGCTGTCGGTAACTGCATCAGCGGCCAGCGTGAAGGCCTGTACCGGGAATATTATGAGAGCGGCGTGATTAAGGGCGAGTGGAGCTTTCGCGACGGCAAAAAGGAAGGCATAGCACGAGAGTATTTTGAAAGCGGTGAAATAAAATATCTGGATACTTACCGCCGCGACCAGCGCGTCAACCGTAAGGCCTACCTGGAATACGAAGGCCATGAGAAAAGCAGCCAGGAACTGAGCGACGTTAAGGAAATCAAGGAAATACTTCTTTCACAGACCGAGAGCTACATGCATTACCAGAATCAGATTCTTGAGCGCATCCGTCTTGTTGAGAAGCGGATAAAAGGCCTCGAGACTGCCGTGGACGATTTAAAAACTCTTTTGAAAAATCCTGCTCCATGAAAATATATCTTGCAGGCCCGTTGTTCACCCAGGCTGAGCAGGAGTGGCTCTGCAGGCTCAAAGCACAGATCCTTGCCCGCGTACCGGTTGCGCCGGTCGAAGTCTGCTGGCCCCATGATCTGTTCACCGAACAGGAAATAGAAGGCTGGGGCGACCGGGCAAAGCAGGAGATATTTGACCGCTGCCGCGAGCATCTCGATGCGTCAAACGCCGTGGTTGCCCTGCTTGACGGCACCCAGGTCGACGACGGCACGGCATGGGAAATCGGGTATTTTTTCGCGCGCCGCAGGCCCGGCCAGCCCATCCTGGGCATTCGGACCGACTTTCGCAAAGCGGGCGATACTGAGAATGCCCGCGTCAACCTCATGATTGACTGCGCGTGCGACATTATCGTTACGTCGGTCGACGACCTTTTCCGCGAGATCGGGAAATTACTGAAAAAAATACCTGGATAAGCACAGGTGCGCCGTAGCCTGTTCAGACGATGACCTCACTGGTGCAGGCCGGATACCAGTGTATCAGCCCTTATCGGATCTGCCCGAGATGCTTTTAACCCACAGACTTCAATGAATATTATCTGGATCATTCTTCTTTCGGTCAGCATCGTCGTTGCGGCCTGCACGGGCCGGCTCGACGCCCTCACACGCGCCATGTTCGACGGTGCGAAAGCGGCCGTCGAGATATCGCTGTTTCTGCTCGGTATCGTCTCGCTGTGGCTCGGCATTACAAAAATCATTGAGGATTCGGGGCTCATCCACCGGATCGCGCATGTGTTCAAGCCGCTGGTTACCAGGGTTTTTAAAACGGTTCCGCCGGATCATCCGGCCATCACCTCCATTACTCTTAACATGCTGGCAAACTTTTTCGGCCTGGGCAATGCCGCCACACCCCTTGGCATCAAGGCCATGCAGGACCTCCAGTCGCTTAATTCCGACAAAGACTCCATCACCTTTGAAATGATGCTTTTTATCGTCCTGAACACGGCAAGCATACAGCTTATACCCTTCACGGTCGTGGGGATATTTTCCGACTTCGGCTCGACAAACCCCTCAGGCATCGTACTGCCCACTATCTGCTCAACGGTCATATCGGCCTTTGTCGCCCTTGGCGTGCTGTGGCTTTTCAGGAGGCTGAAGAAATGAACACCCTTACCTGCATCTCCCAGCTTGCCATACCGGCCTTTATTCTTTTTGCCGTGCTGTACGGCGCTTGCCGCAAAGTGCGCGTGTATGATTCTTTCGTGTCCGGGGCAAAGGAAGGCCTGCAGGTCATTATGAATATTTTTCCCTACTTGCTTGCCATTTTCATAGCAGTGAAGGCATTTCAGGCATCGGGTGTTTTTGATTTATTAAAGGAAGCACTGTCGGGTCCGTGTCTGGCCCTTGGCATACCGCCCGAAGTTCTCTCGGTTGCGCTTATAAAGCCCCTTTCTGGCAGCGCCTCCACGGCCTTTTTTATCGACATCGTGAAAACCTCCGGCCCCGACAGCCTTGCCGGCAGGCTTGCGGGCGTTATTATCGGCAGCGCAGAAACGACGTTCTACGTGCTTGCCGTATACCTGGGCGCCGTGAACATCCGCCGCACAGGCTACATAGTGCCCGTCTGCCTTATTGCCGACGGCTTGGGGATCATCATCGCCGCCGCAGTTGTGAAGCTGATGTTTTAAATACAGTTGCCCGTGAGCGGCGCTACTGATTTACATCAAATTGACAAAAGCAGCTTTAGATTGTATGTAAAAAGAATGAACCAGGCTGCATGTTGTACGCCTTGATGCAGCCGCAGTGCTTTGCTTGCGATACAACTTGATAGGATATCTAAAGATTTGATCTCAAGCTTTTCATATCGACCATAGCAGCTAAGGAGCAGCACATGAAACAGGCCTCGGTACTTATTGCAGCGGTAGTATGTTTTCTCGTCATCGGACAGGCCAATTCCTCTTTTGCCGGTCAGCCGATCTTTCCTCCGGCATATTTTCATGCCGATCAGGCTGCCCTGGCGGGCGGCGACAATGAAACGCAGCCCCTGCTACTGCTCTGGTACGACATGCTCACACCGCCTATCAATATTTTTTCCATCGCCGGGCTTTTCGGTAAACGGAACTGGCTTGAAACAACCTATCTCAACGCAACCGATATTCTCCATAATGAAGGACTTCACAAGCTCAACAACACCCGCTACAAGGAGTGGTGGTATTACGACGTACACGATGACTCGGGGTTTGTCATGTCGTGCTCCATCGTTTTTTCAATCGTGCCGGACCATTATTTTCTCTGGATATATGACCCCAAGCAGGACAAGGTTTTTGTTGAACTCGAGCAGGACGGCGCATTCACCGTGAACGCATTCGGCACCGAAGGTCAGCATCTCACCTCGGATAATCTCACCATCGAGGGCCGCTCCGATGTGGGGTACACCCTCACCTTCAGCGGCAAGACGCTGCAGGGGGCATTCGTTTTTTCAGAGCCCATACCGGGCCGGGGCGAAATGCATAGGGGCCCGCTTATGACCTATTATGCCCTCTACCAGGTACCGAAAATGAAAGTGACCGGCCTGTTGAAGAACAAGGCGACGGGTGACAATACCACAATCTCGGGCCTTGGCTATCATGACCACTGGTGGGGTATCGACAGCAGGTACACCAAGTGGGAATGGATGCAGGCAAAATTCGACAATGGCTGGACAGCAAGCTTTTACCAGGGCCGCTACGATAAGTGCGAAACCGATCTGCACCGGTATGCCTGGCTGTATACGCCGGAAAAGGGCTATATCTACTTCGACAATTCGACCTTTGATTTCCATGAAGATACGGCAAACCAGCAGTGGACTGCCTCGATTTCAGGCGCTGCCGGAACGCTCACCATAACGGCAGCAAAGCGGGCCGAGCGTTACGAATTCAAGCCCGTCGTTCTTAGCAATATACCCCTTGGCGAGGTCCGCTACCACCAGTACCCCATAAACACTACAGGCACTTTCACCGACGCGGAAGGGCATGTCACGCCGCTCAACTCTACGCACGGCATGCTTGAATGGGACTGGGACGCGATCTGGTGATGCCGGGGGTGTAGCGCGTATGGTTGTGCTATTTTGAAAAATGCTCTAAAGCGCAGTATATGATACATGCAAATGCCCTTTTTTCTGTGCGGAGAAGGGGCGTTTTTCGTGGTGCATAGCCCGGGCTTGCCCCGGGCTATAATCAGTCTGCCGTGCAGGCTTTTTTCAATCATTCAAAGGGGGATCGTATGAAAAAGATACTTGCAGGAATCGCGGTTGTTCTTTTGCTGCTGGCCCTGGGCATCGGGCTTATGTTTTCAAAGATGCCCAAGAAAGGCCCGGCTCTGGTCGAGCTGCCCGGCGGTGTGCTGGGTGTTCTGTGCCGGTTTTCCTACAGCTGGATCATACCGACTCAGGGCGGTGCTGTTCTTATCGACGCAGGCCTTGATGAAAAGGCCCCGGATATCATTGCTGCGCTCAAGCGCAGGGGCCTGCAGCCCGAATCGGTGCAGGCAATCCTTATTACGCATGGCCACGGCGATCATTTCGGCGGCGCCATAGCGTTTCCGAATGCGCGGGTGCTGGCGGATAAAAACGATATCCCCTTAATCCTGGGTCAAAAGAAACGGGAGGGCATTGTTCCAGGCATTTTCAGTAAAATGTCTCCCCGGAAGGCGCCGCCGAAAAAAATTGAAGCGCTTCCTGATGGCGATTCAATAACCGTTGAAGGGCTCACCTTCGGCATCATCCGCCTGCCTGGCCATTCGCCGGGCAGTGTGGCGTATCTGCTGGGCGATATCCTGTTTGCAGGCGATGCCCTTATGGGCAGGGCAGAGGGTGTCATGCCGCCGCCGTCATTTGCCAGCGACGACCCTGACCAGAGCAAAAATGTTCTGATCAGGCTTGTGAAGGTTGCCTTTTCAATTATCGCAGATGGCCACACCGGCGCTGTGTTTGACGGTCATAAAAAGCTTGAGGCATATCTGCAGACAAAGCAGCCGCAGGGGGAGTAAAATTCATCCACACACCAAGACGTTCAGACTGCATACCTGTTAAACTGTGGAAATTTGCAGAAACCTATGGTATATTTTAGACATAATCCATGCTGATGGTGTCCTGTTAGCAGTTGGATATAAACGCCAGCTCTTAATAAGCAGGTGAAACTATGAAAACATTTATAATTGCACTGGTTATTGTCCTTATAACAGCTTTTCAAGCCTTAGCCGGTGGCCATGGTGGTTATGGCGGCCATGGCGGTTATGGTGGTTATGGCGGACACGGTTACAGCGGATATGGGCATGGCGGTGGTCATCATGGCTGGTATACTGATTTTGCTATTGGCATCGGTCTTGGCGCTTTGGCTTCCCCGTGGTATTGGGGTAGCGGTTACGGTTACTATGGCCGCGGTTATTATTATGCTCCCGCAGTGGTTTATGCACCGCCAGTAGTTTATGCACCAGCACCAGTTTATTATGCAAGCCCGGCGGTTGTGGAAAAAACGGTTGTTGTGGAAAAACCAGTAGTGGTCAATAATTATTATTACGGCAGTGGAAATGACCATTGGAAACCTCATTTTAGTCAGCCTGTAAGGTAAACCGCTTAATAACACTGCGATTCAATCAAATGCCGGGCATCCATTACTTCGGATTTTGCCCGGCCTTTAATTTTCAGCCTCGCCTCCTTCAACCTTGCCTTCGTACTTTTAATGCGATACTTAAAATACAGTTTTCATGCACAGTGGACTTTTGCACTATTTGAGTGCTATTATGAAATCGTTAATTCTTGCATCAATGCTTATCGGAGGAATTATAATGGCCACGCCACAGAAGGAAACAATGATTTTCGACTTTAAAAACTCGGACAGCCTGAAGCCCTGGCAGATCATAAACGATACGGTTATGGGCGGGGTTTCCGAAAGCAGCCTTCGGGCAGGCGGCAATGGCACGGCCCTGTTCACCGGCACGGTATCGCTTAAGAATTATGGGGGTTTTTGTTCAACCAGCTCCCGGGAAAACAAAAATTATGATTTCAGTAGCTCTCGAGGTATTGAAGTGCACGTAAGGGGAGACGGAAAAACATATAAGCTTACCTTAAAAACAGACACCAGCTTCAACGGCTATGCCTATCAGTTTTCATTTGCGACCCGGAAAGATCAGTGGGTTTCGGTAAAGGCTCCATTTAAAGACTTTATCGCCCGGTTCCGCGGCACGACAATGCCAGATGCACCGCCGGTTAAAACTTCTGAAATCAAGTCGTTCGGCTTTCTCCTCGGCGACAAGCAGGAAGGCCCTTTTTCCCTTGAGATTGAATGGATGCGGGCGTATTGAAGCGTTAGATGTTGAGTGGGGTAAGAAGTAGTTTTAGGTGACGGGATGTAGAAAGCCGCTACTGTTGCCTGCTCTCCAGCACTTTTCGTACCGCAAGGCCAAGCTCCTGCAAACTGAAGGGCTTCAAAAGAAACGCCCGTATGCCCATCTGCAAAGCCTGCTCCTCGGAAATCTTTTCACTGAATCCGGTACAGAGAATAATGGGGAGGCCGGGACGCATTTCAAGCAGCCTGCGCGCCAGTTCATCCCCCCTGAGATGCGGCATGGTCATATCGGTGATGACACAGGCAAACCGACCTGGTTCCGCACGGAACATTGCCAGGGCCTCCAGGCTGCTGCCGGTACTGACAACAGTATACCCCAGGGATTCCAGCATACCGTGGCCGATCTGCATGACAGGCTCTTCGTCATCGACATAAAGAATGGTTTCGGTGCCCTGCAGGATATCGGCAGGCAGCGGCGAAACCTGAGCTGTCGGTTCAAAATCGATGCGCGGCAGCAGAATGTGAAACGCAGCCCCCGTGCCCCGCTCGCTGTCTGCATAAATGCAGCCGCCATAGCTCTTGACAATGCCGTGCGCAACGGCAAGGCCCATGCCCGTTCCCTTGCCGACATCCTTTGTTGTAAAAAAGGGCTCAAAAATTCTTTCTCTGATTTCAGGCGCAATGCCCGGTCCCGTATCCCGCACGGTCAGACGGACATAGGGTCCCGGCGACAGATCATGGCATCCGGCTATGGCATCTGTTCCCACGGTGCAGGCGTCCAGGCTGACGGCAAGGATGCCGCCGGATTCATCCATGGCCTGTGCGGCATTGGTGCACAGGTTTATGATGAGCTGGTGGAGCTGTGTGAGGTCGGCCATGACAACTGCATGGGCATCACGGATATCCTGCCGTATTTCGATGGTGCTCGGCAGGGAAGCGCGCATCAGCTTCAACGCCTCATTAATGATGCCGCTTATTCTGACAGGACTTGGCTCCTGCGGGCTTTTTCGGCTAAAGGTCAGTATTTGTTTGACAAGTAAACGCGCCCGGTCGCATGAGCTTATAACATGCTGCAGCCGCTGGGCAGGCATGCTTTCTTTCGGCAACTCCATAACGGCAAGCTCGGTATAGCCCATGATCGCTGCAAGAATATTATTGAAATCATGGGCTATACCTCCGGCAAGCGTGCCGATGGCCTCCATTTTCTGCGACTGGCGCAGTTGCTCCTCAAGGCTTTTCTCGTGTGAGACATTCCGTGATATGCTCAGTATAGTACTGAGCCTGCCCTCATCATCAAGAATCGGAGAAAGTGTCTGTTCAATGCTGGCTGTTTTCCCGCCCCCGATTTTATAGTTCAGCACCCCTGTCCACGGGTTGCCGCTCTGCAGCTGCTCATAAATGGCCTTGAAAGACTGAACATCATAGATGCTGCCGGTAGCCTGAAAACCGTTTTTGCCGAGTATCTCATCGACCGGCCTACCCATCAGGCTCTCGACAGCCGGGTTTACGTACATTATAGTCCCCTGGGCATCCATAATCAGGATGTTTTCATGCGCCTGCTCAATAACTGAGCTTAAGAGCATGCGGTCGCGCTCTGCATTCTTCCGCTCTGTTATGTCACGAACAATGGCAGTTGCAAATGTTGCTCCTTCCGATTTCCATAAAGCGCGGGTAACTTCAATGTGAAATTCAGCCCCGTCTTTTTTCATGCCGATATTTTCGCTGCTTGTTTGAACACCCCGGTGGAAGAAAGCATCCCGCAGGGCATCAAAGTCACTGCGCAGCCGTTCAGGAAGAAGCATAATTGTATTTTTACCAATAATTTCTTCCTCAGTATAGCCGAAAATTTTCTCGGCAGCCTTGTTCCAGGAAACAATTGTTGCCTGGCTGTCCGTGGTTATGATGGCATCAACAGCGGTTTCAACAATGGCCCGCAGACGCGCCTCGCGCTCGTGCAAAACCTCTTCCGCTTTTTTGCGCTCCGTAATATCGCGCACAATGCCTGTAGCGAAAATATCGTTGCCGGACTTCCACACAGACTGTGACACTTCGGTGGGGAATTCGGATCCGTCTTTCCTCTTGCCGGATCCCTCTATGCGACTATAGGCAATGCTTTCTTTTCCCTGCTGTACGGCATTGACCATCTTTCTGCTGTCAAGGGTGCGAAAACGTTCCGGGATAAGCGTAGTGACGGGCCTTCCGATTATTTCCGCTGACGTATAGCCATAAATGCTTTCAGCGGCCCGATTCCAGTCAATGATCTCCCCCGTGCTGCTGACTGTAATGATGGCGTCCATCGCGGTTTCAATAACGGAGCGGAACCGCTTTTCGCTTGCCAAAAGTTCAAGCTCCCGCGCTACAAGCTCTTTGTTGCTTGCCGTTTTATCCATCAAGGCAACAGAGAGCTCGGCGGTCTTCTTATCAACCATTTCCTGCAGGCCCTGCCGGTGATATTCAAGCTCATGCTCGATTTGTTCTTTTTCAGACAGCTCTTTTTTGAGCTTGCGGCTCAAATCGCTGATACGGCCGATAACGAAGCCGATAACGATTAAAGATGATGTTCCCTCAATGCCGGCGCCGGTTTTAATGATTCTCACGTACCAGTCAATGCCAATGATCTGGCCAATGACAATATTGGCCGCAAGGGACAGCAGCCCGGCCGCACATCCTGCAACGGTTCCATAGACCCATGCCGCAGTGATAACCGGTATGATGGCGACAACGCCCATGCCGAAATTTTTCCATTTATACAGGATTATGAAACTGGCGATGTAGACGAAAACGGAGAGCAGGAAGAAAAAATTCCTTTTGCGAAATGCACGTGCGGCACGGCTGATAGTGCCGGGCCAGAACGGACTATTGAAAGACTTTTGATTATTAAGTGGCATCTTTATGTATCCACCTTATGAAAACGTGGACAGCACGTAATACCTTTTGCTGAATAATCCACTATTTACTATATACAATTATTTCAAAATTTTTTATATAGTATTTATGGCATGGTATACCTAGAAGCGCAACAGTAGTCTGCCGGACACTGGTATAAAAAGGCGGCGCTACGGGAAGCAGCGTCTTTACACATGGCGCACAGCTCTAAGCAGCTCAGTGTGGCGCGGGTTTTTTACCGGTAGCGACCAGGCTCAAGCCATTCCAGGGAAGCACTGCATCAAAAAGCGCCATGACAGGCGTCAGCATATTATACATTTTCAACTGCACCCGCGAAAAATATTCCCGCTTCAGCAAGCGGCCATTAAGAAGCCAGCCCGGAACGCCGAATTTATTAAAATCAGATACCTGTATATCGACAAATCCCGCCTGTTGCATCAGCTCTGTTAATTCATGCCTGCTGTAGCGCTTTACATGGCCCAGCATCCTGTCAAGCGAACAGTACAGATGCTGCCCCTGCGGAACAAGCACGATTGCCTTCCCGTCAGGTTCCAGGGCTGCATATATGTTTTTCAATCCGTGAAGGTCATTGCTGATGTGTTCCAGAACATTCAGGCAGATGACCGTGTCAAAGCTGCTCGCAAGAGGCATAAATCCTGCCGCATCGGCAAGATCAAGCTCCCTGACCTGCAAATAAGGCTTGCCGACAGCTACATTGCGCAGATATGCAAGATAGTGTCTGTTGATGTCGGTGGCAACATAGGTGTCCCGCGGCATGAGATGCCGGGTGAGATTGCCGATGCCCGCCCCTATTTCAAGCACCCTGCGGCCTACGCCTGGGCTTATATGCCGTGCCATCCATGCGCTGAACTTCCGCACATGGTTCAGACTGGTTAGAATAGACGATCCATACTCGTCCGCATGGTAGATATCATCTATAAGCTTCCATCTTATAATGGCCGCTATCGCCGCCATGCCGTCGGCAATGCCGATCTTCTTGCCTTCCTGATATGTGCGCCCGGCATAACGGATCGGCACTTCATACATGACGGCGCCGCGCTTGGCAAGCTTGGCCGTGAGTTCCGGCTCAAGACGGAAGTCATTTGACCGTATGGGTATTGATTTCAGCAGCTCGGTGCGGACCATTTTATAGCAGGTTTCCATATCAGTCAGGTTCAGGTCAGTCATCATATTGGAAAACAGTGTCAGGAGCCGGTTGCCAACGGAGTGCCAGAAATACAGCACGCGCCGGTAGTCTGAGGAAAGAAGCCTTGATCCGTAAACCGCGTCGGCATTTGATTCAAAAAAAGGTCGCAGCATGACGGCCCAGTCCTCAGGGTAATATTCAAGATCGGCATCCTGTATGACTGAAAGCTCACCGGTTGCCGCATGAATGGCCGTGCGGATGGCAGCTCCCTTGCCCTGATTCTTTTCATGCTCAATGAGCCGGATATGCGGGTGCGAGGCAGCTGCTGTACGCAGCAGTTCGCCCGTACCATCCGTTGATGCATCGTTGACCACGATAAGTTCGATTCTGTTAACCAGGGGATGGGTGAAGGCAAGAACACGATGGATCGCGGCTTCGACAAGAAACCTTTCATTGTAGACAGGCATGAGCACCGACAGCGTTATCGGCGAGTTGAACTCTTTTGGGAAATGTTCGGGCATACACTGCACCTTTCCGTGAAAACACCGTACAGCTCTTAGGCAAGAGCCGGGGATCCAGCCGCCCGCCAGAGCGTATCGTTTGTGGCCTGCATGCGCATCGGAAGAAGCCCTGTCCGGGCAGCTCCGCTACACCGGACGCAGGTCAAGAACCTTGCCTGATTTTCTCAATTCATCTTCAAGGGTTTTGCGCTCAAGCAGCTTCACGTCAACGCGCAGACCGAGGCGATGGGCAAGCGTTGTGCGCACGCGTTCGCGAAACAGCTCCTGGTATTTTATTTCGTCAAAGCACATGTTTTCCGACACCTCGACGCGAACCTCAAGGCTGTCCCGGTTGTGTTCGCGCCTGGCCACCACCTGATAGCGCGGCTCGCAGCCCTCAATCTCCATGAGAATTTTTTCTATATACTGCGGCAGGACATTGACGCCCTTAATGACCAGGATATCATCGGTGCGGCCGGTGACGCGCTGCATGCGCACCATGGTTCTGCCGCAGGCGCAGGAGCTGTAGTCGAGACTGGTCACTTCGCCTGTGCGGTACCGGATGAGCGGGAACGCTTCGCGGGTGAGCGTGGTCAGCACCAGCTCTCCGGTAGAGCCCGGTGGCAGCACCTCGCGGGTCTGTGGATCTATAATTTCAGGCAGGAAATGGTCCTCGAAAATGTGCATACCGGCGTGCTCGCTGCACTCTCCTGCAATCCCCGGCCCCATGAGCTCACTGACACCGTAGTTATCAAACGCTTCGATACACAGGCGCTGCTCAATCTCCCTGCGGGTTTTTTCAGACCACAGCTCCGCGCCCAAAAGACCTTTTTTGAGCATCAGCGTCTTGGGGTCAATACCCAGGGCTTCAATGCGCTCTGCCAGAATAAGGGCGTAGGAGGGCGTTGTCGCCAGCACCGTGCTGCGGTAATCCTGCATGATCCTGATCTGCTTGTCCGTCTGCTCGCTTGATGCCGGAATAACAGAAGCACCGATGCGCTCAGCGCCATGATGCAGCCCGAAAGCGCCGGTGAAAAGGCCGTAATGGAAGGATACCTGAATCACGTCCTCATCGGTCACACCGGCGGCCGTGAGAAAACGGGCTATAAGATTGGCCCAGTTTTTAAGATCATTGCGCGTATAGCCGATAACGGTCGGCGTGTCAGCGGTTTCGGCCGTGGTATGGATGCGCACGACTTCACGCAAAGGCACGGCAAACATGCCGTAGGGATAGTTATCCTGCAGGTCCTGGCGGGTCGTAAACGGAAGCTGCTTAAAATCGCTGTAATTGCGGATATCCTCAGGCACGATTTTTTTCTGGTCGAAAATGCGCCGGTAGAAGGACACATTTTTGTAGGCGCGGTTCAGGCTTGACTGCAGCCGCTCAATCTGCAGCTGCTGAAGCTCGTCCCGGTTACAGCATTCAAGAGCGCGTTCGTGGATTGACATGCGTGCCTCCTTATCTAAACATCAGGCCGTAGCCGTATATTTTTATTATTAGCGCACTATGCGTCAGAGCTCAATGGTTAATCACCTGCCCGGGCTTTTATTCCCAGATCGGTTTTTTTTGTTTGCCCAGGTATGCCCGCTGCACCTCGGGGCTCTCCATGAGATACTGGGAAGAGCCTTCAAACATGATTTTTCCCGTTTCAATAACATAGCCCCGGTCGACATACTTCAGAGCCATTTTGGCGTTTTGCTCGACCAGAAAAATTGTTGTCTTGCGCGTGTCGCGCAGCCGCGCTATGGCCTTGAATATTTCGCTGATCACCAGAGGGGCCAGGCCCATGGATGGCTCGTCCAGCAGCAGCAGGCTCGGGCTGCTCATAAGCGCGCGGGCTATTGCAACCATCTGCTGCTCGCCGCCGCTGAGCGTGCCGGCTAGCTGCTCCCGGCGCTCACGGAGCCGGGGAAAGAGCCCGTACATCAGCTCGATATCGGCATCGATCCGGTCGGCGCCCGCAGAGCTGAAGCGGCAGTAGGCGCCGAGCTTTAAATTATCCAGAACGCTTAAGGGGCCGAAAATCTGGCGGCCCTCAGGAACCTGCGAAATCCCCAGGCGCACGATCCGGTCTGCCGTGATGCGCGTAATGTCTGTTCCGTCCCAGGCAACCTGGCCCGACCGGGCGGGAACAATACCTGATATAGTATTGAGCAGCGTTGTTTTGCCGGCGCCGTTTGCCCCGATCAGGGCGACAATCTCTGCCTGCCCGATATGCAGGGAGATGTTTTTCAGCACATGTATGTCGCCATAATATGTGTTGAGATTTTTAAGTGTCAGCATACCTTTTTCTCATGCCATACGTTTGCAAAAAAACTTCTCTTTTAATTGCTTAAAACCCTCTATTTTTTCATTCATCCTTGCCGAGATAGACCTCAACAACTTCCGGATTTGCCTGAATCTGCTCGGGCGTTCCCCATGCAAGGCGCAAGCCGAAATTGAGTACCAGAATTTCATCGGCTATGTCCATAACCAGCTCCATATCATGCTCAACGATAATGACCGTTATCCCCACTGCCCGAATGGAGCCTATAAGCTGGCCAAGAGCACGGGTCTCCTGCGTATTGAGCCCTGCGGCCGGCTCATCCAGCAGCAGCACCACAGGCTCGGCAGCCAGTGCCCGGCCTATTTCAAGCAGGCGCTGCGTGCCGATAGGAACTGATGCGGCAGGCTGATTGGCCAGAGCGCCAAGGCCGACCATATCCAGATAGTACAGAGCTTTTTCGCGAATCGCCTTCTCCTCACGCCGCATGCGGCCAAGGCCGAGGGCCGAAGCAATCATGCCGCAGCCGGTTTTTGTATGGCGGCCAACCATCACATTTTCAAGGACAGTCATGGCGCCGAAAATTTGAGCGGTCTGAAACGTGCGGGCTATGCCCAAACGGGCGATTTCATGGCTCTTGAGCCCCGAAATTGTTGTACCGCTCAGCCTGATGGAGCCCGCTGTAGGCGCAATCACGCCGGTCATGACATTGATGAGCGTTGTCTTGCCAGCGCCGTTGGGGCCGATGACGGCTGTAATGGAGCCGCGCCGCACGCCGAAATCAACATCGTTTAAGGCGACAAGCCCGCCGAACTCTTTCCTGACCCTGCATGTTTCCAGAATCATCTCAGCCACGGCCGGGGGCCCTCACTTTTCTGATTATTTTTTCATACAGAGTCTCAAAGCCCCCCATAAGTCCGCCGGGCAGGAACATGACTATCACCAGCAGTATGCTGCCGTAGATGACCAGTTCATAATCGTGAAAAGCACTGAGCACTTCCGGAAGCAGTGTTAAAAGCGCTGCCCCGAGCACACCGCCCCATAAATGGCCCATGCCGCCGACAACAATCATGGTCAGCAGCTTTACCGAAAACATGAGGTCGCTTGACTGCGGGCTGATAAATGTTACGCTGTGGCCATACAGAACGCCGGCAAGGGCGGCATAGACGGCGCTGAGCACGAAAACTTGAACTTTCAGCTTTGTTACATTGATGCCCATGGCCGCAGCAGCCATTTCGCTGCTGTGCAGACAGCGAAGCGCCCGCCCCGTCCGGGATTTGATAATATTTGCGGTAAAAATAAAAAGCAGAATAAAAACTGTCCAGACAAGATAATAAAACTTGAAATCCGAATCAAAGCTCAACCCGCCGATCTCAATGGAGGGAATGCCTGCAAGGCCCGAAGGTCCGCCGGTAAAACCGACGGCGGCATTCAGGCAGATGAAAACAATCTCACCTACCGCCAGGGTCGCCACGGCAAGATAGTGCCCCTTGAGGCGCAGGCAGGCCATGCCGACCACATAGGCAATGGCCGCCGTAACGAGGATGGCCGCGAGCAGGGCCGGCAAAAAATGAACATTGTATTTTGCTGTCAGAAGGCCGGTGGTGTAAGCGCCCAGGGCATAAAAAGCGGCATGCCCCAGGGATATCTGGCCTGCATAGCCCATGAGCAGGTTCAGGCCCATGGTGGCAATGCTGAAGATGCCTATAAAAACCAGGATGCCCAGATAATAAGGGTCTTTGAGGCACAGCGGCAGCACAGCGGCAGCGCAGGCAAATAGCACGAGCGGTAGATGTCGCCTGATAGCCATGCTAAAACTCCTTGAGCTTTGAGGCTTCGCTGCCGCCCATGATACCGCTCGGGCGCACCAGAAGCACGATCAAGAGAACGCCAAGGGCTATGGCATCCTTGTACTCAGATGATATAAAGCCGGCGCCGAAGGATTCAATCACGCCGATGAGAAGCCCCGCAATGACAGCTCCTGTGCCGTTGCCAAGGCCGCCAAGCACGGCAGCGCAAAAGCCCTTCAAACCCAGCAATGCCCCGCGGTCGAACTCCATAAGCACGATGGGTGTAAAGGCGATGCCGGCGGCAGCGCCGATGCCGGCGCTCATGGCAAATGACAGCAGAACGATACGCTTTACATTGATGCCCACAAGGCTTGCGGCAACCGGGTTGATCGAGCAGGCGCGCATGGCCTTGCCGAGCATGGTAAAATTGAAAAACAGTGCAAGCAGCACCACCACAGCAATAAGGATGCCGATGATCCAGAGGGCCTGCGGCAGTATCGTCGCCCCGAGAATCATGATAGGCTCCTCTCCGGAAAAATGCGGCAGGCCGTAGGTCTGTTTACCCCACACGAGCATGGCTGCACCCTTAAATACAATAGAGCCCGCAAGGGTTATGATGATGAGGATAAGCACCTTCGGTTTTTTAAGCGGATAAATGGCCAGACGCTCAAAAGCCGCACCTAGGGCGGTCACAATCAAAACAGAGAGTACAAACCCGACAGGCAACGGCAGATGCAGCACTGCTGTAAGCCACGCCATGACCATGCCCCCGAGCATCACAAACTCACCCTGGGCAAAGTTGATGATGCCGGTGGCATTGTAGATGATAGTGAACCCGAGCCCCACCATGGCATAGATACTGCCGATGGTAATGCCGGTGAACAGAAATTGAATAACTTGACTCAATAATGTCATGGCGTCGGATAAAAAAAGGTAACTGTTCAGGCCTGAACCCTGGCTACCTAGAGTAGTTAAAAAAAAAGAGGCTAAACCATCGTCATAAACACGTGCGGGTTTAGCCTCATTGTTTCAAAGTGCAGCGCCGCTTTTTATTTGGCCACCACGATCTTGCCGGCCTTGATGGTCAGCATTTCAAAGGCGCTTTTATCAAGGCCGCAGTGATCTTCGGGAGAATAATTAAAAATGCCGCCCGTGCCCACAAAATTTTTTTTATTTTCAATGAAGCCCCGAATTTTTGCACTATCGGATCCAACGGCCCTGAGCGCATCGACTGCCAGCATGAAAGCATCATAGGCATGGCCGCCGAAGGTGCTCACATCGGTCTTAAACTTTTCCTCATAGTCTTTTTTATATTTTGCAAGCAAAGCCTTTTGTCGGTGATTGTCTGGCAGCGCATCTACAGCAAGCAGGCGGCCGCAGGGAAACAGAACGCCTTCAGCCGCATCGCCTGCATCCTGGGCATACCTTATATTACCAAAGCCATGGCTCTGGAATAGCGGCATGGTCATACCAAGCTGTTTTTTGTTTTTCATGACCGTGGTTTGAGCCGGAACGATTTCCCAATTTATGATTGCCTGTGCGTCAGAGCCCTTAATTTTGGTGAGCTGGGCTGTCATGTCCGTATCCTTAGGGCCGTAGGTTTCATCCGCAACAATGGTGATGCCATATTCAGGGGCAAGCTTTTTAAGCTGTTCGCGGCCCGCGGTCCCAAAGCCTGTGGTGCCCGACATGACAGCGGCTTTTGTAAGCTTCATCTCTTTCATTTTCTCATAGATGCGGCGCACGGCGTCAGCGTCGCTCTGGGGCGTCTTGAAAACCCACTTCTTGACCGGCTTCACAATATCCTCTGCTGCTGCGCATGAGATCATGGGAATTTGAGACTTTTCAACGATGGGGATAGCAGCCATGGTTGTGCCGCTGCGCGTGGGGCCGACAATGACCGCAACCTTGTCGCTGCTGATGAGTTTTTTAACCTTGAGCACCGTCTTGGCCTCATCGCCTTCGGTGTCTTCGACGATCACTTCAAGAGGGTGTCCGTTGATACCGCCGGCAGCATTGATCTGCTCGGCAAGCATCATCACGGTATTGCGCTCGGGTTCACCCAGAAGCGCGGCAGGACCGGTTACGGCGAACACCGCCCCTATCTTGTACGGCTCTGCGGCCCGGACGGCTGATGCGCACACTACCAGACCCAAAACGACTGACAATACGAGTTTCTTCATGGCGGTACCCCCTAATAAATGTTTGTATGATGTGTAGACGCTGCAAGAAAGGATTGTTGCTGTCCGGGGAGCACAGGCCCAAAGCCATGCACCCCGGACGCACAGACAGCTGTTACAGATTATATATCTTTGAGCCATCAAGAATGGCGATGCCGGCGTCCGAAAGCGCCTTGATGGCCTTGTCGTTTTCGTCAAAGCGGAAAATGATGACCGCATTGTCAGAGCTGCGTTCGATGAACGCGTACATGTACTCAACATTGACGCCCTGCCTGTCGAGCAGATCGAGGATATGGGCAAGTCCGCCGGGTTTGTCCTGCACTTCAACTGCAACGACCTCGGTTTTGCTTACGGTGAAATTCTTTTCCTTGAGAGCTTTCAATGCCGCATCCTTATCGTTGACAATGATGCGCAATATGCCGAAGTCGGACGTGTCGGCGATGGAAAGCGCCCTGATATTGATGCCTGCCGAACCCAGCACCCGCATAACTTCAGCCAAACGCCCTGATTTGTTTTCCAGAAAGACCGATATCTGCTCTACCTTCATAATGCCTCCTAAAAATTGAGGAGTTGTGGGATTGTGGGATTTAAAGAAATTTGATTTAGCAATTCCTTAATTCCCAAATTCTCTATTTTCATATTTTACGTTTATCGATCACGCGCTGCGCCTTGCCTTCGCTGCGCTGTATCGTCTTGGGCTCAACAAGCGTACATTTGCAGGACACGCCGAACATCTCCTTTATGTCATGCACGACACGCTTCTCAATCACCTCAAGCTGCTTCACCTCGTCGGAGAATATTTTTTCGTTTACCTCGACCTGCACCTCAAGGGTATCCAGGTTGTTCTTACGGTCGACGATGAGCACATAGTGAGGCTCGAGCCCCTCGATCTGCATCAGCGCGCTTTCAATCTGCGACGGGAAGACATTCACGCCCCGGATAATGAGCATGTCGTCGGTTCTTCCGGTAATGCGCTCCATGCGCACAAAGGTGCGACCGCACACGCACAGCTCAGGGTTTAAGCATGATATATCGCGCGTTCTGTAGCGTATGACCGGGAAGGCTTCCTTGGTAATAGAGGTGAAGACAAGCTCGCCTTTTTCGCCATAGGGAAGCGGCTCCCCTGTGTTCGGATCAATTATTTCAGGTATAAAGTGGTCTTCAAAAACATGCAGGCCTCTTTTAGCCTCGATACATTCGCTGGAGACGCCGGGGCCGATGACCTCGGTTAACCCAAAAATATCTATTGCATCAATATTATATATTTTTTCAATCTGCTCGCGCATCTTCTCCGACCACGGCTCGGCGCCAAAACAGCCGACTCTGAGTTTGAAGTCGTGGGCAGGATCAATGCCCATATCACGGGCCACATCGGCAAGGTGCAGCGCATAGGAGGGCGTGCAGGTGATGGCCGTGGGTCCGAAGTCTTTCATGATCATGATCTGGCGCTTTGTATTGCCGCCTGAGATGGGAATGACCGATGCGCCTATGCGCTCAGCGCCATAGTGAGCCCCCAGCCCGCCGGTGAACAGACCGTAGCCATATGAATTATGGACAATATCGCCCTTGTGAATGCCCGCTGCGGTCAAAGTGCGGGCCATGAGCTCCGCCCAGGTATCGATGTCTCGTTTGGTGTACCCCACAACGATGGGCTTGCCGGTGGTGCCCGATGACGCATGCACGCGCACCACGCTTTCCATGGGCACGCTGAACAGCCCAAAGGGATAGTTATCGCGCAGGTCGTTTTTGACGGTAAATGGCAGCAGCTTCAGATCTTTCAGGGTTTTGATATGCGACGGCTTCAGCCCCATCTCATCAAACTTCTTCTTATAAAACGGCACCGTTGCATACACCCGATCCACTGTTGCCTTAAGCCGTTTGAGCTGCAGGCTCTCCAGCGCCTCCCTGGGCAGGGTTTCAAACTCCTCGTTCCAAATCATAGGGCACAACCTCCTGTGTTTAGTGTTGCTCTCTCCCAAGCGCAAAGGCTTTTAAATTAAGATCAACCAGCTTCGGCGGCAGCATGGCCTCGATTGCCTTACGCCATATATCTTCCGCCACATCGAAAAACCGCGACAGTGCGCCCACAAACGCCACGTTCAACGCCTTGGCATTACCAGCCTTTTGTGCAACCTCAAGGGCGTTCACCAGCTCAAAGCGCGGATATTTCGCAGCAAGCAGCCCGGGGATAGTGCCGGGGTACTCATCCTTGCCGAGCGTCACTGACGGCGGAAGTATTTTCTGGTTATTGACCAAAATTATGGGGTTATCACATAGCGTATTAAGATAGCGCATTGTTTCCAGCAACTCAAAGGAAAAGAGAATATCAACTTCACCGTTTTTTATGAGAGGAGAATAGACTTTTTTTCCGAAACGGACATGGGTGGTCACAGAGCCGCCGCGCTGGGCCATGCCGTGAACCTCGCTTTTCTTTACATCGAAGCCAGCTTTCATCATGGCCTCGGAAACGATCTCGCTGGCGAGAATCACGCCCTGACCGCCAACGCCTGCCATCAATATATTGGTAACCGTATCCATATCAGGTCTCACTTTCCCTCGCTAATGGCTTCTTTTTTACAAATCTGTGCGCAGACCGTGCAGCCCGTGCAGAGCGTCTGGTCGATAGATGCCTTGCCCTTGTCGCCCTCATTGCGCCACTCAAGGGCCGGACAGCCGATCTGCAGGCAGGCCCTGCACCCGACACAGGCGGCCTCGTCAACCGCGTGAGGCCTGCTGGTCGCTTTAAACTCGCGGCGGTGCAGCACGCAGGGCGCTTCGGACAGTATAACCGAGGCCTCGGGCCGGTTCACTTCTTCCTGAATAACGCTCTTGACCTGCGCAAGATCATAGGGGTTTATTTTTCTGATATGATCGATGCCCAGAGCCCGGCAGAGCACTTCGTAATTGACCTGCTTTGCGGGCCTGCCCATAAGGGTGAAGCCCGTACCCGGGTGTTCCTGCCGTCCGGTCATGGCGGTAATGCGGTTGTCAAGAATGATGATCGTGCAGGCACCCTGGTTGTAAGCGATATCAAGCAGGCCGGTAATGCCCGAGTGCAGAAAGGTCGAGTCGCCGATGACCGCAACGGCCTTGCCGAGATTGTTTTCTCCCAAAGCCTTGTCGATGCCCATGGCGCAGCTGACGCTTGCGCCCATGCAGATGCAGGTGTCCATGGCGCTTATCGGCGGCAGCGCTCCAAGGGTGTAGCAGCCGATGTCGCCCGACACAAAGAGCTTCATGGTCTTGAGCGTGTGGAAGATGCCCCGGTGCGGGCAGCCCGGGCACATGTTGGGCGGCCGGGCGGGAATATAATCAAGCAGAGGTTTTTCTTCTTTTTGCAGCGTGATGCCGGTAATGCCCGCATCGGCCGTCGCGGGGTTGAATTCGCCGCAGATGGGAAAGGCCTCCTTGCCTGTTACGGCTATTCCCATAGCCCTGATCTGAGTCTCGTAGAAAGGATCGAGCTCTTCAAGCACGTAGAGCTTTTTCACTTTTGATGCAAATGCCCGAATCTTGCCTGCCGGCAGCGGGTGCACCATGGCCAGCTTCAGGAACGACTTTGTCGGAAAGCTTTCGCGGGCATACTGATAGGATGTGCCGCTGGCGATGATGCCGATGTCGGTATCCTGAAGGATTAATTCATTGCGGTCAAACGAGTCGGCAAACTCAGCAAGCTTCTGCATGCGCTGCTCGACAATGGGATGGCGGACGCGGGCATTGCGCGGCAGCATGACGAATTTCTCGAACTGATGCTGCAGCTCTTTCGGAGCTTCGCGCTTTTCAGGTTCGGCCTGTTCCACGATGGACTTGGCATGCGAAATGCGCGTTGTGGAGCGCACAAATACGGGGGTATCGAAGCGCTCACTGAGCTCGAAGGCAAGCTTTATAAAGTCCTTTGCCTCCTGGCTGTCTGCGGGCTCGAGCATGGGCACTTTGGCGAATTTGGCGTAATTGCGGTTGTCCTGCTCATTCTGGGAGCTGTGCATTTCAGGGTCGTCGGCGGTTATAATCACCAGGCCCCCGCGCACGCCCGTATAGGATGCCGTAAAAAGCGGGTCGGCCGCAACATTCACGCCAACGTGCTTCATGCACGCAAGAGCTCTGCCGCCTGCGATGGCGGCTCCGAGAGCCACCTCAAAGGCCACTTTCTCATTGGGAGACCACTCAGCGTAAATTTCCTTATACTGCACGATATTTTCAAGGATCTCGGTGCTGGGCGTACCCGGATAGGCCGCTGCCACCCGTACTCCCGCCTCATATGCGCCCCGTGCTATCGCCTCATTGCCTGACAATAAAACCTTCATTGGTTGCAACCTTCCGCTTTTAATAGCAAAAAAGGGGTTGAGCAAACACCCTACCCCTTTTTCTGTAAAAAGTTGTCCAGCAGGTACTCTAGTATTTGACGATCAACTCCACAAAACCGTAGCTGTTGTTCACGCTGTGAGCGCCGTGCGGTTTTTGTGTATCATTGAGGTAATACTCAAAGTACAGGTCCGCCATTGGGTGGAGATGATAGACGATAAGGGGCGTCCACTGGTCCTTGTCCCATGCGCCGCTTCCACGAATATCCTTAATGTTATGCTGATCATAGTTTGCCTGAGAGTAGCGCAGCCAGAAATCAATCTTAAGCGGCTTCAACTTATAGCCAGCCATTGCATACCACCAGTTTGCCGAGACATCGGCAACTTCGCCGAACATATACTCGCTTTTAACCGCAAAGGGCCCGTAATCCCACGCAAGATCCATTCCGGTTTTGTAGTCGCTTCTGCTTTTGGTGGGATTGCCAAAGAAGTTGCCCTGCATGCCGGCGGTTCTGCCCATTACCGAGTTAAAGTTAGTGAGGTCGTAGTTGCTGAGCTTCTGGTGGAAATAGGTCGCTCCTATTTCAAGCTTATCTATTAAGTTGGCCTTCGGGAATACATAGGCGAACCGGGAGCTGAAGGCCTTGTGGTTATTGTCGTCAAGATCCATCTGCCCGATTCTCAGCATACGCAGACCGCCTGTTTTCCACGGATTGACAGCGGTGTTGCTCGTCCAGTTTTTAGAACCGAACCGTCCGGTATTGCCGGCAAGAGAGTAGCCGTTAAACACGGCAAAATTCCAGCGGAAATTCTGCCATTTGGTCAGATACTGGATACCGGTGATGCGGGAGATATTGAGGCTTTCCTGAAACAAGCTGTAATCGCTGGTAACGCGGCCATCATAGCTGCCGGAAGGGGTTATGCCCATTGCCATGTTTCTTGTTTTGCCGACGATGAGCTTGCCTTCAACAGGGCCGATATTAAGATTGCGAAACTCGGCGAATGCAGCCTCTATGAACGTCGTATCGCCTGCCCAGTTGGTGTAATTTCCATAAGCTGGCCTGCCAACCGAATCCATATTGCCACTGGGATGCCACCAAATATGAAACTCGCCGGAAATATTCTCGCTCACATCATAGCGCAGGTTGAAAGCTACTTCAGTAACGTCAAAAGAGTTCTGCTGATTGTCACCCTCCCACCAGCGGGATCGCACATAGCCGTTGAGCTTAAGATGGCTGAATTTTTTTGCTAAATCATCAAGTGTCTTAAATTTTCCAGACACCTCGGCAACTTTCTGGTCAACCTGCTGGGCAGCCTGCGTTGCCTGCTGCTGTGCCGAAGTCGCGCTTTGCTGCGCCGAATCAAGCTGTGTCTGCAGATCCTGCATTTTTTTCTGCATCTGCTCCATTTGCTTTTTCATGAGCAGAATCTGCTGCTCAACACTGGCCTGGTCCGAGTTTGCCGCACCGGCGGTACCCACCAGACAACACATGCCCAGACAGAGCAGGACCGCAATTATTTTTACTGCTTGCGTCATTGTACCCCCTTTATATAAAAGAAGTTTATAATATCTATAAAACAGGGCTTTATGTATCTAATTTACCCGAGGGTGTCAAGCGCAAACATTATCGACCTTGCCTGACGCCCTCGCCGCTGATGTTCATCAGAGGTTGCACGACCCCTTTCGCAGAGAACCAGCTTTTGGTTTATTTTGCCACGGCCCAGGCGAATGTTATGGAAAAGGTGACCGGCAGTGGAACATCGCCGGAGATGTCCTGTATATAGGTTCCGACCAGCGCGAAAGCGTAGTGGGTCCGCATTTTGACGGTCTTGACGCTGGAAAGGGGAGCATCTGTTTTTACATTGAAAAATGCGGGCGTGCCGCCAAAGGGGTAGGCAAAGCCGATGAGGCTGAAGTCGACATTAGCGCCAAATGGTTTGGTGCTTGTCGGCTTGACCGTGATGGTCAGATCGCCGAGGGTGGCATTGTCGGCAGACA
>Ga0209777_10001737_pt1 | contig 30507 bp, 56 predicted proteins | sample FrelakmetHBP12HB_FD_187147 | JGI IMG/M metagenome (GOLD analysis project Ga0209777, IMG submission 187147) | Freshwater lake sediment microbial communities from the University of Notre Dame, USA, for methane emissions studies -HBP12 HB (SPAdes)... | ecosystem: Environmental > Aquatic >... | reverse complement strand
TATGGCGATGGCTCTGGCGATGGCTCTGGCTCTGGCTCTGGCTCTGGCTTTGGCTCTGGCGATGGCTATGGCGATGGCTATGGCGATGGCTATGGCGATGGCTCTGGCTAATTTTTTATTTTTATATTAAGGAGGAAAGGAAATGAAAATAGAAAACAAATTTGAATTACAGATTATAAAACAAGCACTAATAGAAATGCCTGAAAACGCAGAGAATAATAATGCACAGCTTAGTGCTCCTGTAAATATGACAAGAAAGCACTTATTGAAAAGATTAGAGGATATTCCAGATTTATATTAAGGGTGATTAAACAATGAAACCAAAAGGTGAGTTTCCGCATTTTAGGAAATCAAAAGAAGAACTCTCTGAGGAGAAATTATTAGCAGATTTTCCAGATTGGTTTTTACAAGATAAGTCTTGCACTCTTTGTAATGGAACTGGTAGACTTGGTAATGGTTTAAAGTATGATTTTTGTCCTTGTGGTTGTCATACATCTGCTCAAAGAAATTCATTAAGTTATGAACATTTCGCATCCCTAAAAACAGAAATAAAGATACTCCAATCCAGATTAGATGAGTCAAATGCACAAAGAGAGATAGCAACCCTAAAGAAACAACTTGAAGAGAAAGATAACTATGTTTCTGAATTGACAGACCAATGGAAGTTTTGTGTAAGTAAAAATAAAGAATTACAGCAACAGCTTTCTAACTCAATCAAGAAGGAAGAGATTGAGAAGATATTTGATGCCTTATGGTTTGGACAAAATGGTTTAGAAGATTTAAAAGGATTACATTTAATAAAAGCAAGTTTTTTGAAGAAACATTGTAAATCTATGATAGACCGATTTGTTAATATAAGAAAAGAATTGCTGAAAGGTGAGAAGGGATGAGAAAGTTACCTAAAACCATAAGCGAGGCAGAACTCTTATGAAAGCAATCTATATAAGAACATCCACTACTGAACAAAACCCAGAGAATCAAATATCGGATATAGAATTAATGTCAAATAAGGATTACTCAATTTTCAAAGATAAACAATCCGCATGGAAGGAAGATAAGGAAAGGCCAGATTTTGAAAGGCTACTGAATCACATTAAAGCCAGCCAGGTAAGCGATTTATATGTATGGGATTTAGACAGGCTTTATAGGAAAAGGCTTAGGGTTGTTGAGTTTTTTAAGCTTTGTAAGGCATATAAGTGTAACATTCATAGCTATAGGCAATCATGGTTAGAAGCAATCTATAAGATACCTTCTCCTTGGAATGAAATTGTGTCTGATTTTTTAATACAAATGATGGGGTGGTTAGCTGAAGAAGAATCAAATAAGAAAAGTGAAAGAGTTAAAGCAGCTAAAAGAGATAAAAATGGCATTACTTTTTCTTATAAGGGAAATAAGTGGGGAAGAAAAGAACTCAATAATAATTTACAAGAAAAAATAGAGATATTACGAGAACAGGGCAATACTATGAGATTTATTGCTAAAGAATTAAATATTAGTATTGGTGTTGTTCATAAATACTTAGTAGATTTTGATAGGGAAAAAATACAAAAAATGCTTAGTTCATTAATTGAACAATTAATGAATAGTCTTATTGAATGTAAAGGAAAACAAACTATTCAAAATGATATTATTCCATTATTACCAGGAATTTACTGCATATTTAACCAAACTAAAGAATTGATATATATTGGTAAGGCCAAGAATCTAAGAACAAGAATAGCCCAACATAATCCAAAAGAAGATACAATTATGAAAAATACTAATATCCCATTTGGTGAAGCAGTTTATTGTTCTTATTTTGAGTTAGAAAATCAATTTAAAGCTAATCAGATTGAAGAAATACTAGTTAAAAAATATATGCCCAAATACAATGAGCAATATGTTTAATCTTACCAATTATGTAAACTAAAATGGTTCAACACAAAGATATGCATTGGTGTCCAAATGGCTGTGGCAAGAAAGTAGTATATACTTTTGAAGTTAGAGCTAAGAAACACTTTAAGTGTCTAAGGTGCAATAGCTTGTTTACTAAAAAACAAATAGAGGTGTATTAGTATGCAACTAACAGATGAATTACTCCCAAATAAATCACGCTAAAGCGTGGGGTTTCTCACCCTAAACTGAGAGGAGATATAATGGCAAACCTAACAAAAGAACAGGAAATGAAAAAAGATGAGATATGGTATTGGGTTGGATTAACTTTTTTAACTTTGGGTGCAATAGTCCTATTAATTTTAGTTGCTTTTCTGATTAAGTTCTTTTACATCTACAGATTGTGGAACTCAGTTAACTAATTGCAATTCAACTCTTATAGATTATAGTAGTAGATTAGATAATATAAGCTGGTATGCAAATAAGAATAGGTGATTAACTATGTGCCATAAGGATTATCATTGGTGTCCAAATGCGGAAAAGATTAATCATAATGGCAAAGCAAAGAGTGTAGTATATACATTTGAAATAAAAGAAAAAAAGCACTTTAAGTGCCTTGAGTGTGGTTCTCTATTTACAAAGAAGCAACTTAAAGCTTTTAATTAGGTTTGCTTACTTCTGCATTAAGCTTCTTTAGTTCTTCAAGCATAGCAATTAAATCATTATGTAATGCTCCTTGATTCTGTGCCAGGATGCCTATATTACTATTGATAGTAGCTAATAACTGGCATATCAATTCTTCAGGTTCTAAAGGAGCTATTTGAGGTTCTGGTTTATGTATCTCAATAGGCTCAACCTGTGCTGTTGGTATATTATTACTTGCTTCTTGTTTCTTTTTTCCGAACATTTTATATCAACTCCATTGAATTTTTTTAACTATTTTATGATAAAGTGGGCCTAGTGAAATATTTTTCAAAATTTTTTTATATAAAGTAGCGATAACTTAAATTAAATTAGCTTATTTGCTCTCAATCCCTTCATTTTTATTCAAAGTTAATGTTTTTTGTTCGCTTTTTAACTTCATTTCATCGATTGCCTTCAATTTTTCCAATATTTGTTTTTTTCTTTCTTTATCTTCTGGTATATCATATCCTTTTTTTCGTATTGCCTTCACTAAATAATAGGCATTTCGTTCAGTAATATCCAAAGTAGAGCATATCTCTTCCATAGTATATCCCTGTTCTGCTAGTTCATAGTATTCCTTCTGTGTATGAGTAAGGCTAAAAGTAGCATTCTCATACTTCTCTATGTTTCCAGCTATCTGATTATAAAGTTCATTCTTAAACTCCTTCTTCTTTTTCTCATATTCATGCAATAAGTGTTTATCAGCTAAAGGCAACTTTATAGTATTACAATAAGAGCTGGCATTAGGAGTCCTCACAAATAGCCTTTTTTTATAGAATTTATCTATTTCGCCATTATACTCCAAAATATAAGGTTTTACCTTAGTCAAATTATTGTTTGTCCAGCCTTCGCACTCAAATTTGACATTCATAAGTGTTCTAACACCCTTTGAAATCATACTGGCAAAAGGAACTGAAATACCAAAAAAGTAATTATCGCTTCTGCCAGTTTGGAAAAATGCGCTAAGGCCCTTGTTTATCTCATCCCACCAATTAGTGTTACTTGCATCTACTCCAGCTTCATCAAACATGAATCCCTTGCCTTTGCCAAATTCATTAGAATTGATATATCTAAGCATTTTAGAGGCCCTAAAGAATATCCTATCTATATTAAAAGTAGGGTCGCATTGGCTAAGCATATAAATAAGGCTATAACTTTTTCCAGTTCCAGGCATTCCATTGGCCATAGCATTGATACAACTATTCTTTTGATAGACTTGTTTCTTGAAATAAGTTATCCATGGATTCTCTCCTTCTTTATATTTGACTATTGGCCAACTTCTCAATAGTCAACACCACCAATAGTCAAATAGTTCTTTCTTCCAAGAAGCAATGAAATATCACTAAAAAGATTAAGAAATAAGGCTAGCTTATATTGTCTATATTTCTCTAATGCAAGCTTCTCATCTTCAGATATATAATAAGAATCACCTAATATTATATCACTTCGGGAGTGAGTTTCTTTTAAAAAGTTATCCTTGATAGTCTTTAGGTCTATTTTGAATTTCTCATAGATTTTATCCATTTTGTCATCATATTTAGGTTGAAGCATAAGAGCAAGAGCATAAATAGCGTTACTATAAATTTCCCTTGTATCTGAGATATAAATTTCCTTCTCCCCCTTATCTTTAGTTGGAACCATAGTATAATAGCCACCTCTAAACTCAACACTCATAAGAACAACACATTTATTATAATGACTCATCACGACATCCCTAAATCCTACACTCTTAGGATTAAAAGACAAATCATCATCGTTCTGCTCAACTTCTTTTTCCATTCTATGTAAACCTCCTCTTTTTTGTAGCTATACCAAGATTATGTTCTTTCATCAAATCAAATAGCTTTAAAAGGTAATTTTGTATTAAAAGAAACTTAATTCCCCTTCTTCGACCCTCATGCGAGTGTATATCTGCATCAATCTTTCTTTCGTAGTCAGAGCAGATAGTTCTTTCTTCTTCGGTTAAAAACTGGTTCATATCCATTCTAATACAAACTAAAGGTTGATACATAAGATGGTAATGCTGTCCTTCAAATAAATAATAAGCTTTTTCTATATTTTTCTCCATTCTCTTGATTCGTTCATCTTCTGAATTATACTGGCTTTGCTCTGTATTGTTATTGTCCATTAAATTCACTCTTATTTATCCTTTTGCAAGTTTCATTATATTTAGTTTTTAAAGCCATCTTAAACAATAGATAAAATAAATAACTACCGAAAGGAAATCCCATATAATTAATCTGGTGCTTATCTCCTTTGCTTTCATAGCTCCATAAGCAAGAGGGAGAGATATAGTTTTTCCTCATCTTCTCTGGTAACATATTGCCAGATTCTATCCCCCTCTTATCTAAGTCATAAAAAAACTTCTTGACTGCTTCTGGCTTTGCTGAAATGTAAAAGGTTACCATTTTAAAAACACTCATGATGAAATACAGCATCCCAAAAATACATTAATGCTAAAAAAATAATACAACCATATATTATTATTTCCCATATAGGAATTTTAATTTTATAAAAAATTGAGATTTTAATTTTATAAAAAATTGAGATTTCAAGGAAAATAATAAATAAACCATAGAGTATAACAATTAATTTATACTCCCAATCCATTTCTGGAATATCTAATAAATCCTTAAAATATTCAAACATTTTACTTCTCCTAATGTGTAGCCACAACTTGTTGTATAGCTGGACCGCAAGTAGCCTTAATTGTTTCTAAAGTTGCCTTCATGCTCTGAATATCTGGATAAAATCCTTTTGTGAGGACACTTCCATTATTATATGAAAAGTATGCAGATATTCCACAGATAACAGCAAGGATAAGCCCACCTATAACTAAATACTTAATTAAGTCTTTCATCTGTCCTGGCTTAAACTTAGCATCTATTAGCATTGATTCTACATTACTTTGGCTAAATCCTTCTACTGAATTTGTCATATTTCCATAAATCTCATTTACATCTTCAGCAGTTAATCTAGGGTCTAATCTCATTTTATCAATAGTTGCTAGATTTTTAGCTGTTAAATTATGTGGTATAAATGAATTTGTAGCAGCATCAAAATCTATGCACTTAACATTTAACATTTCATAGATATACTCTTTTTTGAATCCAAAAAGTATTCTTAAAGGATGTCTATCGTTTCCTTCCTTGCCAAATTCTAGATTAGGCCCTTTAACTATTGCATCATGCCACATAGTTCTATGTTCCAAAGATTCATTTACTAATATCTTTTTTCCCATAGAAGTCCTTACTCTAAGATAAGGAGTAAAATATCCTCGCATCCAGAAAGCACACAAAGCAATACCTAAAAGACTAGGTAATAAGTAAGTCAAGTCTGTTACTATTATATTTGTAAATGCATCCATTTAATTCACTCTCCCTTCTAAGAAGGCTTGTTTTTCTGATAATGAACTCTTTGTTACAATTCTATTTCTAAAGTCACATAAAGGGCAAAAATAAATAGTGACTTTGTTTATATTGAATAAAAATCCTTCAAATGCTATCTGAGATTGGATTTCTCCTTTTTGGCATTTAGGGCATTTCATCAATATTCAACTCCACGAGTTTCTAGAATAGAACAGATAATATTTGTTTGCAACATAAAAAAACAACACAAAATTAAGAAAGCCACTACTAATACAACACTTCTTTCAGTAGGATTAATAATATCAATAATCATATAAATAAACATAAAAATCATTGAAACCCATGTCATTACATTATATATTTTTATTTGCTTGATTAATTTAAAATCAGGTAATTTTTTTACCATTTGTTTTACCTCTTATAAGTTTATGATAATGAAGATGTTCTGAATGATTAGCAAATAACATAAGATTTTCAATTCTATTATCAGTAGTTATTCTATTAACATGGTGAACTATCTCAGTAGGTAATAATATTCTGCCTATATGGGCTTCCATAACTAAGCGATGTTGATAAACATAATTTTGTTTATTTCTATAAGGATGATTCTCAGAATATTCTAAAATATATCCTTTATAATTTTTAGTTATTCCACCTTTCCAATTAGCTGCTTTGTTTCCAACTAAATTAGATGATATTTTTATTTGTCGCATTCTTTCTCTATATTCTGGTTCAGAAGATTGTTTTATCTTAGAAACACTCATTTTATTTCTGTATTCTTGAGTATCATATATCTTTCTAGCTTCTTTTAATTTAGCTATATATTCAGGTTTATTGTAAGAGTTATGTCTACCCATTTTCACCACTTCTCTTCTTGTTCTTTATTCTTATCTCCGCCTAATCCGGGCAGTAAACTATTTCCAGTCCTGCGCATTTCTCTCTTCTCCTGTTTCTTCTCCTCGTGAGTTCTTACACCCTTAAAGAAGAATCCATCCCTGCTAACACTTAATGTAGTTAGGCCAGCAATATCATTCATATATAACGCCTGTAATCTATATAATCCATTTTTTATATTGTTATGCCATGTCAGAGCCTTAACAGCACATTTAAGATAATAATTAGCTTCCGCTTCTTGTTCTTTGGTTAAATTTCCACCTTTAAGGTCAGGAAGGATATGGTCTAATAATGAGTTATATAAATCTGGATAGTTAGTTATCCATATCTCATTATCTAATTGAGTAGGAGTTTCAACAACTGGCCTAGACTTTAACCTTATATTTTCATCTTGTGCAACTAATGGTATATTTATTTGATTTGCCCGAGTTCTCTGTGGCAATCTATTCACTCGAACCCTATTTATATAATCAGTTAACTTACCCATTAGTCATTAACCTCTTTTAATATTTTTACAGGAAAACCCAATGGATGATTTTTACTTTGGTTAGCTATTGCCTTCCAAAACTTTATTTTCTTAGGATTTTTTACCCACATTCTCTGTTCGTCTTTCTTAACTAATATCATCATCTTCCTCTAAACTTATACTCTCACACCATTTTTCTACTGGTAATCTCATTTTTTTAAATCCACTTACTATCTGGTTGTAGATTTTCTCAGGTTCTAAGCCAAGAGATTTATTTTCTTTGATAGTTAGTATTTTCATCTTTATTATCTTTAGGCAATTTATTTAGTATCTTTCCAAGTGGGCTATTCTGAAAATCTAAATCTACTTCTTTTCCTTTATTATATATAAAGTGATTTATGTTGAAAGCAATCACAAATAAAATCAAGCAACCTAGAAAGAACATATAATTGCTAATAGGTCTCTTGCCATATTCTCCCCTTGAAACAATAGGTTGAGAACACCAATCTTCTTCACATTTAACAAAATTACACATAAATCCATTGCAAGTAACTACTGGATGAATAATATTATAATTCCCTAAATTAGGTTGCTGTAAACTATCATTCTGTTGCATAAGCGGATTATAACAATGTTCTGCTTTACATTCAAAATAAGGAGATGGTCTAAATCCATTTACAGAACCTATATACAATACTATTAATAGCATTATTGCTACAGCACCAAAAAAAATCCTATTATCCCATATATAACCTTTAGGAGTTGTTCTTACCCAATAACCCATTTAAATCACTTCCTATTTTTCTGAAAATCTCCTCTTACTCCACCTATCAATCCACGAGTTAAAGAAGGAAGCTTTAGGTATTCTGAGAGGGCATATTCAATATATGCTGTTCTATTAAACCTTCTGCCAGAAGTTCTATTCTTTCCTTGCTTTATGACTTCATCATCTATCCTGTTTACCAAATCATCGTCTAAGTTTAGAATTATTTGTGTCATTTTAATATTAAATAAATTATATAGTATATAAATATTGTTATATTGCATTATATATATTAATAAGTTTATATAATAATAGAAAATTTATATACTATATATTAAATTAATTCTATAAAGCAAATTATTGAATTGCTGATTCTTTTAACGAGGAAAACAAATGGCAAGCTTTATCGGCGGAATCGTAAACGTCGCTATAGGTGCAATTGTTCTTCAGGCAGTTTACTTGACAACTATCCACAATGCAAACCAAACTGGATGGTCTTCAAGCGAAGTATCTCTATGGAACGTGCTAGGTCTAGCAGGTATCATAGGATTGCTTGTAGGAGTCTTGCAGCTATTCGGCATAATGTAAACGGAGGCTAAAAAATGGCATCATTTATTGGAGGCATTGTTAATGTCGCCATAGGTGCTATAGTCCTTCAAGCCGTCTATCTTACGACAATCCATAATGCAAATGCTTGTGTCCCTGGAACTTTAGCTTATAATAGTGGAGTTCTAAATAGCACTACTGCTTGTAACGGAACTACAGGCTATGGTGCATTAGGTCAGGCATCCTGGTCGGGAGCAGAGATTTCATTATGGAACGTTTTAGGATTAGCTGGTATCATAGGACTATTAGTCGGCGTATTACAACTATTCGGAATAATGTAAGGAGAAAACTAGCAAATGATATTAGAGTTGTTCGGCTTTATCATGCTCCTAGCCTTAGTCCTAACTATAATGGGATTTGTGTTTAGCGACTGGTCAGCCTTAGCTTTAATAGGATTTGCTATTATTTTTATTTTATCTGTTGTAATCTTAAATACAGGATTACAATATGAAACTGGTGCAATAGTAAGCTCGACTTATTCTTACGATAATAGTTTTAATGTAAATGGCACATCACAATCTATAGTTTATTCTTATGTTAATTGGTCTGATTCTAACACTCACATTATTGGTTATCTCTTTTCAGTCGTAGGATTGATAGGAGGTATATTTGTATTATGGACAAGCGGAATAGGTGCATTAAGAAAATGAAAGATGAGCTAGAATTAAGGTGTATAGATGGTGATGGTTGTATCATTTATGATGGCAAAATAAGGTCTGGTAAAGATTTAGTCAAACTGTCAAAACAAATAAGCAAGAAATACTCTTAAAAAAATGGTATATCATCCACCTCCACCTCCACCACCTCCTGAAAAAACACAGCCTAAGCCAAACCCTAATCCTATTATAGAGAGAGCTTTAAAAGAAGGTTCTAAATCTGGTGGAGACATAGGCGACATAGGTGGAGGAACAGGAGTACCAGTAAGTTCATCAGGAGGAGGCAGGGGAGGGCAGGGTTCGGGAGTGAGAAGTGAAGCTAGTAGAATGGGAACAGAAGCAGAAAAAGCTTTTATTGCACAACAAGAAGCAACTAAGCAAGAACAAGCTAAACAGCAAGAAGCTACGACATCACAGCAATTCGAGCAAGCATTATATCAAAAACAAATAGCAGCAGCACAAGCACAAGGCAATCAGGCGTATTTCGGGAGTGAAGGTAGAATAGTTACTTCTTCTAAGACAGCACAACTTAATCCTACAGTTTTATATTCAGTAAGTAAAGATGTTGAAAGGCAAGTTGCGAAAGATTTAAATAAACAGAAAGAAATACAAGTAGAAAATGCAACCAACAAACCGAGAGATAATATTTGGGATAATGCTTTGGATTTTAGGAATATCAAGCCTAATATATTTCTTCAACAAAATGCACCAAAGGAAGTTAGTCCAGAAATTGCAGCACAAATTAGATTAAATCAATCTCTCTTACCTATAACTCAAACTTCTATAGTTAATCAATCAGGTAAAATAGTTCAACAAAAATATACTCCTCCTTATGATTTAAACACCCCCATAAAACCACTAGGAGGAATTAGTGTTGCTGGTATTGCAGCACTACCTTCTTTAGGAGTTGAAACTATTGGTGGTTATGTTTATGCAGGAAAAGAACAACTAGCAAATCTTATAGATATAAATGCAAAAAAAGTATTACCAATTAAAGTTTATGAAGGAGTTCAAAGAGCAGAAGCAGTATTAGGCGAACAGATAAATATTGCTGGAGATATAGTTAAGGGAGTTGCTAATATAGGAACTTATTTCTTGCCTTTAGGTGGAAGTAGATTTGTAACTCAGATAGCTGCTTCTGGTGGAGAAAACTTAATATCGCCTTTTAAGCAAGAGGTAGAACAAGTTAGGACTATTGTTCAAGAACCTATATCAAGTTATGAAAAAGGTTTGATAGGAGAAAGGATTGTCGGACAAGCATTAACTTTCTTAGGTGCAGCTAATTTAGGAAAACAAGCTTATGCTTACAAAAAAGAATCAGAAATAAATAATCCTTCTAAGAATCCTACAGTAAAAAACTTTGGAGATACTAAGCTAGGTTCTGAAACTTCTGTCCCTACAAATGCAGAACTTTTAGGAATGGCAATCAATAAGGGAATAAATAATAGATTTACACAAGCACAAACCCAAGAGATAGAATTAGGAATGATAACTGGAAACAAGGCAGTATTACTTTCTAAAATTTCAAAGTTAGATATGACTCCAGTTGTAACTAAAGAATTACAAGGAACATTATCTAAGCCACAGATTCAAGAGTTATTAATTCCTAGAGAGAAAGAACAAGGAGCATTAGCTGGAAGCATTGGATTAAAATCTTATATTAAAGATAATGGTAAAGCATTAGTTATAGGAGTAGGGATAGCTGGAACTGCTTTATTAGCTAATGAGTTATTTAATCCAAATGCAAAACAAGATAGAGAAAAACTTGCTTCTTTAGCATTAATACCTTTTGGAATATTAGGGGCAAAAGAAAAAGGTAAGACAGAAGCAAAACCATTAGAAATTAATAAAGGCAGTGATATAGATATTATTGCTCCAGTAGCAAGAGTCAAAGGAACTTTAACAATCCCACAAGAACCAACATCAACAACAGTAAATGCTTTAGTTAGATTAGCTGGGCAACAAGAAGTAATCTCTAAAGGTATAAATTTAGCTAAGTTAGAAAAAATAGATACTTCTTTAGAGAATTATAAATTTAATCAGGACATAACTAAAGGATTAACTCCAGATAAAAATATTATATTTCAAGGTGGAGTAAAATCTGGCTTAGAATTTAAAGGTTCAACTGCTGAAGTATTGACAGGGTTAGCCAGAGTTCAAAAAGGAGATATAACTACAGAACAATTTAACAAGCAATTTGAAGGTAAAGCAAATATAAATCCTCAAGGTATATTTTCATTTGGCGAAAAGATGACCGATATAGATTTTGGAGTAAATTTAATCAGTAAGGCAAAAGCAGAAGCTCTTAATACTTTAAATGAATTAAACAAAGCAGAACCAAATAGGTATCAGCTAGAAGTAAATATATTTGGAAAAAAAGGAGAGAAGGTAGATGTTTTGCCTACGGAAATGCAAGCTAAGGGATTACCTCCTGTTTATTCCAAGTATGAACCTTTGACAGGAATAAATTATTATGAAAGACCATCAGTAGAAAGAACTATTATAGACTTAAATGCTAAAGGAAAAGCAGAAGAAGTTCCTATTACTTCTAGAGTAGCTGCAAAAAAAGATGCAGAGAGTCTATCTATATTTAGAATAAAAGATACCCAAGCCAAAGAAGGAGAAGAAGCGTATATTGCTGATTATGCTGTTCCTAAAAAATTAATAGAAGTTTACCGAAGAGAGGGGGCTACAACTACGGGAGGAAAAATAGTATCTGTCTTAGGTTCAACTCCTGTAGAAGCAGAAGGTAAGTCTTTCTCAATACAATCAACAGAACCAATAATTTATGATAAACTAGATATAATAAGTCAATCTGGAGAAAAAGCATTAAAGCAATCTAGCAAGTTAATCTCTTATGACATATTAAATAAGGGAGAGAAAGTTTCTTTTAATGTTCCTTCTGAAAAATATTTAGCAGTAACAAGAGCAACAGTATTAGATACATTCAAAGATAAATTTAATCTAGCAGAAGAAGAAAGAGTAAGGGAAATTTCAACTGCTGCACAAAAAGGAATGTCTAATATTATAATCCAAAATCAGGAAGCACCTAAAGGAACCGAACCTTTAAAGCTTGCAGATGTTCTTAGCCAAGATTATCAGCTTTCTGCTAGAGGACGAACAAGGCAAGGAAAAATAGAGGTAAATACTCAAGTTAATCCAGAGGGTAAAATATTTTTTGATGGAGCAAACAAATTACTAGATACAGATAAGCAATCAATTAATGTAGTTAGCTTTAAACAATTACTCGACTCAAGTTTACTTAGAAAAGTTCAAAGGGGCGAACCATCACCTCAGGATGTTCCTAGGTACCAATTGCTTTTAAATATTTTTGAGAGAAGCAAGGAAGCAAGAGAATCTGGAAAGATAACTGGAGCAAGAGCATTATGGGCAGAGAGATTAGAGAACCAGATAATAAAAGATGTTAAGATGGAAACAGGAGAGCTGCCAAATACAAGACAGATATTTGCAGTAGAGAAAACAACAGCTAAAGTATTTGCACAGCATCCAACTTTTATAAGAGAGATATTAACTCCCGAAGAAAGTTTATTGCTTGAAAATAAAAAGAATGAATTAACAACTACTCAGAATAAATTAATTGAATTATCTAAAAAAGAATTAACTCCCGAGCAGATTAAAGCAGAACAAGAACTAAAACTACAATTGAATGAAAAAATAAGACAATCTAATGTTAAACAGAACTTGATTGAATCTGGTAAGAGAACTGTTTTAAGTTTAGGAGCAGAAGGTTCAAAAGAACTTATTATAGCAAAAACTAACTATCCTAAAGGAATATTTAGTGAGTACCAATCATCTTACCCTAATAAAGAGAATTACCCAAATAATTATCCTAACTACCCTAAAGAAAATTATCCTAACTACCCTAAAGAAAATTATCCTAATTATCCTTCAAAGAATTATCCTAGTAAAAACTATCCTAGTAATAATTATCCTAATATTATTGAACCGACTAACTATCCTAAAACGCCAAAAACTAATTACCCAATTATAACTCTTAACTATCCTACAGTTAATCCTCCAATTCCAATTACATATCCTAACATAGTTCCAGAACCTAAGTCACCATATTTTTTTCCATACTCCAAGAAAAAAGAAGCTAAGAAAAAGAAATATTCTGTCGAGGTAAGGCATAAAGGCATCTTTGAAGAGGAAGGACAAGTATCAGAGAATCCATTACTAGAGTTCTCATTAGGCAAAAAGAAAGTAAAAGAAAGTCTAGCAGCAAGCTTTAGAGTTAAGGAAGTAGAAACAGGAAGGATAGTCCAGCCTAGAGAAGTTAAGTTCGGATTTAACCATGCTGAGTTCTATGAGAGCAAGAAAGAGAAGGGAGTTTTAATTCAATCTAAGACTGCTCCTTTAGGTGGAAGGTTAGGCAGCAGGCAAGAGAGAACAGAGATACAAAGAGCTAAAAGAATATCAGAAATAAAATCAAAATCAATATTTAGTCCTAGTGGAAAAACTAGGGGAGTGTTTGGTTAATATGAAAAAAATAATAATATATATATTAGGTATATTAAGTTTGATTAGTTTGGTGATGGCTACACAAACGCCAATATTTACATCACCAGCAAGTAGTGGATTAATTACTTCAGCATCAACATATACATTAACCACAAGTGGATGTAGTGTAGGTTATAAATATAGTATTTATATTGGTTTATCCTCTCCACCTAATACAACTATATTGATTGGTGACATAACTGGAACAATTACAGGGACAATTATAGGAACACCATCAAAGACGACTGCCTATTATCAGTCAAGTTGTGGAAATGGTTATTCTCCAACAAATCTTTCAGGTTTACTTGCTTGGTTTCCATTAGATAATGCAGATACAAGTTGGACATTAAATAAAACAAATTCAAGTATAGATACATATTCAGCACAATTAAATAATATGACTTCGGCTGAAAATAATATATCTGGAGTAATTAATCAAGGAATGTTTTTTGGTATTAATGGAAAGAAAAATTATGTTAATATAACTATTCCAAATTTAACACCTTATATAACTACTGTATCAGTTTGGTTTAAAGCTGTTCCAACAAGCACTAATGGATATATATTGGCGTTAGGTAACGGTTCTAATAATGCTTTGGGTTTGTATTTAACTTCTGCTGGCACATTATTTGCATATGGAATTAATAGTTCTGGAACCTCATTTTCTGGAGGAAGCATTCCAATAACTTATGGTGCTTGGTATAATGCAATGTTAATTTATACTCCAGTTCCATCAAAAGTATTCTTATACTTAAATGGTGATTATATAAGTGGAAGTGGAACTATAAGTGGAGGAATAGCACCTATTACTGAAATGAGAATAGGCAATGAATATTCTGCTACACAATATAATTTTAATGGAAGTATTGACGAAGTTTTAATTTATAACAATAGTTTTACAAATAATGATATAAAAGCTTTATATTTGTTACAGAATAATGATAGTGGCTGGAGTGATGTCGGCAATATAACTTATATGCCCGTAACAAATAGTATGGATTTCAAGAATTTATCATCATTAGAAAGAACTTTGTTCTTTGTTCTTATCTTTATGATAATATTTGGTGGTATCTATACTTTAATTACTGGAAGTGCAGTTGGTTTTATTACAGTTATTATAGGGACAGGAATAGCTGCAATGATATTAAAAGCAGTTATGGGTGGTTAAAATGGGAAATGAAGATGCATTACTCGGATTAATTCTAATAGCAATTGGAGCAAAAATAGTTAATAATGTTCTTGAGGATAACCCAAGAAAGAAAAGAAAAAAGTCAAAAGGTTTAACCTTTGACTAAGGAAGAAAAAATGGAAGAGGAAGAAAAAATGGAAGAGCATGAAAAATTGGAATTAGGTAAGATGCATGGGCATCATAAATTAAGAGTAGGCAAGTTTGAGGAGTTTGAGGAAGAGACGCATAGCCATAATGTCTATAAGAAAGATAAGCATCATTTAAAGTTAGGAACTGGATTGTAAGATGGAATTTGAAGAGAAAGAAAGTCCATTAGTCGAAGACTTCAAGGATTGTGAATGCAAGAAGAGTATTCGTGACAAATTACAATTCAAGTTTAGGAAATTGGAGGATTAAAAATGCCATGTTCTAAATATAAAGGGAAGCAAAGAGCTTTATGTTTTGCTACACATGAATGGAAAGATTGGGATGATATAAGGGAATATAAGAAAGAGAGAAAAGAGCATCCAACTCTTTCAAGTAGAGCTATAAGAACAATCGTGAAAGACCATAATAAAAAGAGGTAAATATGACATTCGAATCTAAAAAAAATAAGAGTTTTGAAGATATACAGAAAAAGGAATATGCTAGGATTCTTGCTAAAGAAACAAAAAAACAAGCTAGTGAAGAAGCTAGAAAACAATATCTAAAAGAATTTGAGCCTAAGAAATTAAAGAAAGAAGAGAGAGAGAAAAAATTAAAGCCAGTAAAAGAAGCTGTTAAGAAAGTTGGAAAGTATATTCCACAAGGCAGTCTAGGTCATTCTAAGGTATTATCAACTAGACACGTCTCTACTAGGCAAGAAGCAATAAGAAAACACTTCAATGAACCAATAAGGCAGAATGTCCCTTACCATGTTGATATGCAAGCAGACAGAGATAATGGATTTAGGCCTCATATAGCACAGAGCTTAGTCAAGACTCCTGATATAGAAGGCTACAAAAGAAATCTATTACTACAACCTTCTAAAAATATTTGGGAAGAGCCAAGAAAAAGGAATGTCTGGGATGATACATTTAATCCAATTGAAAAGAAGAAATCAATATTTGAAAAATGAATACGCAAGCACAAGGCATAGGCCCAGTAACTATGGTATTTTCAATAGTGTTTACTTTAATTGTTTTATCGATTGCTGGCGGTGCTATATTTGGATTATGGAATCTAGCTGATTATTCTAGTATATTAAATAATGTTGAATCGTTCTTTATGAGCCAAGTTGTCTTTTGGACTTTTTGGGGATTAGTATTAGGATTAGTTACTTATTTTTATTTTGGAGGAAGTAAATGAGCCGTTATAAACAAAACCCATCGAAAAATGGCAAGTTTGCCTTAATTAGGTGGAGTAAAATAATAATTTATGGCTTTCTTTTATCCACTACTTTAAGATATTATTATCTTTTGATATTATCTTATTTCAGGAATGATAATGTGATATTGACTTTTAATACTTATCATGAAGCTAATTTTGAATTGATGCTCTTCGGAGTTCTTATAATATTTTCAATCATAATGATATTTAATGATTTAAAAAGAATTGGAGAATCTTATGCGAGCAGTTAAATTAGCTTTAATATTTTTAATACTTCTTACTACTTGTTATAGCACTATAGCAGTAACTTCGCAAGTAAATTCTTTTTATGGGCAGAGCAATCCTTTTAATATAACATTTATGGGTAGAGAAAATAAAACTTATTATCTATCTATTCCAATATATAGTTATGCTAATAATATTTCTTTTGATGTTATTACTCAATCTAATTATTTTTTAGATAATTTTTCTAGAGTAAATAATTTAGATTTAGGGAATGGATGGTTTAATGTAACTGGAAATTGTAGCATAAGCTCTAATAATTTAAATATAACAGGAACTTCTGGAATGAATGCAGAAGCATCAAGAATTATATATAATGAACAATTAAATTATATTTCTGTAAATATGTCAACAACAGATATAACTTCTAATTATTTTCAGGGATTAAGAGTGTATTATGAAGAGAGGTCTTATGCATCTACATTTCTTTTTGGAGTTTCATTAGAAGGTAATCAAGTAAAGTTCTGGAATACAACAAGTGGAACTATTGGAAGTGCAATGTCGGCATCTTCTAATACATACTATTTTATAGAATTGAAAAATATTAATTATACTTCTTATACTTATGATTTGTATGTAAATAATTTATTAAGAAATACATCTATTAAATTTGATGATAATAAAAATAATGTAACTAATGTGAGTTTTGTTAATGCTTATGGCGGTGGGACTTTTCCTAGTTTATTAATAAAATCTATTAATTATACAACAACTACAAAAGTTAAGACCTATCTTTTAGATAATATATGGGCAAATTCTAAAAATACTACCTTAATAAATAATATTCTATTATCTAATTGTAATTGTATGAACTGTTCTATATTAGAAAGTGATTGTCAAGTTCCATTTAAATTTTATTATGATATACCAGCAACAATACAAGTAAACCTAACCAATGCAACCTATAGTTATGGCATAGATAATTGCTCCAATAGCTTTAATATACCAAGCAATGCTACTGCTTTGAATGTTTCTTTCTTCGATATAAACAATAATCCTTATTCAGTAAATTTATCTACTTCAATAACTTATGGCTCAAATAATTATTATACCTCCCATACAAATATAAATAAGGATACTTATTGTGTTTATCCAAATTGGCTAAATCCAAGTGTAACTTATCTAATCAGTTATACAGATGGAGTAAATGTTTATCAATATAACCAGCAATCTTATTTCAATAATAATACTCAACTATTAAACCTTTATACTCAATCTGGAACATCAACAATAACAATTACTTTAAAGGATATTATCACACAGAAAATTATCCCAAATATTCTAGCAACTCAGTATAGATACATAAATGGACTTCCTGTTTTAATGGAATCTAAATATAGTGGAGTAGATGGAAAAGTAGTTTTTAATTATGCTTCAAATACTCAGTATAGATTTGTATTTTCATTAAGCAATTACAATACTTACATCTGGGAAGTCAATCCAATATTATCCTCTACTTATGACATTAATTTAATCCCTAGCAATTCATTAAACATAACATCAGATTTTGGAAGGACATATATAAATATAAATCCTCCAATTTATTATACTGGAACACAAAACGTAAATGTTACATTCACTTCTTTATATAATGAGTATACCTCTTATTCTGTAAACATAAGCTATCCAGGAGGAAGCAATACTTTATCTGGCTCTAATAAAGGAGGAGAAACTTTAAGTACTGCAATAACGATAGTCAATCCCTATTATTTTGACCAAGTTCAATTCAATATAACTTATGTTACTCCTTTGACTGGAACGGTATATAAATTTTATAGCTTTGATATTGCTTCAGGAGTAAATAATCTTACTATGGTAAAGAATACTGGCATTGATGTTACTTATGGAATGGGATTATTTGAGAGGTTAATTATTGTTTTAGGATATGTAATTATTACTATGGGATTATGCGTTCTAGTAGGTCAAGAATTAATGGGTTTAGTCTTAGCTTTATTTATTGAGTTCTATCATGTAGCTATTGGTTTTATTCCTATTTGGTTAATCTTACCTGGATTATTAATTGCTGTAATAATAGTATCTGCGAGGTCACAATAATGGGACAAGGATTACAAACTGCTTTAGTATTTATGGTTATGGTTTCAGTTCTTATGGGAGTTACACAACTAGCAATAAATAATATTGGCGGTCAATTCTGGAATGGATGTGGAGCATTAATAAAATCTTATGAAACTTATAATAGCACTACCGGAGCATATGGAATGGATAACTCACAATTAATGAACCAGATACCAGGTGCTGCTACAACTGCACCTTCGGCTACTAATGGGTTCTTCGTTGTAGATTGGATAGGAGCTGCTTCAAAATGGATAAGTGGTCTGACAAACATATTTACAGAAGTTGCTTCTGGTCCTTATTGCATATTACATCAAATTCCTACTAATGGAGATATTCAAATGTCTAACTTTATAGCAGAGATAGCTGTAGGGTGGTATTTGATTGTATTGTTACTTATAGCTGCATTTATATTCGGGAGATAAATATGACATTACCTACAATATGCACAAATGGATTCTTAAATTGTAATGATGTTATAGGAGTTTTAATAGGGACAGCCACACAACAAACAATGGGTTCATTATTTATGACTTTCTTTTGGATAATGATTATTTTAGTTGGTATTTGTATAATGTTTGGAATAAGACTTGAATATTCAATGATATTAATATTACCTTTATTAATATCTTATATGGCTAAATCAGATGCAGCATTTATAGGGATAGGTTTAGTAGTATTGCTTTATCTAGCTATAGTAATAACTTATAGTTTTTGGATTAAATAAGTTTAAATAGTTATATACAAAACATTATAAAATGAAAAAGATTTATATAATATTTATAATTTTATTAATTTTGTCAAGTTCTGTATTTAGTTTATCATTGTTTGGAGATAAAAAGATATTTGTTACTGATACAATTGGAGGAGTTTCTAAAGGGTGGGTTATTAACTTTACTAATTCAATTAATTTTTCAAATTATAATTTTACTCTTCTTAATATCTCATACTACTATAACCAAACCTTTAATCAGTCGTTCTATTATAACACTACAATAAACCAAACAATAAATGAAACAAATAATAATTACTATACAACAAACACTTATTTCTATTATAACTTTACCTATAATATCACCAATAATCTTACAAACAATATCACGATAAACAATACTTTCTATGTGAATTACACTTACAATATCACAAATAACATTACTACAAACATGAGTGCTAATGATATAAAAGCATTAGGCTTTAACCTTACATCAGAGCTTAAAGCATGGTTTGACACTCTTTATCAGGCCATAGGAGCATATTCTACTATTACCCAAGTAAATGGATGGATTAGCTCTAATAGCACAGCAGATAGGCAGTATTGCGATTTAAACATAAACAACAATAGAACTAATCTTATAACACTTTTTTCTAATAATGATTCTGCTTTATTAAATCAAATCTCTTCTATAGGCAATTGGAGTAATGATAAGCCGAATTACTGGAACAGTAGTTTATTGCTAAATGGGACATTGGCATTAAACAATACGCTTTCATCTTTGCCTTATATTGCAACAGGAACTAAACTAGGAAACACTTCAGCAGAGATATTTGCAGTAGCTAATAATGGCAGCTTTGTAACTGCTGGAACTAAACTAGGAAACACTTCAGCAGAAATAAAATCTATGGGATTTAATTTTACCACAGAATTAAAAACATATTTTGATACAATATATTTTGCCTTAACTGGAAAAGTGGGCAATACAACACAAGAAATATTTAATGTAGTAAATAATGGAACACTTGCATTGAATATTACATTATCTTCATTGCCATATATTTCTACAGGGACTAAGTTAGGGAATACTACTCCTGAAATATGGAGTGTAGCCAATAATGGAACATTGGCATTAAACACGACTTTTTCAAAATATATAGATTATACGAATACTTCTTGGATAACAGCTAATCAAGGGTATAATACATCACAACAGATGTTTAATGCAGTTAACAATGGCACATTAGCACTTAATACAACCTTTTCAAATTACCCGACTAAAACAGACTTAACAAACAATATTACTTCAGCAAATACCTCCATGAAAAATTATGTTGATACAAGAAGATTTACAGCAAACTTAACTTATGCCAATTTTACAAATGTTTCCACTAATACTATAGTATTTAATTTAGGAGGTAAGATATGGGATAATGGAACTCATATCTGTATTGGCTCATGCTAAAGAAAATAATATTGCTGTTACTTTTTGTTATTTGCTGTAGCTTTGCTTATGCAACAGTTGAAGTTTATTATGCAGCAAATTCTGGTTATGTTCGTTCTCCAATTGATACCTGGGCTAATGAAAGAATTGCCACTACTGGTAGTTATGCTTTCAATTCAACAAATACAGCATTAATACTTTTATCTTCTTATATTGGAAATCCAACTATAGAAAGGGCATTTTTGAATTTTGACACTTCTGCACTACCAGATAATGCAAATATAACTAATGTTACTTTAACATTAAATGTAAGTTTTGTTAGTGCAACAAATAATGTAGGAACAAGACAAATAGGATTAGTTAAATCTAATCAAACAAATGTAGGAAATATAAGCCTTAATGATTTTCCTTATGCAGGATTTTATAATAATTCTGAAGGTGCTTCTAGAATTACAGTTATACAAATTGGAGCTATTAATATGACATTAAATTCTACAGGAATAGGATGGATTAATCTTACTGGCTATACTAAACTAGCATTGAGAGCATATCAGGATTTAGATAATGTTATACCGGTTGATAATGTTGATGAGACTAATTTAAGAATCAGCAATATGGCAACAGATTCAATAAGAACTTCTTTAACAATAACCTATAACTTACCAACATCTGCAACTTGCACCTGCCCTTTATCTGGTAATTGGTTAATTAATGATGGCTCTACCTGCACATTAACAACTAACTGCAATATCTATCCTAATAAAATTGATATAGAAAATGGTAGGTTATATGTCAGTTCAGGAATTAGTTTAAGTTTTCTAGGTTTAATTGTCAATAAAGCATCAGGAGGATTTGCATACCAAAAATGAAAAAGCTACTACTTGTTATACCTTTGTTAATAATTGTTATAGCACTTGTTCAAGCCACTAATATCTCTATTTTATATGGCTGGAATACAACTCATAATGTTCCTTTATTGACAACACCAGAGGGAAAGTTAAAGGTTGATATTAATATGATTAATATAACTGCAAATAAGCTATGCCTTAATAATTCTTGCATTAAAGATTGGAGTGAAGTTAATGAAACAAGTTCAGGAGGTAATTCCTCATTCAATCAATCACTTACTGATAGCTTATATTATTCAATCACTAACCCAAAAAACTATATCAATCTAAGCAATCTCACAGGAGTGGCTTATATGAATAAAGCTAATGGCGGAAATTTTACAATAATAGACCCAGATTCTGGAGCAAGATTTGTTTTTAGTTTTAAATATAATGCTGTAACAGATGAAGTATTGCCTTATGTTAGTTTTTATGATGCCTTAGGTAATCCATGGGGTGCTATGGAGAGTTTGATGTTCTTAGTTGGTGATGATACATTCCTTTATTTTGCGAATGAAGCAGGGACATTAGTAGCTGATATAGAAGCAAATTCTTTTGATAAATCTATACATTTTGTTACACAAGGAAGTTATACAGATGGTTTTGATTTTGGTATTAGTGACGGAATGGGGGCAACAACAGGAGAGTATTACATGAAATCAACTGTTTTTGATGCGACTGATAATGAGATTAAAACAACTTCAAAGATAAATGGCTCACAATTATATGAAGGAAATAACAGGGTATGCACAGCAGTTAATGGTATTTGTGGAGGGATATATAATCTTACAGGTTACTTAAAGAATGGCTCAACTGAAGATGTATTATTGCATAATGGTAATTTTGCTGGAAATGTATCTGCTAATTTTTACAACGGAGTAAACATTTCTAAACTACCAATAGCAGGAAATTACAATTGTTCAGCAGGAACTGTACTGATGAATGTAACGACTAATTCAAGTGGAGTTTATGGGCAATGTGTTGCTATGAGTTCAGGTGGAGTAATGAATTATACAAATATAGCTATGAATAATATAAATGCAATTAATATAACCTTAACAGATATAGTTATTGCAGGAAGAGTTTTAGCTGGTGGTGTTGACCCAACATTCACAAACTCTGCTGTTTTAGCAAATGGAATTTCTGACCCAAATTTTAGGACAAGTGCGGTTTTAGTTTCTGGTCCAGTAATACAGGATAGCGGAATGTCAACTGATTGGAATGGAAATTTACTGTTTTACAATGTAGGGGATATTGATGGTAATGCACATGGAATAGTAGATATTACAAATTATTATATGTCAGTAGACCCGAACAATAGGATACTTTATGCAAATGACGGAGTAACAACAATGGTAAATTATTCAACGGCTGGGATAGTTGGTTTAGGGAGCGATAATGCCTTGGCTGTAAATGGCAACCAAATTTCTGGTACAGGGACTTATACTGGAACTGCTTATTTCTCTATGCCATTTCAGGGAGTAAGATATAAGAAGGTTGTAATAAGATTAAATGCAGAAACAGGTGCGGCAAGTTATACATTCCCAACAGCATTCTCTTATACTCCTGCTATTATGACTACAAATAGTTTAGCGGCGGCGTTAGTTACAACACTAAATAAAACAACAGTTACAGTTACAGGAGCGGCAAGTTCAGGATGGATATTTTTAGAGGGATATTAAAATTGGAGGAAAATAAGATGAAATTAGGAACAATATTAACATTAGCCTTAATCGGCTTATTGGTTATAGGTGGAGTAATAGCTGAATTAGCTACAACAAAAGTAACTATAAATAAAGACGTAAATGTGGATGCAAAAATAGCAGATTTAGCTACATTAGACAAGAGCAGGGACATAGGGAGTGAGATAGCTGATAAGGGAGTTATTGCATGGCAACAGCAGGAATTAAATAAAGCTGTAATGCCATTAAGGCAGGCTGTTAATAAAGCAATAGCCACTAAGGATATAGAAGTGATAAATAAGGCAACCGATTGTATTAATGCTGGATTGCCTAAAGAATGAACGAAGATAGGTTATTAGATAATAAGATGTTTTGGCAGGAAGAGCCTTATTTTATGGGTGAGATAAAGTGAACGAGAAAATAATGAATTATGCTGTATTAATCTTGATGTTTGTAGTTATGGCTTTGACTTGGATTAATCATAAAAATAAGACAATAGAATATGAGGAGAGAATTAAAGTTAAATTATAATCACGTCTTTTTCCCTAATTGGACGGTTTTAGCAGTTCCGTCCTTTAGGGTTTATAATATAACTATTTTTTACTTTAACTTATAAATTATAAGTGAGTTCTTATATTATAATAATTTGTAATCGCAACATTTATATATTGCTTAGTTAGTAACTATTACTATGAAAAACATTAACATACCATTAGATGATGAAGATTTTGACTTATTAGAAGAAGCAAAGGGAGAAGAGCAGAGCTGGAGAGAGTTTTTAATGACATTAGTTAAACCAAAAAAGAGGTAGATTAAAAATGCAACAACAAATAAATGTAACTGATAATATGTTGGTTGGCTCTACCAGAAGATTATATGAGCAGGGAGAGATAACAATAGGGCAATACGCACAAGTCCTAAGAAATTTTACCAGTCACCAGAAGAGAAACCATTGCCCTCTATTCAATGGTGGGCTTAATGTCCACTCTAGTTCTTCTTCTGGTGATATATTTTCAGAATTGGGGATAAGGCGAGAATAAGATGGATGAAGAAACAGTAGAAGAATTATCCAAGATTAGGATTTCAATAGAGGCATTAAAAAAAGATATGTTGGAGCATATCAATAACTTACAAACTGCCATAAAAGATAGTAACTATAATCATTATGTCCAGCAACAAGAAATACAGAAGATTAAAGCTGATATAGAGAAATTAAGAAATGAATTTAATTGAATTAATAAAGAGATTATGGAGTGAAAAGATTGTCAAAGATATTGATGAAGAGAAAGATAATGAAGCTCAATTAAAAAATATGAGAGGTTGATATTATGCCATACGAAACAGAAGAAGAAGTTGATTTGACAATACCGATGAATAAAGTAATTGAAGAGAAGAATCCTGATGATGAATTGATGAAGCATTATGACGATAATTTAGATGAAAGTGATGATGATGAGATATAACCCAAAAAAACAAAATCAATGGGAAGAAAAGAAGCATATTGCACCTAACGACAGGATAGATGCAACAGATGAGATTGATTTGGTTGAGGCTGAAGAAGATTTTTATGAGGATGTAAAATGAGAGATATGTCTGGTAAAAATAATCCTATGTATGGAAAACAACATAATAAAGAAACTAGGAAAAAAATTAGTGATATACTAAAAGAACAAGGATGTGTCGCTGAAAAAAATCATAATTGGAAAGGAGGACGAAGATTAAACAAAGGTTATATCCAATTATTTCTTCCAGAACATCCAACTGCTTGTGATAAAGGTTATGTTTTTGAACATCGTTTAATTATGGAGAAACATTTAGGTAGAACTTTATTATCTACTGAAATTGTTCATCATATTAATGGAATAATTAATGATAATAGAATAGAAAATCTAATGTTATTTTCATCTAAGCATGAACATTTATGGTTTCATAGAAAATTAAAGATGAAAAAAAATAGTATATAATCGCCTCTTTTTTCCTCATGGAGTTTGCTTCTCGCTTGCTCCATGAGGTTATGGTCATAATCCTTCGGGATGGAGAAACTAACATGGCAAACATAAGGGATAGTGCAAAGGCATTTGTGCCAAAGCAAACAAAAAACATAGCCGACCTAGATGTTGTGAATTTGGAGTGGCCAGTAGAGGAAAGAAGTGGAATAGATAAGGACAATAAGCCTTTCGAGTATAAGGTTGTTGTGAAGGATGGAGAGGATTATAGAATCCCTGCAAGTGTTCTAAACGCAATAAAGACAATAGTTGAAGCAAAGCCTAGCCAAAAGACAGTAAAGGTAGTAAAGAAGGGACAAGGTATGAATACTGAATATACAGTTATTCAGTTGGACTAAGATGGAAGTCTTAACTAACTTGCATAAGACAGAGAATCCAGATAGCTTAGAGATAGGAACTCCTAGTAAGGGTGGAGCAATTAAAATCTATTTGGATTTTTTAAATGTAGATGCAGCGAAGATTAAGATTGACAACGCAATAGAGGTAAGGAACTATGCGAATGCTAAACTCGCAGGAGTTTAGTTTTTTTTATTTTTTATATAAATTATAATGGAAAACTATTTAAATAAGTATCTCCATAAAAAAGTGATATAAAGGTGATATTAATGAATGAATTTGAAAAGTTCTATGGAAAATTAAGGAAAGATGGGGATAGCTTGGTTGTGACAATACCTTCTAATTATGTTACTTATGCTGGATATAAAGAAGGCGATAAAGTCGTTGTGATGATGAAAAAAGAGTGATGAAATTATGTTATATGCTTTAAATGAAAAGGAAGAAAAAATTAAGGCTATCCCTAAAATTAAGGCTATTTGTCCTCAATGTAAAAATTCTGTTATTTCTAAATGTGGTGAAATAAATATTTGGCATTTTGCCCATGAAAATTTAGAAGAATGTGATAATTTTAGTGAGGGAGAAACTGATTGGCATTTATTTTGGAAAAATATAATAAAAAAAGAATTTGTAGAAATAACTATACAAATATCACCAGATTGCAAACATAGAGCAGATATAAAAATATTAAATACTGTTTTCGAATTACAAAATAGCCCAATAAATCCTGAACAAATTAGAGATAGAGAAAATTTTTATGATAATATGGTGTGGATATTTAATGGAAATGATTTTATAAATAATTTTGATTATAATCCTAAATTCAATAGTAATTTATCGTCATGGGATTCAGACGCAAAACCAGATTATTATTCTTTTAGATGGAAACACCCTAGAAAATCTTTGATACATATAACTAAACCTTTTTTCATTGATTTTGGTAGTATAATATTTCATGTTAAAAAATTTAGTTTAAAGCCTACTGGAGTTGGTTGGGGTTATAAGCTAACTAGATATGAATTTATAAAAAGATATTTTAAAAATTATTTATCAGATGAATTTACTGAAAATGGAAGGTTATTCAATGACTGAAGATAAATTTGCTCTCGCAGAGAACAACAAGTCAATGGATGATGCAAGGTATAACGCTTTAGTTGAATTTCTCAATAAAGAACTAATCAAAGAAAAAGTGGAGATAGTAAAATTATTCTGCGATATTAGGGATAAAGAAGGAACTAATCCTGCAAGAGATTATATAGAAAACTTATTTGAAGAAAAAGTATTCAAGGAACACACATATTCACAATTCAAGAAAGAAGTAGATAAGAGATATAAAAAGTCAGATGTTAAGATAACACAAAAAGATAAGGCTGTAGCCCGTTCTCTTACAGGTTTAAGAGTTGATAACTACTTAGATAATGCTAAAATATTATATTCAAGAAAACCATATTTTTATGATGAATCTGGTATATGGTGGTTATGGACTGGCAATAAATGGGAGATAACTGATGATACTGATATGGAAAGGCTGCTTGATGAGGAATTAGGTTTTTATGGCCAAACAGTAAGTGCTAGTATTAGAAATAATCATTTAACAAGTATGAAATGGGTAGGAAGGAAGCATAAACCAAAGGATGCACCAAAAAAGTGGATACAGTTTAAAAATAAAGCATTTAGCATAAAATCATGCAATATTTATGAAGTTACAAAGGATTTCTTTTTTACTAATCCTATTCCATGGGAAATGGGAGAAATTGAAGATACTCCTACTATGGATAAGCTATTTGAAGAGTGGGTTGGAAAGGATTATGTAAAAACTCTATATGAAATTATAGCTTATTGCTGCTATACTGATTATCCCATCCATAGAATATTTTGTCTTGTTGGTTCTGGAAGCAATGGTAAAAGCCGTTATTTGGCTTTAATCGAGAGATTTTTAGGGGATAATATTTGTGCTTCTGAACTAGATGACCTAATTAATAATCGTTTTGAGAGCTTTAAACTATATCGTAAGCTGTGTTGTGTAATGGGTGAAACTAATTTTGGTATATTAAATAAGACTTCTTTATTGAAAAAGCTGTCTGGACAGGATATGATAGGATTTGAAAAGAAGAATAAAGACCCATTTACAAGTCATAATTATGCTAAAATTCTAATAAGCAGCAATTCTTTACCTATTTCAGATGATAATACTGATGGATTTTATAGAAGATGGACAATTATAGACTTCCCTAACCAATTCCCAGAAGGCAAGGATATATTAGAAATAATCCCACAAGTTGAATATAATAATCTTGCAAGAAAGTGTATGAATATATTAAAAGTGTTGCTAGAGAAAGGAGTTTTCACTAATCAAGGCAGTATACAAGAAAGAAAAGACAAATATATAGAAGTAAGCAATCCTATCAGTTTATTCTTAAATGCTACTTGTAAAGCAGAAATTGGTGGTTATTGTAATTATGGAGAATTATATACCCTTTATGTTCAATACCTCAAAAAAATTAAGAAGAGAAGGGTTAAAAGTTCAGAATTTAAGAAATCACTTGAAGATGAAGGATATTATGTGGAAAAGACCTCAAAAAGGCTAAATGGTGATTGGATAAGTGGTTTTTGGGTAGAAGGACTCTCAATTTTGGAAAAATGTGACAATTATGCACGTATTCCTACTCCAAATTCACATATGGGTAATAGAGTAGAAACAGATGCACAAATGTCACAAATGTCACAAGAAGAGGTAGTTTTACCCTTAAACTGGGATTCTAGGCTAATCCATCATGTAAAATGCACTATTGAAGATTGTAATGAAAGCGAGTGTAACTTTGATAGCTATAATGTTCCATATTGTAAGAAGCATTGGGAGGAGATGGCTATAAGATGAACCACCTAAAACACCACATAAGGCTAGTAAGAGAATTAGAATACTGGGTAAAATAGGTTAAGATAACACAAAGGAAACTAAAGAGAGCCAAGAAGCTGTTAAGGGAGTTGGAAAAGGCAGAGGGTTTGAGACAATAGAAATATTATTAGTTGCTCACGGTGGAAATCATAATGATACTATTTGTGTTGTGGAGAGGAAACAAAATGTCAAATGAATTAGGCAGGTGGAAAGAATGATTAAAATACTAAACCTATATGCAGGAATCGGCGGCAATCGTAAGCTATGGGGGGGGGATATTATGGTTACTGCTGTTGAAATTAACCCAGAGATTGCTAAGATTTACCAGGACTTCTTTCCTAATGACAAGGTTATAGTAGCAGATGCACACCAATATCTTTTAGACCATTACAATGAGTTTGATTTTATATGGAGTAGTCCGCCATGCCCTACACATAGTATTCTTAATAGAACAGGAAGACATAAAACTACAAGATACCCGGATATGCGTTTATATCAAGAAATAATTTTTTTACAATACAATTTTAAAGGTGATTATGTAGTTGAAAATGTTAATCCTTATTACGAGCCATTAATATTACCTCAATATGCAGGTAGGCATTGTTTTTGGAGTAATTTCAATATTTCTAATTTAGATATTCGTAGCCCAAAGGCAATAACAGAGATGACTAAGTTTGAGATTATGAAATACCTAGATATTTACTTAGATAAGAATATTTACATTAAACCAAATCATTGTGAAAGACAGATTCTAAGAAATTGTGTTCATCCAGAACTAGGCTTACATATCTTCAACTGTGCCTTTAAGGTAAAACAAAAGCAACTAAATGAGGTATTCCAATGAATAAAGAAGATGGCAGGTGGAAAGGATGACATTTGTTGATACTGATATGTATATTAAAAGAGCAACAAGGGCAGGCAGAAGAAATCCCGCAGGAAAAGGAACAGAAAGGGATTGGTATTTAATTAAAGCGAACGGAAGTTATGCAAGAGTTCCAATAGGTGATATATGTTTTCCCTTAAAATATTTAGGAAAAAGATGTAAGATTAAAATTGAAATAATTGATTGAGGTAAATAACAATGTCAAATGAATCAGGCAGGTGGACAGCAGGAGAGATAATAGAACATATAGCTAAAAAAGGTATGTCAGATGAAATGTTCTTAGATAAGGTTTTCTACTCCGCAGATAAGGCAGTGCTGAAAGAGGATATTGAGAATAAAATAAAATTACTTAAAAAAAACCATAATGCAATAGGATGGATTTCAATAGTATCTGCCTTAGAAGAATTATTAACCCTATCAAAATCAGAGGAGGATTCAAATGGAAAAGAATGAAATAACAATAGATGGAAAAGAATATATTTTGAAATCAAGTATAAAACTTCCATCAGAAAAAGCAAGCCCTAAAGGAACTATGCCCTACAGAATAATAAGGACATATTCGGCAGGAGTATTTGCAGGATATATAGCAAAGAGAGTAGGTAAAGAAGCAATACTAAAAGAAGCCAGAAGATTGTGGTACTGGAAAGGTGCAAATAGCCTAAGTGATTTAGCTCTAAATGGAGTTAAGTTTCCAAAAGAGTGTAAATTTACTGCACCAGTGGATTGTGAAGTAACTGAAGTAATTGAGATACTTGAGGTTACTGAGAAAGCGAAAAAGAGTATTGCTGAGGTAGTTGAATGGTCTCAGTAGATTTTGGCTTTGGCTCTGGCGATGGCTATGGCTCTGGCTCTGGCTCTGGCTTTGGCTCTGGCGATGGCTATGGCTCTGGCTCTGGCTCTGGCTTTGGCTCTGGCGATGGCTATGGCGATGGCTATGGCGATG
>Ga0209777_10001736_pt1 | contig 30516 bp, 46 predicted proteins | sample FrelakmetHBP12HB_FD_187147 | JGI IMG/M metagenome (GOLD analysis project Ga0209777, IMG submission 187147) | Freshwater lake sediment microbial communities from the University of Notre Dame, USA, for methane emissions studies -HBP12 HB (SPAdes)... | ecosystem: Environmental > Aquatic >... | reverse complement strand
AGATATAAATTCGGCTAAAAATATTCTCCGTTTCGGGCATGAAACGCTGGAGCTATGCAGCAAAGCTGCATAGCGAGGGAAGCCCCTGCCTTTAGGCAGGGGAGGATGTCACCTTCTTTTGGTATGCCCTCTCGGCTCATTTTTCCCATCCTGTGTCATTAGGATCACTGTGTAAACATCGCTTTAACTCATCTGGGTATATGATAGATGGATCTTTTGTTTCCTTCTTGACTGTTTCCTTTTTTAAACTTCGATAGAGAGAAACCCGATTAATATGATTCACCAGATTAAAAATAGTGTCAGGCTCAAGGTATATCATATTTGTTGGGTTTAATGATCCATTCTCGGTTGTCAATACGATTTGATGGCCGTCAAATTCGGAATAAACGCCATCGCCTAAATACGTCTTTTTATTGATTTCACTTCGGCTCATTCGTGGCACGCTTTCAGAAGTAGTTTATTTTCTTCCCGTAAAATTTGCACATCCTTACCCATAATGTGACCAAGAGTTATAAGAGCCGCTACCACTTTATTGTTGCCCTCTGAAGCTAGTTCCTCTAGCTGAATATTAAAAATCTCCATCAATTCTTGCGCTTCTTTATTCAAAAGATCGTTTGACATTTCAGGTTTCTCCATATGTAGTTTTGCCCGTTGCACCTTTACATTCTTCGCAAAGAATCTCTGCATCTGAGATAATGGCACAGTAAAAAGCGCATACCCTTTATCATACGTGCCGTAAAACCCCTCCATTTATGGTGGGGATATAAGGCACCAATATGTTATTTACAAAATAAAATCTTTTTTGTATCAAAACAGATTTCCTTGTGAATCAACAAGCCCTTTGTATCCACATTTCTTGCATGTTGCAATCTAAAATTGATTCGTTCACTGTTGTTTCTTTTTTTTCTCTTTGTTCTTTTCTGGGTATGTCAATTTGTTATATACTCCTATTGCTGTTTGAACATCATAGTCATCTAAAGTATCGGCTACTATTTTTTGAATTTGCATTTCTCTGTGGTTGACCGCCTTATAATAACAAGCAGGGCAAATGTTGGTAACAAGATCCCCAGTTTCATAAATCCAGCTTGAAAACTTTACTTTGCATCGTTCACATATATGTCTCATTACAAACTCCTATGAATAGCATCTAATTAAAAAATAACATTCATGGTTATATTCATTTTATGGGGTGAGTAGAAATATTCAAACTTATTTTAGCACATCTCAAATATATATTTGTATATTTTTTTTATATTTGGAGTTTATTATGGCTTTTGATCTAAAACGTACATTTTGTACACAAACACTTGGTCGTCCATTAGCTGCTGGTACTGTAGTCAAACAAGAAGGTTTGCTTCTTTGCTCAGTTCTACAAGATGGTGTAGAGGCATTACAATTAGTGGATATCGTTACAGGTAGAGAAGTTCCTGTCGGATATTCGAAAACCGCAGATTCTTTGCCAGATCGTACATCGGCTGTTGAAATAGTCACAGTTCCTAGCGCACCTTCGTCATTAGAGGCAGATCTGCGTAACACTAATGTTGCAGCAGGGCTTGTTCGTGCAGTTGACTCGAATGGTACATTATTAGCAATTGACACTACCTATGCCGGTGTTCCTGCTCTCAACACAGTTAAGATTGATCTTAATCAAGGTCGTGTTAAGTTCAATGCAAGTCAAGCAGGGCTTGATGTCACTTTTACGTATCTCTACTTTTTAACATTAGTAGAAGCGGAACAAAAATTTGGTCAAAGATTCGTTAATAACTGGGGTTTACATGCACAATTTGGTTTTTGTGAAGTTGGTTCTGGTCACGTTGAACTGTATACCGATCAATTTGATGCATCCGTTGATTGGAGCGTAAACAATCCAATTTTCCTTGGAAACGGTGGTCAACTTGTTCAAGCTGGTCCCGGTCCTCAATTAAAGGCCGAAGTTATCAGCCTACCAAGTTCGGATATTCCTTACCTTGGTGTTAGAATTCACTTCAGCGTATTCTAATATTGAGTATGCTCGAATGAGTAGGGGTGGTTAAAAAACCACCTCTTTTTTTTATTTTTAATGTTGATTAGCTTTTTGCATCACCCGCAGTACAAACTTTTTAAGTTTTTCTTCATCATTGTATTCCAAAGAATCCGACATTTTTACAGTTCCCCAGTTGTCTTTAAAACTATCTACATTGGTATTTAATGTTCGTACCCACATCATATGATTTGCTTCATCTTCTTCTATTTCCCAGTTGATATATTTATCATCAAAATTCAAAGTTATCCTTGCTTTTAGAGTTTTACCTTTACCAATATAATCTCTATATTTCTTTACTGGTTCACCTTTTACTTCTCCATAAGGCTTAAGTAGTTCAATTAGTAGATTTTGAAGTTCTTGAAGTCTTGAAAATTGCCCTCTTTTTATATTTTGTGTTTCAACATCCTCTATCTTTAGTTTCTTTGGGTTTAGAACTAAAAGTTGAGTCTCCCAAGCATGGATGCTTTCAGTGTCATCAAAAATAGCATCATAGCCAAGAGATCTGAAATCTTTGTTCCATTTGGCGGATAGTTTTTTATTCCCTAGAATATAATAATATTTTAATGTTTCCCACCATGTATCCGGTGTGGCATAACTTTTTTCATCGCTATAGGGGATATTTAACTTATCTAGGATACTTTTTCTTTTTTCCACAGTGGTTTTTGAGATATCTAATATGTTAGTGTCATCCATTATACTGACAACTATCTTATACTTTTTATCTTTCCAAATATGTCCTTTTACTTTGAATTCGATAGGAAAAAGATATATCCCTGCTGGGTCTTGGTGAAACTGTTTAGGGTTTATTCCAAGCTTGTTTACATTTGAATAATGCACCCATTTATCTGAGGACCAATCTTCATAAGATGCTAATACTTTGTAGAGTGCTGATATGAGTTTATTGCGCTGCATCTCAGCCCCTAAAATTGTTTAGTACTGCTTGATTTATTCCTATTGCGATAGTATCGAATTTGTAGTCTGGTGTTTCACGCCATTGACTTTTACCTAATGACTTTTCGAATACTTCTTTCCCTAATTTAAATACCGAATCTTTGAGTCGATCTATCATTCTCCTAGAATTGCTATTAACAGAAGCGATTACAACCCAACCATTCAATAATTTTTCTACAAATTGTTTAGACACATTTCTGATATCTAAAAGATCCTGTGGTTCTATTCTACCTGATTTTGCAACAATCCCTACAATATAAAGATGTTTTTTTAGTTCATTTTCTCGATAACGAAACATAATATTGCCTGTCGAAATACAATGCTCTGTACCCAGATGTCTATAAATTTCTTCTTCAAGATTTAGTTGCTCTATAAGTTCAGGGCTTTTACAGAAATATTTTTCTATCTCAGCCCTGTATTCTTCTTTGGGTATTTCTATGATTGGTGCGGCTACTAATTTTCTAAGTACAGATATTAATTTATGTTTATGCACTATATTACACCCTTATAAGAATCAAATGTAAATATCTTCACTATACGCTGATGGGTCTGCCGGTTCGTTTTCAAGGTTAGAAGTTTCGAAGTAACAAACCCCTGTACATAATTGCATTCCAAGGCGCTTATTTTCGCCCCAGATGCCGCCCGGTGGGAGCATATGGTCGCAGCTATGGGCATCCATGTTATCGATCTTACCGCATACTGAGCATATGAAATTTGAAACGGTAGCTCCCATAGAGTAACCTTTTCTTTTTTTGCTCAATATATCTTTTATTAGCTGCGGGTCTTTAGAGCGATCCCATATCGTTAAGACATTAATTTTCCAAATATCATATTTTGGAACGTATTGCATTGATGCATCAACGTGAACACCTTTAGCTTTAGTGGGGTCTTCGTTACAATGGTCAACATGACATGGTTTCTTTTTAAAAGTTTCATAGACCATCATACCGTATAGTGGGTCAAAATGGGTCGTTTCCATTGTGGGAAAACATTGTAAATTTCGATTTGGTATGTCACAAGTTACGATGGGAAGAGCAACAATAACGTAGTCTTCCGGCTTTGAGGATATGTGGTAGCTTTCCCCTGCGGCAGGTAAAAAGTCTAAATCCAGTTCTATTTTTGGATAGTTCATAGCTTGGATAATAGCTTTTTTCTGATTTCCTGCTTTTAATATTTCTATATTTTTATGTGCTTCATACTGATACTGCGGTTTGACAATACTACCTTTAACAAAATGACCATCTGGGATAATTTGCCTAGTCATGATTTTTTTATGTAGTGTCTCTATAGCTCCCATAATTTTCCTTTCTAAGATAACAACTAACTTAAATCTAACCATGACTAGGTTATCTTTAATATATGACCATTCTAAGTTTTCTAAGTTTTCTGGGTTTTCTGAACAAGGATGCTAAAATGAAAGAAAAATTATTTAAAGTACTCAATAAAATTGTTGCGGTTGAAACTAATTATGAACTTAGGATTGCCAAAACAGTTATGGCTTATTTAGAACTTTCATACTTATTTTACCAATCAGCACATTGGCAAACAAAAGGTTCCGATTTTTATGGTGATCATTTACTCTTTCAGAGGCTTTATGAAGGCGTGCGAGAAGAAGTAGATGGACTAGGTGAAAAATTGGTAGGTGTTTATGGTGTAGAGAACGTAGATATTTATCGTAGGCTACAGAATATCGTTGCACTTTCAAATTTTCTAACCCTTGAGTACATCCAAAAAGAATATATTGGTACTAGCTTACTGCTGGAAGAAAAAATATTAGATCTTTTGCAGGAAGCGGATTCTTTAGAGTTTAGTTCGGGTACAAAGGATTTGTTTGCCGGTTTTGCTGATACTCATGAAGGTCATTTGTTTTTATTAAAGCAAAGACAAACAAATAGTTAGTCATTTACTTGTTTCTTAAACATTCTGGCTTGACCATCTCGGTGATTGTTTGTTTAACCATATCCTCATAGCCGAAGGTCCAATTGAACCAACGATAAAGTCTAAAACAGCCGTAGGCAATTGTTACAACTAATAAAAAACCTAGTATGGTTGCGATTAATGTTCTCATTTCAAAATCCTTTTTTTTTATTTTTTTTCTTCCCAGTAACCTACATAACGACCTGAAATAATATTTCCAAAAAATGTCGTTGTACCTATCCATCTTGCTATGCCATCTTTAGCCTCATTACCGCATTTTATGCAAATTCCAGAATTATGCGATCTTTGAATATGTTTGCATTCAACGCATTTGTAAACTCGTCGATAATCCCCGATATTTTTAATCTTTGACATTAAAATCCCTCAATATTTTATCTAATCTGTGTTTATAGGTATGATGGTTTAAAAAATATTCATACCCTGTTTTTGCTATCCGGTTTCGTTCTTCTTCATTATTGAGATAATATTCTATTTTTTTCTCAGCATCTTCAAGCGATTCATCATATGTAACAAAATGAGTACCATCTAGTCCTAACTGATCGAGTCCGTTACAACAAGGGTATTTGTTTATTAGTGTAAAACCACCACTTCCTACTGTTTCAAATAGGCGTGTGCCTATATTACAAAATATGGTTTTTTCAATCATGATTTTACTTTTATTGTATATCTCATTAACGGCTGGCCCACGTACATCCTTAGTAAACACCCCACCAAATTTTTGTGCTAGAGCATTCATCAATTGTTTACGTGTAGTCGATTTCCTGACCACAATGTCATCAAATTGACCTACAAAACCTATATTGTTTTCTTTCTCTATATCTAATGGTTTATACAATTCTGGATAAAATGCCCCCGGTAACCATTCCACGTTATTAAAACCACGTAGCTTTAAATGCTGTGCGTCTACGTATTCAGATATGTAGACTTTATCAAACACAAGGGGAACTTGCGCGACAACTGAGAACATCATATGAAATGCATCCCACCAATATAAAATACGGGGGTGGAGTTTTTCAAATCTTTCTAGATTCCATAAGTCGTACCCAAAATCTAAAAAGAAATATAGATCCACACCTCCAGTTGGCATTTCCCGCCAATGTGACCAAGGATACCAATGTAGCAATTTTATGTTGGGGTGATTTTCTAATGCCCTTTTCCAAAAACCATAATGGTGCCAACCATCTGTGTCATGCGAATAATTATCACCGCAAATAAGAACTATGTTAAACATGATCAACCAACTTATAGATATCTGTTAAATTGTATTCAAAGTTTTGATTTTTTTGATAATCAAAAAGTGTTTGTTTTTCTACGGGATTTGGAAATCTATTGTTGTTCGATAATGACGTTCCAAAATCCATTTCTTGATTAAAACCTATGTGATAACCTGTAATGGAAGAGATAGACCATTTTGATTTAGTCATAAGAGTACCATCGGGTGTTATGTAAAATGGTCCATTGCGGAGTGAAGAATTAATATAGTGTTTTGTCGTGGTGCATAGGCTGTTTCCAGTAACATGCAAATTACCTGTGTTGTTTTTCCATTCAGGTAGAAATGTATTCTTAGTACCAGATTTTGTGGTAATGTTAAAATGATCTGAAGATGAATTTTCTATTGAAGTAGAGAAACCAACCACATCAAAATACTTTAATCGTTCATTGAACACTCTGGTCCAATATGGCATTAGACTTCTTAGGTTTTGAGGTAGTATAAAATCTTCTTCGAGGATTATAAATTTTTCTGGTTGTATGTGCTGGAGTAAAAGATTAAAACCAGCAAAACAAACATTTTCAGGTGTTTCATAGATAGATAAGTTTAATTTGTTTTTGAACTTCAAAACTACTTTTTTGGTTTCTTCTGTCGGTTGGCTCATTAAAATATGTACAGGCACAGTTGGATCGAAAGCGAGGCTATATGTTAAAGAATTTAAAGTCATTTCAAGATACAAAGCTCTTGAATGCGTTATCATCAATATGGGTATGCTATCTACTGGGGGTTTGCTATAATACCAAAGTGTGGAAGTAGCAATAAACGGGCATCCATTTTCAGCATCCATATATGAAATGGGTACATTTTTTGATAATATTACGGAGCATTTTATTGATTGTTGCTGCGCCAAAACATTCCAAATATGTGAGATTCTTATGTGTGGGTTGATATAGTGTATGATAGGGGTATTTTTCATTATATAGTCAGGATCAAGTACAAGACCGATACCCATAGCATCTAATTCTGCTTGTAATCTATTAACTGCATCTATCTCGAAAGGATCAAAACGAACTCGTGCTAGTGGTAACATATGTTTTTCTCAGTAAAGTGGAGTTTGTAGGAAACAGTTATATTAACGGTATACCGGAGGAAAAACAAATGAAAAAATTGATATATGCGTTAAAAAAAGTAATTGCTGAAAAAACTTTTGATTGTAGCAATTATGACGTAGAGGTTACCGATTACGATGAGCTTTCTTTTGAGAAAGGTTTCCCTGAAACTAAAAGCACACCATCAACATCGGCTATTAAGAAGGTAAGGATTAATTCTATTTTCATAGCGGGTCTTTTTGAAGAAGATGAAATCCAAAAAGGTGATAAACTAAAATTTAATTTTACCTTTGTTGATGAAGACGGTTTCAAATATTATATCAAAAATGAAATAGCTACTGTTGATCAGATTGAATTGAAACCAAAAGGCTTTCAGATCGAGATGAAAGATTTTTATATTTCAGCGAAAGGAAATGTATTATAAGAACTTATTGTTTTTATAGGGAAATTTGATTTTTCAGGTTTACGTGTATTGTAGAAATAAGTCAAATGGGCTGACAGAGACTTGAACTCTGGACCTAACGGTTATGAGCCGCTTGCTCTGACCAACTGAGCTATCAGCCCCTTTGTTTTTTGAATATATATGTGAACAGATCAAAATACACAAGTCAATTATTCTTCAAAATCCCAATCACCTTCAATCGGTTGTTTTGGGGTATTTATTTTTTGGTATCCTTGAAAATCATCGGGAGTTACTATATCTCCGTTGACTTGGTTAGAGGCTGTTATTGCTTCTTTTACAGTTTTTCTATTTTCTTTGATTGTGTCAAAAGTCAATTCAAAGTCTGTCATAATACTCTCCTTATATTCCACATTATTTTCTGGAACTTTAATTACATAAACATTAGGTCTGAGAATTTTTATGTTCTCATGCTTAATTTTTCTTATCATATTTTATATTTCTATGCTACAAAAGCTTTTATTTGAGCTACGGTTAAAATGGTACCATTCTGGGCTACTTGAATATATCCACGTTCGACAAAATCGATTAACTGGGCACCGTAGCTTGCACGATATATCTCATTTTGGATTATACTTTCAAGCATAATGTCATCAAATTCAGTACCTCGTGCATCTATAAAAATACCCTCTTGAAATCCTCTATACTGTAATGAACCAATACAGCCAGAATTTCTTTTACCTATAACTAAGTCATTTCTAGCAGCACCTATAACTAATACGGCTCGACTTTTATCTACCCCGTAAAACAAACCATTTGAAACAAACATAGTCGGTGTTAATTGAACATTAATCATAGAACTACCCCCTTGTTATAATATAAATATAACAGTAATCTATATATCGGATAGAGAGTGCTATTAACACTACTTGATTTCCTGTACGACATACGGCATACTTCAGTTAAGCATATTCAAACTAAAACTGGATTAAAAATGAATTCAAAACTTGATACGACTCTTGATATTGTGGGATGTACAACAAAAGAGATTAATTCTTTTTTTGAAAACTGGCATGAACATACTGAATTGACACGATTAGAGACTATTCGGGCGTTAAGAGTATCTGGGCATCTTTCAACTAAGTATAAGAGCGAATGTTGTGAAGACTTTAAATGCCCGTTATTTGGCTTTACTTTAATTAAGCCATGCGGCTTAATGACATGCCAATATCACACACCTGTTACTGTAAATCCAGTTCAGGTTCAATTGGCACATGGCTGCAAAAACTGTTTAATAAATTGTTTAGATATTTCTAAAAATAATCGAATGTCCGCGCATGAGGTAGCCAACATCTTGGGAATATCCGTATCTGAGGTCAATAACAGCAACGCCAATGCAGTTTCTAAAGTAAGGCGGCAAAAGATTAGGGAGAATCTTGAGAAGTTCCAATTGCCCCGTTTTAAGTATTTAACGGGGCATTGTGTTTTTTGTGAGCAATATATTCAAGATGAGTTGGAGATGAATTTATGGCCGGAACTAACTATACAATCTACTAAATATGGTTGGTGTTCATTTGAATGCAAAGAAAAAAAGCCAAAATGGCAATTTGCTATTGAAAAAGAGTTTGGTTGCAACTATCTTGACGCACTGACAGTGGGCTATCTGTTGTATAATAACATTGAAAGTCTAGGTGGAATTTTTTTCATAAATAAAGAAATCATATCAAAATTAAAGTATGGCATTCAAAAAAATTTCACATTCCTTAAAACTACTTTTGCATGAGGTTTTCCATGGAATTTGCTCTTTACGTGTCTTATGATTTAGGTATTACTTTTGTAGAGCATAAAAGATCGTCATCTCTTGAATATCTTGAAAAAGATTATAACCTGTTTGAGAAAAATTGGCTTCGTTGGTACATTAATGATGAGAAAAATAAAACTATAAAAATATGTACAATATATCAAAAAATAATGGAACAGATGGATGTTTTGAAACAACAAGAAGAGCCATATGCTTTCGCCACAGATGACGTAAAAATTAGAGAACTTCTTGCGGAATTTGGTGTGTGTGCTATGTCTTCGGATGAAGTCATTTCAAAAATGAAAGCTGAAACTGGTATGTTGAATTAAGGGGTTTGATTCAGTAACGTAAAATCTAGACAAATTTAAACGAATATTTTAGAATGAGAATTGAAAGAAAGCATACTGGTTTCCCAGTATGCTTTTTTTTACTTAGTTGGTGTTGCTGGTGCTGTTGGTGTAGTTACAGGGGGAGTTGTAACAGCCGTTTTTATGAACTGTTGAATTCCTGCTAAACTTGCCGATAGTTGTGCTATCGTTTGGCTTAGTAAAAATCCTTGCGATTGTGGATCAACCCCAGTACCAATTTTTTCAATTGCTGTTGCTTCTTCCATGTTTGGTTCTGCAACATCTTTAACGGCTCTTAATAATAGTGAATCAAGGGCACCGTTAAGCCTCGATGAACCACGTACCAAGTTTTCGTTCATTTGTTTTCCCGCGATCCTACCATCTTCCATCATGGCCTGAAAGTGCATCGAAGGGAATTCTCCGAGATTTTTGAAATTTGAATTACTGACCGCATCAACGACAGCCGACTCTAATTGTGTGCTCATAGAAGTCTCCTTTTAAACTAAATGTTATGTACACAACATTAAAAATAAGTATGGGAATGGATTTTTGTTCAATGCAGTTTATTTAAATTCAATTTTTTTGAAATTTTACCAAATCTCTTAAATGTCTTATGTTGTAAGTAGAGCGAACAAAAAAATAAGTAATATGCCATATCACAAATCACAAATGGAGTTGCGATATGAAGCAATGGACCGACAAAGAATGGTTTTTTTGTCTGTCATGTTTCTATAATAGTTCTACTTTAGATCAAGCTCTTTCTTCATTCAGTAGTCACTATAAGCGTACCAAAACAGAAATATGTAAAAAGTTAGAAATCGAACAAATTAATCTTCTGGACTATTTGGGGGCAGGACTAAAAAACAGTATTACTAAACGTCAGCTTATCCGAGAATTAAAGCAGGTTTATAAAATTCTCGGCACTTCCTTTACTCAAAAGCAGTTTAACGAATTCAGTCATATCAAGTCTCATACCGTTATTGGTTATTTTGGTGGATGGGAGATAGGACTTGAAGAAGCTGGGTTATTAAAGAAGTTTAATAACTATAATTCATTAATAGAGCAAATACAATCCTTTGATCCTACAAAGGAACTTGATGAAAATTGGAAAAAAGAAAAACAGCAATTACTCCATAAAGCGGAACAACGCAAAATAAAATATTTAAGAGAACAATCCCAAAAATGTGACATAGTAAACGAAATGATCAAAGAGGCGGTTGCAAAAGCCGATCCCTTGATTGTAGATGTTACGGTTGTTAAAAAAATCACCAAATACAAGAGTAAATCTCGTCTTACGTTGTGGTTTGAATTTTCAGATTTGCAGCTAGGTACACTTATAACTTTAGAGGAGATGGGCGGCCTTACTCAACACAATTGGGTTATCTGGCAAGAAAAGCTAAACATCTGGAAAATGCAAGTAATAGAAAAAATAGATACATATAAGAAAAACCATCAGATAGATAGGGTGGTTATAGGATGTTTGGGCGATATGGTTGAGGGCCAAGATATTTTTAAATCACAGTTATGGCGAATAGATTCTAATGTTATTGATCAGGCTATTAACGGAGCCAATGATACAGCAGCGGCATTTACAGAAATATTTTTAACCCACCATGATATTCATTTTGATATTTTTGAAGTTTTTGGGAACCATGGCCGTGTTGGTGCTAAAGGAGAATCCCCATATAATTGTTCAATGGATAAAGTGTTCCAAAGAATGCTTCAAGGGCAATTAGAAAAGGTTACGCATCTTAAAAACTATGCATACCATCAGAATGAGGCTTGGTTCTATTTTGTTGAGATTTATGGTTGGAATCATCTATTACTTCATGGTGATCAAGGTATGTCCAAACTCTGGTCAAACAAACCCACTATAAACGGGTTAGAGAAAGGACTGACTCGATATAATCAAATGTTTCAACAACAAATTCACTTCATTCATTGTGGGCATTTTCATAGTGATGTTGCTATGTCATTTAATCTAAGCCAAATTCTGATCAACGGTTCGTTTATCGGCACGAGCACTTTTTCAGCTTCTCAAATGGTTGCCTCAAGTCCTCCTATTCAAGTTCTACATGTCTTTGAACCTCGAAGTGGTTTGTATGCTACAGAAAGAATACTTTTATCCACAGAACAGGCTAAAAAATCGCTAGAACCTAAAAAATTGGACGTTTGAAAACAATAAATTTTTGAGGTGATAAATGGATATTTTAATAACAGAGGCAATATCTAACAACACTGTCAATCGTGTACTTCAAGAAATACTAATCAAAAGTGATACTGATAAGGAATCAGACATTAGGGTGTATATTAATTCACCGGGTGGTGATGTTGAATCTGGATATGCGCTACATGAAATGTTAAAACTATCAACTCGCAGGGTGTGTACGTATGCTGTTAACGAGGTAATGAGTAGTGCTATAACGGTATACCTAGCTGGTGAAGAAAGGTATGCCACAAACTACAGTAATTTTATGATTCATGCACCTTTCCATGAATTAGAATCCGAAGATGGTGTAAATATGACAACAGATTCGTATAAAAAAAATCTTAAAGAATTAGAAGCATCTACAAATGAATATTTCAAAATGATCTCCTCTAATACTGCATTAACCCCTCAAAAAATTCGAGAGTACATAAGTAAAACTAATGGTGAGTGGTACTTTAAGGGAGTGATGGCCAAAAAATTAGGTATCGTAACCAAAATAGGGGTTCCATTTTTCTAATAGCTTGATACTCTAAAAATGCTTACATTTAAAATATGTAGTACACGGGGAAAATCTAACGGGGGGGGTTGGAATGGAAAAATATTATATTGGGGATGATGCCAGTAAAAATGACGCTGTAGAAGGAAAACCAGAAAAGATAACTCTGGAAATTTTAAAAGAAAAAGTAAAAAATATGTGTATTTATGCAGAGGTTGAAGTGAAAAGCGAACGTAGGGCATCTGTCGTAATACATAAAAATACAGGTACTACTATGTACTTATCAAGCGAATTTAGTGACCATTACTGGCTTCAAGCAAATGCAATTAAAAAAGAAGATCATGACGGAATTATAAGATATCATTTTGTATTGGACTAATAATGCTGTTTGATTCAAAATCACCCTTTATTCCAACTATTATAATTGTTGAGGAATTACATTCTGAGTTTCGTGGCTATTGTCTTAAAGGCAGGGAATTTATTTTAAAAGAACCTGTACCACGAGAAGATTTCGCAATTACTTTAGAGGGAAATAAGGTAAAAGATAAATATTGGGTGGTATCGAAAAAAGAATATATGCGTGTTGTACCTGAAGCACATGATTGGGATAGTGATGAAATATATATCCCCCTTTTCGTAGCCAGACCATCTTTCCGACCCCGTTATATTAACACAACTAAGGTATTGTGAGGGCATATGGATATTAATAATTTGGAAGAAAAAAATAAAAAAAAGAGAAAAGAAATGAATGATAGTATCATAAGACGATTAAAAACAGGAGATGCCTTACAAGACCCTTCCAGATTGACATGGTTTCCACCTAGACCGATCATAGAAAAAGATAAAGAGGCAGTACGAAGTATTTATGGCAAAGATGCAAAAATAGTAGGACCGAATAAACCAGATAAGGTAAGCTTAGTAGTAGAACCAAATACACCACACCATATGGTATCTAAGATATCTAACATATCTGATGACTCGGAGTAAATTATGAACATTAATGAAGCATTTAAAAGGATAATAGAGACAGGGGAAAAGAAAGAAGAAAAAGAGAATAAAGAGAATAAAGAGAATAAAGAAAATGATGAGGGAAATGATACTATAAAAAGCGATGCAAAAAGTAGTGTAGATGCTATAGACTTAGAAGAAATTGGGCAAAAATTTAATGTTTATGATACACTCGCTAAACAACTATCAAATATTCATAAAGAGCATTCTAAAGCTTTGAATGATATAAGAATTCAAAAGATTGCTGTTATGAAAGAACTTCTGAAGCATATAGAAAAATAAAAAAAGTAGTTATATTTAGACTAGTTATTGGAGAAAGGAATAGAAAATGGAAAACACTAATTTGTTTGATAGCGCAGTAGATTTACCCGACATTGAAATCAATCCCACAACGGAAGGCTATACCTACATTGCCGAACCAGATGCTAAAAACTTAGCTATTAAGTTTGGTATTATTGGTACTGGGCAAGGTGGTTCGAGATTGGTAGACATGTACCATCAAATAGGCTATCGCAGGGTTTGTGCAATAAATACGACTTCTCAAGATTTTTTAGGACTTGTGATACCGCCACAAAATCAAAAAGTTTTAGAATCACAAGGCGGTGCAGGTAAAGATTCAAATAAAGGGTGGGAATCTTTTAAAAATTCCAAGGAAGAAGTTTTAAACTTAATGCGACATTCTTTCGGCGAGGATATTGAAAGAATTATAGTATGCGTAGGTGCCGGTGGTGGTACTGGCTCTGGTAGCGCAATACCCCTTGTAAAACTAGCTAAATATTATTTAGCCAATCTAGGTAAACCAGAAAAAGTGGGGATGATTGTAACGTTGCCTAAACGTACTGAAGGCGGTAGGGTTCAAGCAAACGCCTATAGATTGCTTTCAGATTTAAAAGTACTCACAGAAAGCAAATTGATTAATCCGCTTATTATAGTTGATAACGAAAGCATACATCAGATGTTCCCTAATGTATCGGCTAAAGCATTTTGGAATACTGCCAATAGGAACATAGTTGGCTTATTCGATATCTTTAATGTACTAGCATGTCAAAAAAGTCAGTATACTACTTTTGATCGAGAGGATTATCGCACATTACTCGACTCAGGGCCAATAATCTTTGGAGCTACTAAATTAGATAGCTATGCAAAAGATACAGACATTTCAGATGGATTACGTAATAATCTTAAAAGAACTTTGTTAGCTGAAACCGATATCACAACAGCAACACACATAGCGGCTATTTTATGTGCTCCTGATAATATTTTAAATATTTTACCGCAAGCTCATATTGATTTGGCTTTTACGACACTAGAAAGAATTATTAACGCTGAAAATAGAAATGTAGTAGTTCATCAAGGTATCTATGAAGCAAAAAGAATGGGACTTTATCTCTACACGATGGTAGGAGGTTTTTCGATACCCGAAGATCGAATACTTTCTATGAAAGCAAGGGCTGGTATTCTTGACGAGGATAAGGAATAAACATGGCTACGAATCTACCCGGTTTGAATTACGATAGTAAACTAAATGTCGATGACTTATCTTTTGCCAGTAATGAAACGGAAGATGCAATTTTAAATCGAACTACTCTTGTTTTTGGTGAGAGTGCTTTAAGTCAACCACGTTACGGTATTGTTGATATTCAAGATCCTAATAATGTTATTTCAACAGAAACGACAAGACCTCTTTTAGTCTATTCATCTATCCCGAACTATATGAATATTAATATTACTGTCGGTACTGTCGTAACTCCTAATGGTTCTATAATTTATAATCCCATTGCACTTGAAGATTTTGCGCTAGCCCGTATTCTGGCAAATGACATCAATATTGTTTTTATTGAAAATGCAATTATAGATTCACCCCCAATACGAAAAACTAGATACAACACAGATCAGTATACACGAAGGGTACAAAATCCAAGTGTGATCGGTGTTGCGTTGTTATCAGATTTTCAAAATAGTGTTTTATTTCCACCCTCTCGAATAGCCAACATAGTAGTCCTAGCAGTTGTTACAGTAGTACAATCTGTAGTAACCGGATTGGGTTTACAATTCGATTATTCAGATAGCGCATATTCTTTCAATAGACCTTGGTATTCTCCGGTAGATATTGAACATCGAAGTAAACTAGGTAGTGGAATTTCTACAGATACAAACATACATGGTCTTACCTATAATGATTTATCATCTGGTAATTTAACTCTATACGATCAGTTATTAGAAGTGGGGCAAATATTAGCTAGGGATGATAGCATAAAAGGTGTATGTGGTACCCCTTGTTATGAAGTTATAGACCCTACAAGCAGACTTTCACAAGATACTACGGGTATTATTACATCTGGTTCTCGTTTTGGTGGGGCTGGTACATATTACATTACATTAGCCGCATATCCCGTTCAGATTACCGCTTTCTACTTACAGGCAAATATAGGTAGGGATATTGTTTGGGACCATATCAAGGGAACTAGAATTGTCGTAATTCCTACTCTTGAAGCTCTGGCGTTTACAGATATTGCTGTTATTTGGTATACTAGGGTTTATGCATTAGAACCGCCACCACAAGTATTAACCAATACGTTATCTTTTTCGCAACCAAATACAACTGAAGAATTAATTTTAACTGGTAGTATTGCTGTCTCTCAGTTAACAAATCAATTTGTTGATTTTAGTAACGCTGGCCCTATACCACGTAATTATACTATATATGCTAAATCAGATGGTAGCTTACTAACGGCACCACAACAAATTCAAACCATATTTTCTTTGAGTACAGTAGGTAACCTAATAACACCAATATCCGCGAGTATTTTTGGACCCGCTAAGATATCTGTTGGTTTGGTGGGTGTTAATGCAGTGCCTACTATGCAGGTTGTGGTTCAAATTACTGGTGTGGATATTGATGACAATCCAATTACGGAGACAATTACCTTTAATGGTACTACGTGGCAAAGTACACCTTTAATTGAAAACCCTAATCAATATATCATATCATCTAACGTCTATACTGCCATTACTGCTATTCAGATAGTTAGCAGCACAGGAACTAGTTCTAATACTCAAATTCAATTGTGGGCCGAACTAGAAACTGGAACTACGCTTGCTTTAAATAAATTAGCTAAAGTAGCCTCTGTTGCATGGAGTGGATCTGCTGTAGCTAATTTAATAGATCAACGAAAAATATCCAAAGTTATCCCCACACCATATCATAGATTTCGTGCTGCTGCGGAAATAATAGGATTAGGTGGAACTAGTCCCAATTTGGTTTACAGTGAAGATTTTGCGACACCTTTACTAAGAAATACTACTGCTGGATACCAGCTAGGAACAAATGCCACAACTAGACTATGGATACATGGACAGCTTACAGCGGGTGATTATGTAACATTTCCAAATGGAAAAACAGTAACCGCAGTTATGAGTAGCCCTAATAGAGCTAATGGTGAATTTGCTATTTTCCCCACACCCCAACCTATTAGAGATGATTTGATTACCACATTAAATGATTCTAGTTTTTTATCGGGGTATACAGCAGTAGCGGATACTACTCAAAGTGATGGTGTTCTATTGGTTACAGCTAACATAATTGGGGCAAGAGGTAATGGAACTGTAACAGTATCTACTCATATTTCCGATTATATTACAGTTGTAAACTATCTACTATATGTTATAAATGGTCTTGTTGGTGGTATCGATACCTTCAGTGAATGCTTTTTACCATTGCATATGGATTGCATAAATACCTCAATACCCAGAAGTACAACTTACGAAGTTACATCATACAGAAATAGGTACCTATCTGTACCATTACCAATCAGTAATAATGTTATGAGTATTAAAGTAGTTTTACACGGGGTTCCAGCATTACAGACTAATATTCAACTAAGGATAAGGATGGCTAACGCCACCGATCCAGCATGGTTACCGTGGCAGGTAATAACGAGTGGTGCTAATGGCGCTCTTTTCACTATTACCCAAGGATTTAATATTAGCAAAATCCAACTAGAGTTATTTGGTCAAGCTTCAGGCTTTAGTGTTTACGAGGTTTAAATATGACTCAACAGCGAATACAAGATTATGGTTCACCGATTGTAGCCCAAAGCTTAAAATCTTTGACTGGTTCTATAACATCGGCAGGTATTTTGAATGGGAACGAATTTATAGCGAATTCAAGTAGTGTTTTGCGGATTAATCCCGGAGCTTGTGTAACCAATCAGGGTGTTATAATTATTGAAACCGAATCAAAATTTATAAGTATTACTACAATTGGTGACTATACTATTTATTATTCGCATACGGATGTGAATATATCCGGTGGTACAACAGCCAATTTGACAAAAGGTTCTGGCCTACTCACACCTGCTACAGTTAGCGGTTGTATATTGGGATATGTTCGATATACAGGCGGTGCTTTAAACCCTTCAATGTTTATCCAAGCGCCACCACTTCAACTAGGAATAGTAGTACCAACGAATGAAAATGCTAATTGGATATTTCCAATCAACGGTCAAGGATATGTGGTTCCACAAGCATTAACATCTGGTGGAACAATCAAGATAACATCACCGTGGACGACATACACCCCCATGGGATCTATTACACCACAGCCTATTCTATATGCTAATATTCAGAATACCGATATTGTGACCGGATCTATTACTATGATTTTTCCGTTTAAAGTTGGTGCAGATCCTTTTGCTATTTTACAAATAATATTAAGCACAGATACTAATGCATTTGTAACACCTATGTTTATAGATTCTACTGGTAGCAGCGTTATTTTAAATACAGGTTTTACAGGACAACCTAATTATCTTTTGCAAACGGTATCAATTCCTCGAACCACGGTTCAGACACCTAATACAACAGTATACCTACAATTACAAATCTCATTGGTAGCGGGAAAGGGTGCTAGACTACATTGCTTGGGGTTGAGTACTTATAATAGTCCTATTTGACGGGGTTGAGATGCTGACTAGAGACAGATCCATTTTTGAGGGTGTGTATACACTAGCTAAATTTTATTTATCTAGATCACCAGACGGTAAGATGAATTGTATAAGTAGATCTTTGGGTAAATTTAGTATTATAGATCGTGATTTTGAGGGTACTATTAATGATCAAGACATTTGGGTTTGTCAGATTTTAAGAGAGATTCATCCTAGACAAAATTGCGGTGCTTTTGTTTTGAGGCCAATAGAACGTGTTGAACCTGATAAGGTTAAAAAAATTATTCCCGGTTTCTATGACGCTCAACCAATGGGAAAAGTTATAAGTATTATTCCTAATACTGACCCCCATGATTATTGGATGCTTAGTAAAAACACTAGAAAAATTTTTAGTAAAAAATACCATGCAGTAGTAGTTCCCATAGCATATAAAAAAGAAGAGAAAATAGAAAAACCTATTTTTAAAGGTGAGCAACCTGAAATGATTCCTACCGGAGAAATTAAAAACGAAATGTATTTTTTAGTAGAACCAATGCAAGCTAAAATAAAATCTACTCAAGAAATAATAAAAGTAGTCCCGAAAATTGAAAGCACTATAAAAAGTACTGAAAGTCTAGAAATGTACTTTATGGATGTCATAAGTAAAAAAGTATATTTTTGGAAAGAATTAGAGCCAGTGGAAATAAAAGCCGATCATGACAGTGATTCAATAATAGCGCCCGTAATAAACGCAAGATTTGGTGTGTCAGCTAAATTGAGGTAGTCTTCTACCACCTCATTTGAAAAAAAGAAAGCTCTTTTGTTTGTGGTAACAAAAGAGCTTTCCACTAGTAACCGATGAATGGAGGGGAGGCGGCACTAGAGGCATTTACACACACTGTCAAATCATTAAGCAGATTACTGGTATACTTTACCGTAGGTTATAGACCAGCCGATACTTAGCTGCAAGATTTGTTCCAGATAATTCTACAAAATAGCACTTTAATCCCAGCAAAAAAAGGTGTAGGAAATATATTGGATTAAAATGCTAGTACTGGAAAAATGTATAATGAAAAACTATTACAACCATCCAAAAATTATTCCATTATGTTTCGTATTGTTTCTTGCCATTGGTGCAGGATTTTGGGGATTTGCTATATATGTAGCATGGCATTTTATCAAAAAACATTGGTAACAAATAAACCGTGAAAATAGTTGACTTCACAGACATTGAAATTTATCCTGAAACTTACTGGTGTGAAACTAAACGAGGTAAAAAAGTTTTTGGGTTTAGATCATTTGTTATCGAAAATATCTCCCAACAAAAAGATCTACTACTAAATAAAAAAACTACTGTAATGCTGGGTGATGTTATAAGAATTAGGACTTGTTTTGGGCATAATATAGCACCCAAGCATTTAACCGAAAAGTGGATAGATGTTGCAGTAGAGGGTGAATTCGAAATAACAGATATAATCCCTAGACCAGAAAATGACGATATCATACTTAAAGTAAAGTAAGGAAAAAAATGAAATGGGATCTGCAAGCATGTAAAAAAGATGCTAAACGTTTCGATATCAAAAAAGAATGGAAAAAGAATTCGGCTAGTGCATATCAAGCTGCATGGAGATATGGTTGGCTTGATATTTGTTGCAAGCATATGAAAATGCTTCGCTTACCAAAAGGGTTTTGGAACATAGAAGTTTGCAAAAAAGATGCTTTAAGATTTAACAGGCGAGTCGATTGGCAAAAGAAATCCGGTATTTCATATCAAGCGGCAGTTAGAAACGGTTGGGTAGATATCTGTTGTGGTCATATGCCAATACGTACAGCCCTGCCTCGTGGAACATGGACTTTTCAAACCTGTAAAAAAGATGCGAAACGATTTAAAACCCGAATCGAATGGTTCAGAGGATCTAGAAGTGCTTATTCAATCGCATCTAAGAATCATTGGCTTAACTATTGTTGTAGGCATATGGCCAAGCTAAAAAAATTACCTAATGGCACTTGGACCACTTTAGAATCATGTAAAAAAGATGCTTTAAAATTTGAGATGAGGAACCTATGGCGTTTAAAATCTAGTGGAGCTTATTACTCTGCCCATAGACATGGGTGGTTAGAAGAATGTTGTAAACATATGAAATCAAGGCAGTATTAATCTAATGAATATCCGAGCTAAAAACCAATGCCCAACATGTTTGATTGATGGTTATTTTCTCCCTTTAAACAAAGTAGATTCAAACCGTTTAGTTTACAGCGGTAAGGCAACACAATGGCGTTGTCCCGAATGCGGCTTAGAATGGGACATTAACGAGGATTTTTCTTGCATTGTTTGTGGTAAACCCGTTTCAGGAAGATTTCTTTATTGTAGTGAAAAATGCACGCAACAATTTGATCTATAGTAATTTTATAGCTATTAATCAATTCTAATATTTTATCAATAATGGTTATAGTGCTAATCGAAAAAGCGATAAGAATCGGTACTGTTATAAACATACCAATTTCATGATGAAAAAAAGCATCCAAAACATATGTTATTATTACTTCACAGATGATTAGAAGTAGCGCAAGAATGAAAAATTCAACACCTTTCATAGCCGACCTTTAAATCATACTGTTTGATATATTTCATCATACCTGCTAATGTGCATCAGTTGCAATATAAAATAAAAAAAAGGTGGCAAAATGATTTATTGTTTTTATCATGTAGTTGATTTGGATGGGCATTGTTCCGGTGCAATTGTGAAATATTTTTATTCAAAACAGAAACAAAATGTAAGACTAGTACCATTCAATTATGGGTACACACTACCTTTAGAAAAATTCAAAAAAGAAGATATTGTATATTTTGTCGATGTTGTGCCGCAGCCTTTTGAAGACATTTATAAAGTTCAGGGATTGGTTGATAAAGTAATTATCTATGACCATCACAAATCATTTATCGAATCTCCCGTAGGCCAAGATTTTTTAATGCGGGGAGATTCAAATCTACAGATCGGACTTGCGGGGTGTGAACTTACATGGAAAAAACTTTTACCATTTACTAAAATACCTTTATGCGTAGAACTTCTTGGCGAATATGATAGCTGGCGGGATTATGATAAAATACACTGGGAAAAAACAGTATTGCCTTTTCAATATGGTATGCGCTTAGAAAAAACAGATCCTGAAGATAATTATGCTCTATGGGAAGATTGGTTTGATTCTATGTTTCAAACTCTCAGGGTTGCAGGAACTATTGATAACGGGCATATAGTTTTAAAGTATGAAGACCTTCAAAATGAAAGAATAATGCGGCAAGCCTTTGAATATGATTTTTATGACGCTAATAACACTGCACATAAATGTCTTTGTGTAAATTCCACTATAAGAAATAGTCAACTGTTTAAATCGATGTGGGATGAGGAAAAATATGATTTTATGGTAGCCTATAGCCAGATGAAAAAAGGTGGCTGGAGCTTTTCTGCATACACTACTAAGAAAGATAAAGATGCCTCATTGATAGGTAAGCATTTTGGCGGTGGTGGTCATAAAGGTGCAGCGGGGTGGTATACGGATAAAGTGGAGCAATTTTTTGTTAATCGTACCTAAATCCTATTGTGAATATATTGAATAATCTATAATGTAGTACATTAATCAAATGCAGGTAGGAGTTATAGTATGAAGCGATATTTTGTACCTATTTTTTTAGCATTGTTGTTTTTTTGTAGTTCGAATTTAGACGCTAGAGGTGGTTCCTTTTCTTCCGGTTCTAGAAGCTTTTCGTCAGGTAGTAGTTCTAGAAGTTTTTCATCAGGCAGTAATTCTAGAGGCTTTTCTTCTGGTAGCAGCGGTAGTAGTAGTAGTAGTAGTAGTAGAAGTTTTTCTTCGGGTAGCTCAAGTTCTACTGTAAAACCAGCATCGACACCATCTAGATCTTTTGATTCAAAAGCATCCACAGCAGCAAGCAAACAAGAAAGTAAATCTTCTTTTATAAAATCGAATTCATCAACAGCACCAGTATATAAACCAACAATGAGCCAACCAACTATACAAGAAAATAAACGACAGGTTTTCTACCAGACTTATTATACTAATCCACGATATGTTAGAGAAGTACATCATTACCATTACAGGGATTCCTATAACCCATATTTTATGCTTTGGTTATTAGATCGATCTGCCGATGAAAGAGCTTTATGGGCCTATCATCATCGTAGTGATATGGATGACGCACGCTATAGAGAACTATTATCTAGGGATTCTGATCTTGATAAACGGCTCCATGGATTAGAAGCGCAGGGGGTTTTACAAGATCCTAAATATAAACCTAAAGGTGTTGATGATGATCTGATGTATAATTCTGATAGCGAAATGAAAAAAGATAAGATAGAAAGTAGTAATGGTGTTATCAAATCTGCTCTTATTGCTTCTTTGGTGTTTTTGTTAATTGGGATAAGTGTATGGTCAGTCTTTTTTAAACGGTGGAATGTGTGATGAAAATGACTCTTTTGGAACTAATAAAATATAAACGAGAGCAAAAAGAATTGGCTAAAGAAATTGAATGCCCAATAGCTAACCCGCTAGGGCTTAAGTTTGATAGCCTTATAAGTATCCCTAGTGTGCATATACCGGACTATATCGGGGATAGTGTCGAGATTGATTGTAATTTGAAAGCTATTGAAAATTATGTCCGTGTTATCGATGATGAAGATTTTATTTTTACTGATTATCTTTTGAAGTACAATGACAAACAAGAACATGATCTAAAACTTAGAGTATGCGATGAAGATGTTCTCTTATTAACCCCTTATGAGTCTATGCCATATTCAGATGAAATGCATTATGTTCTTTTACGTACTGAAAGAACTGGTAAGATTCAGGTAACAGAAAACGATGAACAGATTGAATATTTTAGAGTAAACGATATGAAATCTCATTGGAATGTTGAGGTTAAAAAACTTGTCGATGATGGCTCACATAAGATTACAAAGGCCAGTAAAATAATGAGTCATTATTTAAAGTATTGGGATTTTGGAAGAGAGGTAACTACAGACTCTGGCGGAATTGTGGGTGAGTTTATTATAGTTGAAATGGATGGTACAACTGGCTGGATAACAATGCGAAAAGGTAGTTTTATCGATCAACAGTTTGTTAATATAATTTAAGGAGTTTATATGTTTAATATCATTATGTGCGTAGTTTTATTGGTGCTGGCAGGTTGTATACTTAACAAATCAGCTATGAACAAATTTAAATCTTTTTTTTCTGCAATGCTGGGAAAGGGTGCTGATAAAGCTTTAGAGATAGATCCTGTTGCGGTATATAGGGATAGAATTGAGAAAGCTGCGGAGGAACTGCGGGGTGCTGTGAATCTTTTGGAAAGTCACTCTGCTCTAATCAAGCAACTGAAAAGAAGAATAGACGAAGATCAAAACGAATATAGCCTTATTGAAAATAGGGTTAAAAAGCATATGGAAGAAGGCACAAAGGACAAGGCAGAAGAATATGCCTTAAGCCTAGTGAAACTGGAAGAAACAATGCAGCACACTAAAGAAAGACTTGAATCCAGTGAAAAAATTTATAAGTTTCAAACTATTAAAATAAAAACTTTGAAAGAAACCGTGATTGAATATAAAGAGAAAGCCGGTAAGCTACAATCTGATTTGCAGATTAGTAAAGCCGAAGCGGAGATCTCTAACCTAACTCAAAAGTTTGATTCCAATGCTTTGGGGTTCAACGATCTTAAAGAAGTTGAGGATGTTATTCAAAACCAAATTGATAAGTATGAAAGCAAAGCATCAGTAGCTCAAGATTTATATACACCAGATGCAAAATCAGAAATTGCAAGTGAATCCCGTAAAAATAAAGCCAAAGAAATTATGGATAAATTAACTGTGGAGAAGAAATAGATAAAGCCGAAAGGAAAAAATAGAATGAAGAAAATAAGAGTGTTAGTGGAACAAGATGGGGAAGTTGCTATAGATCATACAATACAATACAATTGGCAGTAGCGAAGTGAATGAAATTTCTGGTGCTGTTTTATTAGGCGAAGTGTATAAGTTTATTAATATCTAGTGATCTGAGACAGTGGAAAAAATAGTTTTAATAGAGGTCAAAACTATGAAAGCCAATCAAAGTTTGAATATCTTCCAGATAAGGGGTACAAAATATGATTAACAAAAAAGGATTATTAAAACTTATCTTTGGTATCTTAATGATCGTGGCACTGGGATTATTTTTAGTTACTTATTATTTCCCAACGGTTTTCACTATCCTTATTTTATTTTTAAGACGAATTTATTATTATTAAACTGGGGTAAACCATGTAACCCAAATATAGCGTTGCGCTAGGTGATGCATTTTTGGTAGATTTTTCTGGAGACAAAGTATGGGCAGTAAATTGCGAGGAGCTTCCTTTGAACGATAAATTTGGGATAACAAATGATACTATTTAAAGCGTCAACCATACAACTACTGGATAAAAACGATTCACCTATTGGCTTTGTTGTTGATTTCCAATTGAAAGCCCATGTAAATAATGTCTATTGGCAAGCCTCTTGGACCGTTAAAAAAGGTGAGGATGATGCAAAGCTGTATCATGGAATTGTATCTGGAGTTGAGTTGGTGGGCGGAATGCTACGAATAAGATTAATGGAGGGGGTCCACACAGTGAAGTCACCCACCCCTTGAAAAATTAAATATTTTTAGTTCGAGGTCTTCCCCGTTTTTTTGGCGCATCTAATTTTAATTTAGTTTTTGTCTTTTTTTCTATGGCAGCTATTTTTTTGACTACCATCAACGCTTCCTTTTCTTCTTTTTCTTCTTCTTCTTCTTCTTTTTCTACTGCTGTTGTTAAAACTTCCACAAAATATCTTTGTGACAAGTCTAATAATTTCTCACCAGCGGACATGATTTTTCTATGTGCGTTAGCATACTCAACAGCCGCATCGGCCAAATCTTTCATAGCATTAAACTGTGACTGTGTTAAATATGATTTGTTTTCAATTTTTCTTTTTGGCATTTGTACCTCTTTCCTTATTTGATGAGTATTATTCCAAGCATCCTACCTGAACAAAGTAGTCCCAATCCTTACCTAATAAAGGTAACCTTATATGCACCTTCTTCAAGCCCCTTCCGGTAGTGTTGACTTTCTCTCCTGTAGATTTGATATGGAATACTTATATTTAAACCATGGAAAAGTACATAGAAAAATAAGGGGGTAATTTATGATTGTACGGTTGTTATTAGCATTTGATTTATTGTTATCATCAACTATTGGCTTATCTATAGAGCCGAACACATTCGATACTGCACCAGTTAAAAAAATCCATGCTAAAGGTTTTTTGATCCCCAAAGATTGGAAATCTAAAGCGACTTTTAAAGACCCAGCACCAAAAAAAGGGTTACTAGGTTTACCGCGTCATTGGGACTGGCGTGAACAAGGAACTTTATCGGCTATCGATGATCAGGGTGATTGCGGGAGTTGTTGGAGTTTTTCAACCACAGCGGCTTTACAGGATTCATTATCTTTAAGAAAAATATCAAATAATCAACTCAGTGAACAATTTTTAATGTCTTGTAATACACAAGGTTGGGGTTGTAACGGGGGATGGTTCGCGCATGACTACCATGTAAATCCCGGTGCTGTTTTGGCACAACAGTTCCCATATCAGGCTAGGGATGGTATATCTTGTCCTTTTAGCCTTAATCACCCATATAAAATAGCTTCATGGGCCTATATCCCCACAACGTCACCAGATGGGGTTCCTGCCATTACTGATATTAAACAAGCTATTTTTCAATACGGTACTGTAAGTGCCGGTGTTGCTGCTAATGATGCGTTTGAAGCATATACTTCTGGTATTTTTAATGGGTGTGATAACGGTGCTACCCAACCTAACCATGCCATAAATTTGATTGGATGGGATGATGATGGCCAATACTGGATAATGCGAAACAGTTGGAATACTAGTTGGGGCGAGAAAGGATATATGCGTATTAAATATGGTTGTAATTTCATAGGTGTCAGTGCCAATTATATTGTAGTCAATAATACCCCTATAGTTAAATGCACTCCAATGCCGGTAGTAAGCATTAGTCCTAATATTAGTGTTAGACAGGGAACAACAGTTACTATTGGAATGGTAGCACAGCCCGGAACTACTTATAGATGGGAAAGTTCTGTTTTACATGATCCAGTTGCTACACAAATTACATCTATGGTAAAAATCACCCCACAAACAAGTAGGGCATATACCTTATACGCTACTACTAAATGTGGTGTAACTAAAGGTACTGAGATCGTTTATGTAAGCTATAGAAGACAAGACAACAAGTGATACCACCCTGCTTTGAATTGTACCGCAACCAGAGGATCAGGGATCTTGGACAAGATCATTGATGTGAGGGAAGCCCCTGACTTTTAGGCAGGGGAGGATGTCACTGAAATTTGATGAACATGTTTAGGACATCAGTATATGTTTGCTTATTTAATACTTCCAGAAACGCAATATTTTCTCCGGTATAACCAATTGCGGTACAATCTTGCAATAATATACTTGCCATTTCATTTGCAGCGGATACCATTTTTTTAATGGTATCTTTATTTTTTTCTAAAGCAACAGCCATTGCATCTTTAAGTGTCGCATCAGATATTTGATTTTCATGGAGCCAATCTCGCAGTTTATTAAAATCACCCCTAACTTCTTTTTCTTCACTATCATATTGTTTTATAAATTTATCTATTCTTTTTTCTATAAATGAGAATGTACTTTCGATATCTGCTATTGCTTTCGGATCAAAATATTTCAAATTATCTTTATACTTAGCTAATGATCTGCTTAAATGCATCCATGCAATTTGATCCATAATCGATTTAGCATATTGCTCTACTAATTGTTCCATTAAGATATAGGGATCTATTTTCATATAGTTTCTCCAACTATTTTTCTATCTTTCGACTTAATTGCTTATTCAAAAATTCCCAGCTTATTGAAGCTGTTAGCTTTTTTGACACTTGCTCAAAAAGTATTGCAATATCATCTTCCCACACCAATAGATATTTTACCAATTGTTCAAATATCTTATCAATTTCCAAATAAACATCCATACAACCCCCTAACATAAAGTTTGCAATTACTATACCAAACAAATTGTTTTGTCCAATTTTTATTTTAAGCTAGGGTAATTATTTGACTTTGTTACCAGTTTACTTCCTATTTGGTCTTTTAACGCTTTACGATCTTACGAGTAATATGTCTAATGTTTTAGCCCATAGCTCCCCTCAGTGTTTACTAATATTTTCAACAACAATCTCATCAAAATAAAGAATGAAAGAACTAGAACTACTATTACTTACAAACCCTGCTCTGATTTTCATATATATCCGTTACACATATCCTTGTTCATAAATTTTCATAGAGGGTATTTCTATGGCAGTTATTTTGTGTTGTCTAGAGCTATCTAAGCATATTGCGTAGTCACCAAATTTCATGCATCCGAACTCACTACAATGCCCAAATATCTGAAAATAGTCATCCACCTTAGCAGGGTATTCTCTATTCCACAAAATGGTGTAATCTCTAAAGCCACGGCCATATTGAGTTCTGATGGCCATCTCAGGACCGAGATCACAACATTGTTCAAGTGACATGAATTTTCTTAACGGTGCATGTGATATTAAAAAACCATCATGCTTTTTATAAAGTGGTAATGCTTTGATCCAATAAGCTACGTTTTTAGGAATTATTGCTTTTAAACTTTCTAAAGTATAATCACCATCTGTTAAGTCTGGTTTAAAACTTTGCAGCGTTTTTATACCACCTTGTTGAAACCATAAAGATCCTTTATCCTCATAATAATCATATTCGAAGTAAAAATCTTCTAGGAAATGCTCATGGTTTCCTTTTATGGCCTCTGCGCCTTTTGTTGTCATAAAAAAATTTAAAACCTTATCAGATTCTGGGCCTCGATCTATCATATCACCTACACTGATAGGTTCTTGATCTGGACATTTTTTAAGGAGATTTAATAGAGTTTTATACTGCCCTGCAATATCGCCTATTATAAGCATATAATGCCTTTCTGAAATAATTATCGAAGTTGTTTTCTCAGTTCTTCGCTGCATTTTATTTTATCTTTGTTATCTATATAAATACTATTTTTAACCTTTAGCCCTTCGGGCAATTCGGTGATTTGTGTATCCCTAAGAATAAGATCCCCACCCACCTTTAGCCCTTCGGGCAATTCGGTGATTTGTGTATCCTCAAGATTAAGACTCCCACCCACCGTTAGCCCTTCGGGCAATTCGGTGATTTGTGTACCGCGAAGATTAAGACCCCCACCCACCTTTAGCCCTTCGGGCAATTCGGTGATTTGTGTACCGCTAAGATTAAGACTCCCACCCACCGTTAGCCCTTCGGGCAATTCGGTGATTTGTGTATCCCTAAGAATAAGATCCCCACCCACCTTTAGCCCTTCGGGCAATTCGGTGATTTGTGTACCGCTAAGATAAAGATCCCCACTCACCTTTAGCCCTTCGGGCAATTCGGTGATTTGTGTATCCTCAAGAATAAGACTCCCACCCACCTTTAGCCCTTCGGGCAATTCGGTGATTTGTGTACCGCTAAGATTAAGATCCCCACCCACCGTTAGCCCTTTAGCTGCTATAAATTCCTGCTCAATATACCGTTTACCATTTATATTTATTACAAACTCAAACTTGGCTTTAAATATAGGTATATTTAATTCCTTTGAGGGAATACTAGATGCACCATTAGGTGGATTATCAAAATTATTCCAGTATAATTTTTTACCTTTTGCATCTATACCCATGGCTATTTTATACCAATTATCTTTTTTATTTCTATTCTTAGAAAGAATGTAATAGAAAGTCCTCATTTTACTATGAGATTCAAAATCCTCTTCCTTTCTAACGATACACCATTCTCTGCTACCCAGTAGATCGCTGGCTATGTACTCATTTATTTTATAAACTAACCAGTCCTCATTTTCAGTAATAAACTCAGCACCATCTACCGTATGTTTTTTGTGGGTATCTTTTTTGATACTAGTTTTAGAACTAGTTTTAAGTAAACTATCTACAAAAGATTTAAAATCCTCGAAGCTTTGTTTACCCCAATAATCTATGTTTTTTTCTTCTAACTTTTTAATTCTATGCTTATCCCTAATCTCTTTGAAAGTATCTAAGGTTTTTTTAACTTCGGCTTGCTTAATCCCTTGATCAAGGAACTTCCGTTCAACTGATTTGAAATCAGCCTCAACTACTAATTTTTGTAAGGCTGCTATTAAGTATTTATTTTTAAATATAAAATAAGACATAGTTGTTATTCCTTCAATATTCTCTTTAAGTTTATAAATATCCCAGAACAAAAAGGATTATCTATATACTCAACATAAGCCAAAAAAAGTAAAATAAAGGGGATTACTACGATAGTAATCCCTTACATTGGTATGTGTTGTTTTTTTAAATTACCAGCTAAACCCTACGCCAAAATTTCCTTCTTCGGATGTGATATATTCACCACTAAGGCTCCAAGTTTCATCTAACTTTCTTTCATATCTAATACCGGTATACCAGCCATATCCCTTTTCTAGTTGGATATTCGATTTATGTAAATCATACGTAATACCATCTCGGCCCCTACCCAATAACAAACTTAGGGTGTTTTTCTTAAATGGTACTGATTCTTTAACCACCACTGTTTTAGTTTCAGTGTTTGTGATAACCGTAGGTTTGCATGTTGGACATGTTGGACACGGTTTTTTTGGTGCTGGTTTTGGTTTAGGTTTTGGTTTAGGTGTCGGAGCCGGTGTTGTACATGTGGGGCAAACACCAATAACGACTGGACCAGCGGGTGTTGTTGGTATTGTTGTTCCCTGAGCAAAAACGCTAGTAGTTAAAAAACTAAAGACTAACAGTATAATTTTTTTCATAGTTCTATCCCTTTCTATTATTAGTAATGATTATGTCCACCGCCACACCCGCCTGATGGTGGTGCCGGTGGCTGCTGTGGTGGTGCCGGTGGCTGCTGTGGTGGTGCCGGTGGCTGCTGTGGTGGTGCCGGTGGCTGCTGTGGTGGTGCCGGTGGCTGCTGT
>Ga0209777_10001735_pt1 | contig 30518 bp, 27 predicted proteins | sample FrelakmetHBP12HB_FD_187147 | JGI IMG/M metagenome (GOLD analysis project Ga0209777, IMG submission 187147) | Freshwater lake sediment microbial communities from the University of Notre Dame, USA, for methane emissions studies -HBP12 HB (SPAdes)... | ecosystem: Environmental > Aquatic >... | reverse complement strand
GAGGGGTGGAAGACCGTTGCCCACCGGATCAAGCGGATCTACGGTTACCGGTTATAGATATTTTTTTATTGCTGCCGTGAGTTGTTCTGCGTGGACAACACCTTCGAACCGCTCCAGAAGGGTTCCCTCTTTAAGAATCACCATGGTGGGGGTTACCTTCAACAAAAATTCCTTGATGTACTGAAGATTTTTTATCGCATCGATCTCCTCAATAGTGATGTTGAGAGATTTTCCTACTTCAGTATTGATCGGGGTCTGCTCCATACATCCCATGCATCCCGGCTGGTAAAAACAGATCACACGCACTGCCATGAAAATGGATGGCCAGCGACAACAAAAAGAGTTTGTGCAAAATTTTTACTATTTGTTGATTGAAACAACCCGGACGTCTGCCGTTGGATAGCTGATATCAACCACAATGCCATCCTGGGACTTGTTTGCAACATCACCGACTCTTAAGTATGTGTTTGCTGATGTATTGTTTGCCGCATCTTCTGGATTATCAGTAACACCCATAAAGAAGATATCTCCGACAGTGATATCGCTCAGATTTATCTTGTTGAGAGCGAGCCGTTCGGCTGACCAGTTATAGGTCATCGGCATGTCTGAGGATATTGCAATACGTTTCTGCTCATTGACCTTCATTCCAATAATCCCCGAACTTATCGCATTGTATTCCGAGGAAAACAGCGCGAGCTGTTGAACTGTTCCCCTATTTGAAGGATATACCGGGATAGCGTAAATGGGTTTTTCCATCGTCTGGTTAGCAGTGATAGTAATCTGCTTAGACCCAAAAACTCCATCGCCTTGTGCCACAGCCTGATCATAGGTTAATTTTTCCGTGGTTACAAAGGGTTTTCCGGCCGCATCAAAAAGTGTATAATCAATGACAACCGTGTCGCCGGGTTTAACTGAGGTAAACATGGTTAACCAGCCAGAACCCATACCGGAAATTATCATAAGCACGACAAAAAGCACACAGGCACCCACAATAAGTACCTTTTTTGCCAGTTTCATCGATTCCTCTTTCTTTTTCTTTTCTCCCATGCTTTTTGTTCCTCCTTACTACATCATTGTCTAACTGACATAAACTATTCCGCTCGTATTTACTACCTTAAAGTTAACCCATCTGCTGAAACGATGGGCAGTTGGGAAGGGAGGGATGTATATGGTGTGGAGAAGATATCCATTCGAGTCGATGTGGAGCGAAATGGAGAACATGAGAGCAGAGCTGGAGAATATGTTCCAGATAGCATCTTCAGTACGCGGGCTCCTTCCGCCGGCAGGAGGATCTGACCGGATGCTGCCTGCACGGCGAGGCGAATTCCGTGTTGATGTCCGGGAACATGATGATGAAGTAATCGTAGCAGCTGATCTGCCAGGTGTTGAAAAAGAGAATGTATCGCTCCAGCTCATAAACCCGGGAACCCTGGAAATCCCGGGTGAACGCGAAAGGAGAAAAGGTGATTACTCAGTACAAGCCACGAGACTATAACCAACTAATACTTGGAGCAGATCGTTAAATAAATCGCGGTCTCTATGGTTGTATCTGAATTCCAGTTCTTTCAGGTAAAGAGGAAATTTCATGGGATCTACACCATGATATTTCATCAACCGTTCTTTAGCAAATGACCAGAAACCTTCGATACCATTGATGTAAACTTTACCATTAGCGAACTTTTTTCCGTGATCAATGCGTCTGCATTTGAATCCATATGAGATGAGTCCGTTATAACTTCTGAACCGGTCGGTGTAGATCAGACTGCCTCTCTTAACCTTCTTGATAGCCAATTCCAACAGAGTATCCCCTTTCACATCACCAACAACTTCAACCTTAACCTTGCCTCCTCGTTCCAGGATCCCAAATACCGGGACCTTCCCGGCAGCTCCCCGACCCCGGTTTCCTTTTTTTCTCCCTCCAAAATAGGATTCATCCATCTCGATCTCGCCGGAGAAAGATCCGTTGTCAGAATCAGTGATAATGATAGCATGCCGAAGTATCTGGTAGAGATGATAGACGCTGTTATATGCGAGACCCAGCTGTTTTGCTGATTCTCTGACCGATGTATCGAGCTCGAACAGTTTGATTGCCATGAGAAATTTTGTGAAAGGGGTTTTCTGACCTTCCAGGATACTCCCCCTGCGGACTCCCCATTCCTTGTTACAACAATAGTACTTAAACTTGAATCTCCGGACTCTCCCGATATGATTCTCCCCGCAGAATGGACACGTGGTATATCGTTTAAGTATCCCTATTTCACGTAAAACCTGTTCGGCTTTCTCTTCATCACCGATATATTGTGCCAACTCAATTAGGTTCATCCACTGCTCGCCATCACTCAGTTAGTTTATAGCAGTGGCTTTAATTAATCAATCACCGGAGAAAAAGAGGAAAAATCCGAAGGCTACTATGTCTGGGAACGGACGTATGGATCAATGCAACGGATGGTAATATTGCCTGCCGACGTGACAGAAAAAGACGCAAAAGCCAGTTTCAAAAACGGAGTGCTGGAAGTCAGGTTCAACAAGTCAAAAATCTCCCCAAAATCGCGTATAGAGATTGAATAAAAAAAATTTCTCTCCTGCTTTTTTTCCGATGACTTTTAGTATTCTTTTCGCTAAAATCTGTAGTGATGGATAAAAAAAAGGTCAAGGACTATATGACCTATGATGTCGTCAGTGTTGATGTCCACGGCACGGTTAAAGACGTTATTGAAAAAATCCAAAAAACTCATCATGACGGGTTCCCGGTTGTTGACGGCGATGAGGTGGTCGGTTATATCTCGGCCAGGGATCTTCTCTTTGTCCAGCTTACCACACCAGTTAACGATGTGGTATCCAAAAATCTGATCGTTGCTGACCCGGAGATGGATATCAACGATGCAGCCCGGGTGATCTTCCGAAGCGGGATCCAGAAGCTTCCGGTCGTCGATGAGAAAAACCACCTGCTGGGTATTATCTCCAATTCAGATGTGATTCGCTCCCAGATTGAGCATGTCTCACCTGAAAAGGTCTTCAATTTTATTACTACGCTAAAAAAGCTTTACGGAGTCGATCCCACCCTGGAGCGTGGGACAGTGCCGGTCAGGGATCTCCTGCCCACCCAGTCAAAAATCTACGAGGATGAACTGGAAGGGCGTATATACGAGATCAAAAAAGGACTTGCAGAGCCCATTATTGTTGTAAAGCGCCCGGGAAGGATTATCCTTGTTGACGGGCATCACCGTGCAATCGCGGCCAAGCGTCTTGGAATCACCGCAATCGATGCCTATATTATTGAAATCAAGGAAGATATTGAACTGGGTATGGAGCGGACCGCACACGCGATGAACTTAAAAACACTGGAAGATGTCCAGGTGCTCGATTACGCCCGCCACCCCCTCGTTGCGATTACCCATCGGCTGGTCAAAAGAGTATAACGCGTTTTTCTCGTCAAAAGAACCGGGTTCGCTTTTTTTAGTGGTTAAAAATATGGTTTTTTTTGTCCGCTGAAGTCCAGGGTTGTTTGGAAAAGACCCTAGGACCCTTCATAGCGAAGGTCATACTTTTCATTCAGGACGTGCTCTTTAACGATAGTTCCGTCGGATACCACAACCTCTGGCCAGAGACGGGTCTTCGAGTGAACGACCACCCGGTCCCGCAGGACTACCCGGGGACCAATGACGGTATCGTTCTCGATACTGCAGTGTTCGCCGATATGCGTGTCGTTGTCCATGATACATCCCGATATGGTACTGTTCGCCCCGACAATGACCCGGTTGTACAGGGACGATGAAAATACCTTCACATTATTCCTGAGAATACATTTTTCCCCGATGCTCGTGTAGGGTCCGATTAACACATTATCACCAATAGTTGTTCCCGGGCCGATAGCCACAGGACCAATGACCTTGGTGTTCTTTCCCAGCGTGATCGAATCCCCCAGCTGGACCGGGCCCTGGATCTGCGCTCCGTGCATAGAAAGATTCCCGATGATATCGGTAAAAGCGATTTCCTGCAACTTCCAGCGCTCAGCCTGGCGAAGGGAATGGGGACTGCCCACATCGGTCCAGTTACCCCGGGCAAGCCATCCTTTCAGCACAAACTCTTCCTCCATCATCCGGGGAAAAAGGTCACGGGCAAAATCATATCTGGTCGCAGGCGGGATATGGTCAAAAATTGCCGGACTGCAGACATACATCCCGGTACTTGCAAGGTTGGAGAAAATCTCGCCGGGCGCTGGTTTTTCCTTGAAACGTTTAATCTCATACCCGACATCGATTTCAGCAATACCATACTCGCCAGGATCATCTATGGAGATCAGACCGATTGTCGTGATTGCCTTCTCTTTCTGGTGAGTACGATAAAATTCAAGCACATTCAAATCGGTAACATGGTCTCCACCGACGACAAGAAAATCCTGCCCGTCGAGATACCGCTGGGCGTTTTTTACACTGCCGGCGGTTCCGAGCTTGGTTTTTTCGTGGACATAGGTGATCTCGACTCCAAAAAGTGAACCATCACCAAGAGCTTCTTCAATGGCAGTGCCTAGGTAACCTAACGTGAGCACCACTTCCCGGAAGCCCATATTCGAAAGGTGTGAGACCAGGTGCTGGATCGAGGGGCGGTTGACAATAGGAATACAGGGTTTTGGCCGTTCGAACGTGAGAGGGCGGAGCCGGGTCCCCTCCCCACCGCACATTATGCACACCTTCATACCACAAATTTGGCGCTGAACAGGTTTAAGTATAGTGCTGGACGTTGTTTTTCCTGATCACGGGAAAAATAGCCGGGGACAGGCAGGCAGACTACTCGTGCGGTCGTTGGATGGAACAGGAATAAAAAGAGGTAATATTCTCCACGGGTGATTTTTTTAACCACTATTCATGAGTATTATATCGAACAGCGACAAACGATTAGAGCAGGTGACATGAGTTTCCATGACTGAAGAAGAGCACCGGATTCTGCCGGCAGTACAAGGGAAGGTGCAGTGCCTTTCCGACAAAAAAGAGCCGGTGGAGAACTGCGGGTTCTGCATTCATTGCCGGGAGTTCTGCCTAGGAGAGACATTTGTAAAATCCCCGTCGCTTGCCTACTGCACGAAATGCCGGGTAACCGAACGGGTGGATCTGACGAAAGTAATTGCCGTGAAATGCGCTGACCGACAAGGTGAAGGGTTTCATAGCATAACAAGTATCATCTGTTGATCGTACTTGATATTAAAATACAAAAAAGTTACTGGATCACGACTTCAACAATGCAACTATCGCATCCATATCGACATGTTCTTCGAAAAGATCCGCCAGCATGTCATAGGGATCGGACTCTGCCGGTATGGGAGTAAAGGGCAATCCTTTCCGTCCGAACAGGTACGAGAGAAGAGCATTTGCAGCTGACGGGTTTAAAAACAGTCCATGCAGGTAGGTGCCAAAGACCAGGCCATCGTCACTCACCCTGCCATCTCCTTCAAGCGCTTCACGGTTCCTGCCGGATTCAGTAATACCCATATGGATCTCGTAGCCGCTGACCTCTCCCATGGCTGAAAGGATGGGCGGGACCCGGCAGGCATTCCGCCTGACCTGGAGCGTATGTTTTTCATAGGAGGCAAACCTGGTGACACAATCCAGTAATCCCAACCCCTCGTAGGTGCCGGCGTCGGACTCAAAACCGGCATCAAAGAGGGTTTTTCCGAGCATCTGGTATCCCCCGCATATCCCGATAATCGGTATACCCTTTTCCCGAGCTGAACGAATTTCGCGATCTGTACCGGTCCGGACCAGTACGGTGAGATCATCAATAGTATTCTTGGTTCCCGGAATGATAACGCAGTCAAATTCATCCAGTGACGCGCCGGGAGATACATATTCTAGGGCGGCATGCTGTTCGAGCAGTTCAAAATCCGTGAAATTGGAGATTTTCGGGAGCCTGATTACCGCAATCCTGACATGTTCCTTTTTTGTTTTTTTATCCCCTATAGAGAGTGAATCCTCGCTCGGAAGCGGGATGGTGAAATACGGTACAACTCCCAGTACCGGGATACCCGTGAGTTCCTCAATTTTCTTCACGCCGGGTGCAAAAATGGAGGGATCGCCCCGGAACTTGTTGATGATAATCCCTTTCACAAGAGGTCGTATATCATCCGGCAGGAGTTCGATGGTGCCGTAAATTTGCGCAAATACCCCTCCCCGCTCAATATCAGCAACAAGGATTATCGGAATGCGAAGGGTTTTTGCCAGCTGCGTATTGGCAATGTCCCGGTCGTAGAGGTTCAGTTCTGCAGCACCCCCGGCACCTTCCACCACGATTTGACCATACATTGATTTCAGCCTTTGAAATGAGTCCAGCGCCTTTGTGAGAAGGACCGGTGTTTCCTTGTAATAATCAGCGATATGGATATCTTTGTAGGGACGCCCGTGAAGTACTACCTGAGATATGCAATCACCTTTTGGTTTGAGGAGAATGGGGTTCATGTCCGTATGCGGAATAACTTTTGCAGCAATGGCCTGCATCGCCTGTGCCATCCCAATCTCTCCTCCATCCTGCGTTACGTAGGAGTTCAGGCTCATATTCTGGGACTTGAAGGGTGCAACACCTATCCCGCGTCGAACCATGCACCGACAGATTGCCGCAACAGTCACACTCTTTCCTACATGGGATGCTGAACCCACCACAAACAGTGACATACCAGTATTAATCAGTGGAATTCCGGATCATAAAAAACAGGGCTCTATTGAGAAATGCTCAACAAAATTCTAAACGATCTGGAGGTTTTTCAGCCCCGCACGCGGGAGGCTCTGACTGCGATTGCCACCGGACAGGTACCACATCATCATCGCTTTAAACGAAGGGGTATACGGAGGGGCAGGCAATGCCCTTTCCTGTATCTGACGAGGAATTGTACATCTGTATCTTAAAGAAATTCCACAAACGCTAAAAACAAAAATCTCTATTTTATCGCAGGATCGGTTCATGTCTCACCAAAATTTCCCTCATTTTGGCAAAATATGTCTTTATTCCTTCAGGCAATGCCAAGTAATAAATAACCAGAAACGTAAAAATACATGTAATGATTGGTGGGATTTGCCCGACGTGTGGACTACCGAAAGAACTATGTATCTGTGAAGAGGTAGCAAAGGAACAACAGAGGATCAATGTCAAAGTGAACAAACGCCGTTACGGAAAAGAAGTAACCGTTATCGAAGGACTGGATCCAACTGATATCGATCTTGAAGATCTTTCAAAATATATGAAAAGTAAACTTGCCTGTGGCGGTACCGTAAAGGGAAACTCCATTGAATTGCAGGGCAATCACCGCGACAGGGTCAAGGAACTGCTTTCGCTGAAAGGGTACAGCACAGAAAATATTTCCTGATGATTTTTCCTTTTTTTCGTTCAACATCATGTATGAAATCTAATGATGAATAAACGGCCTTTTGCCATATTATTTTTTTTAAATAACACACTGTTGACTGTGATTAATTTAAAAAGGTAAAACGGTCAAGTCCCGGCCACCAGCACCAGCACGAGGCAGGTACCGCCACGATCACCAAATGAAAGGGACCTGGGCGAATACCGGGTTTTTAATTTCCTGCAGTTCATGGGAAATTTTCAGGTCAAAGGGGAAAAACGATAAAAAAATGCGCAGCTACCGAGAGGACAAGTGCACATATCAGCATCAGGAAAATCGCTTCCCGTAACCTTTGATCCATAACTACGGATTGTATGACCGGCTGGAGTTATTATAGTTCAGATTCTTTTCGCCCTGTTGGTGCACAACAAAAAATAGTGTCGGATTGACCCGTGCCCCTCGTAATCCTGTTCATGGATGTTCGTATTCAGCGATCTTTGCGGAACAATACGGGGTTCTGCTGCCGGATCCACCACCGACGGACAACAACCCCACCTGCCATCAGACCGATGCTTACCAGAAGAATCATGGCAAGAACCGTGGAGGGGATGCCGGGACCAGTAGCGGGAGGGGATGCCGGGACTGCGGTTGTCTGGCTGACAACCGGTAGGGCCCGGGAGGGTTCAGGTTGCGTTGGATCAGACGAAATGGTATCAGCCGCCTTCGCCTGGACAATGGGGGTTAAAACCTTAGTGACCGATGCGTTTGCCACTGGTGAACCCGCTGGTTTCACCGCTACCGCGAAGTACGAGAAGCCCGGTGTATCAGCGTTGAAATAGCAAATATCGCCGGATACATGGTCAAACCGGGTGGCGAGTGCATCCCACCGGGAATCGTGATACCGCATCAGCACGATATCCTCCCGGGCTGCAGCGTGATCGGAAAGCCAGGTTCCTGAAACACCGAAGGTTATTGTCCCGTGATTGATCACCGATGGATTCACGCCGACAGGTAGTATCTGAACATAACCTGCAACGGCAAAGCCGGGCACCTGGAATGTCTGACCGGGGGAGGCCGGCTGGGCGATGAGTTCGAGGGTGCCAATCTGTTGGCTGGAGACCAGCTCAACCCGGCTGATCGTCACCGTGCCCCCGGACTGGCTGAATAAAAATGTCATCGTTTCGCCGGGACCGACACCGGTGTGGGATGAAACGGTCTGGCCGGTCGTGCCGGAGGATTCACCTGATGAGGTATAGGTTATGACCCTGGGCCGGTTCTCGACAACGGTGGTTCCCGGTACAGGGTTTCCCCAGCGATCCAGCTGCTGTACTTTTACCAGCATCATGTTGCCGGTTGAACCCGGGTACTGTCCATGGAGGACAACGTGTATTACAACGTTATCAGAAGAATGGTAACTGAGCTCAAAACCACTTATCGATAGATTACGTCCACCCATTACAGGACGATAATTTACAATACCGTTTACAATAATCCTATAGGTCCATTCCGGGTTGTCCAGGTCCGTGGATATCAGCAATTCCCCGTCTGAGGGGAAGTTGTTGCAGGACCGATCGATTGTCACGGTCACCGGTGTCCCGGAAGAAATGATATCGTCGTTAGGAGAGACCGAAATCGACGTTGTATTGGGTAGAGGTTCCCTGACAGTGACGTCGACTGAATCTCTTTTGACAGTCTCTCCATCAGCGGATGAGCCAACCGGGAACACCTGTTCCACCCGGATGGAGTATGTTAGCGGTTTTGTCCCGTTAGTCGTGAGGAATTGAATGTATCTGTTGCCATTACTATCCAGCGTAATGTTTGCGTACTCACTGGTACCATTTTTTAAGAGAGGGGATATCGAACCCGGCCATCCGGGAGCTACATCCTGGTAGATGGCTTTTCCTCCACCACCTTCGAACTGGTACGCTCCTGCCTCGGGAAATACCGGAGCCCAATGGGTAAGAACCGGGTCACGGTCCTGACTGACACCAGCCTGGCCCGGAGCAATTACAGGAGGTTGATCACCATTCGTACCCGTCATGGTACTGGTGTTCTCGACCCAGAGATGATAGGTTGCCAGTGGTCTTCCCTGGACAAATACTACGAAAGGATATCCACGGAAAACCAGATCGCCGTAGGCAGAGATTTGCGCAATATCAGACACAAAAGTAACCGTTTTTGTTTCTGAAACGGTCCTGCCAGTATATGCTGCCATTCCGCTCAGGTAGTTCTCTTTCATGTTGTTGAGTGTGGATTCAGCTGAAATTGCATAGGTTCCCTGGGGGTAGTAATAGTAATGATCGCGATCGAGGAGGTTCGTAGCCCAGAAGTTCCGGCCCGGGGTCGTCCCGCCACCCCAATACCAGGGGGATGTGTTGACGGAGAGGTTGGCAAGCGGCTGAATTGTTGAATTATTCCGGTAAAGATAATTCAGGACTGCTCCGTTCTCATCTTTAACCTTTATCGTGATGATCCCTCGGGAATTACCCGAAATGTCAGGACGCGAATCCTTGTCCAGTGCCAAATACAGGTTAGTATCAACACGGAATGTGAGGTTTTCACCGAGTAGGATCGCCCTTCCGGACACATCTCTTCCTGCATCGAGATCCCAGATACTGATGTCAAGATGTGGAGCCCGCACGGTAACCACTAGCACCGGGCTTCCGGCATTCGAACAGGAAAACCCGGTCACCGGGTCGACCAGGTACCAGTTCCCCTCATATCCCTCAAATTCAGCCTGTGAAACGAGGAAATTATGTTCCCGCCCCGCAATGTCGACATCCACGGTCGAGTGGGATGTCAACGCGTAATCGGGGGACGCCCACCATCCGATGATGGTGCTGGTACTGCCGGCAAGGGACTGGGCTGAACTCAGGGCCGGGGATACATTCAGTCCCTGCTCCCCGATGAATACTGATGCACCCCGGTTGATGGTGATAAGACCGTCATCAGTACTGGTCCCCCCCATCGTGTTGACCGCAGGGTGGAGGATCACGTATTCCGGCCGGGCAAAATATCCGGTGACCGGGCCGTAATAAAAATTGATTGCTGAATCCACCCATACTACAGCATCAGCTGAAAGAGTATCTCCTTCGACATGGATCGTATAGGGTCCGGGTTTTGTAGTAAGAAAGGCATTCCATTCGACTGTAGCGTATCCCCTGCTATTTGTCAGTATCGCTGCATAATACTCAGTATTTGATATATTTGCGGTCGATGGCGGAATATCGTCGAGGATCGTCCTTACTACGCTGCCAAGAACCGGGTGGGATCCAATAAGAAACGGACCTCCCGTCGGGTCCTGGTACACTGGTTCAGATACATAGATCTCGGGAGGCTGGTCCTGGGGCTCACCGGTCATGGCGCTCGTGTTTTTAACCCAGAGGTAGTAGAACGTCTGCGGGCTGCCGACAATGGTAACCGAAAAGCGGCGTCCTCCCAGGACGACAGAATCCTTGTTTGCTGAAATGGTCAGGGTATCTGCGGTCAGTTTCGGGCCCGGCAACCCGATCCGATCAGTCATGCCCTGGCTGGTATCCGGTGCACTGGCAGATGTTGCACACACCGGAACAACCGCCAGAAGAAGGACAAATATCACGACCCCGGTAAGATACAAACTGGATTGATCCGCCCCGTTCACGACACCCATTCCTTCACTCTGAAAAATATTTATTATTTTTTATTATAATTATACAATCGGATAAAGGATTCTGTTTTAAGCGTGCTGCAAGCGAGAGCGCCAGGGCACACGCTGCCTTCAGGAACAACATATTTTTTAGGTTTCGATCCATCTGTTCAGGATCATATACCAGCTTGGGATATTAGGGTGCATAGGGTGCAGATTTTTTTTAAAAAAAACGTAATGACCCAACAGTCTTGTATCAATCCCCATACTATGATGTAAATTATAATATGTGACTGGCTTTCGGAGAGGATACACCTATACCACAAGCGAGAGAGAAATCTTTGTAAAAATATATTGAATTAATTAGCTCGATAATATAGTAGGAGGAATTGTCAGGTAATGCCACTTGTTAAAATTTCATTACTTAAAGGAAAAAGTCCAGACTATAAACGAGCGTTGCTGGACGGAATTCATTCTGCACTTGTCGACGCGTTTTTAATTCCGGATTATGACAGGCGTCAGCAATTATATGAATTGGATGAGAATAACTTCGAGATTCCCTCGACTAAAAGCAACCAATTTGGTATTGTTGAAATTATTGCATTTCAAGGCCGGAGTTTTGATGCAAAGAAAAAACTCTACCCCGCAATTGTACAAAATCTTGGCCAATACCCTGGAATTATTGGAGACGATATCCTCATCCTACTCCATGAGCCCCAAAAAGAGAACTGGGGTATCCGTGGGGGCAACCCCGCAAGTGAAGTAGATATTGGTTTTAAGATTGATGTGTAGTTTTCAGCTGTTGCTAATCAAAAAAAATTCCTGCTAAAAAAAATTTTACCTTAAGTCAATTGTGTATTTCCATAAGACAATTTCATCAAGTCTAATTTTTTATAAAAAATTTCAATAAATTGTGTATAATTTAAAAAAAAGATCAGATAAAGAACCTGAAGGTTACCCAGGCAATGAACAGCATTACCGCCGAATACTTCAGGCCTGCGATAAGCCGTCCTTCACCCATCTGGCCGGCAACAAGTCCGGAGAAGAAACCCTGGAGCAATCCCGCATGGGTGAATAACCGCTTGTATTGGAAAAGATCAATCTGCCCCATGAACCCGCGGGCACCTGAAGCTGCTGCCGAAGCGCCAGCTGTCGCCATCGTGGTTAAGAATGTTGAAACCAGGATGGCAATGACGAACAGGAATACTGCAAAAGACACCAGCACGATGATCACATAGATCAGCATGTTGTTACTCCGTTCCTGCGAAAGGTTCACTACTTCGAAGGTATCTTTTGCTGCTGCCCGAAGTACCTCGCTGATATCCCCACCGGCTTTGCTTGCTTTGGCAATCAGGTCAACACTCCGGTCAGCGAGAGGAGTGCCAAGAGCTCGTCCGAAACGGTACATTGCTTCAACAAATCCGGCACCCCATGACATATCCATGTCGAGCTTCCTGATATGAGGAGTGAGCGTCGAATACTCCGCACTGGCAACAATGTGCACAGCATTCGGCAGAGTCATGCCGGAATCATTCATGCCCGCAAGATCCCGGAAGAAATTCGGGAGGGCATTTTCCAGGTTTTTTACCCGCATTTGTTCTTTGAATTCAAGGATCGCTACCGGAACAATCGCAACCAGGACTGCAAAGATAACAAAATCATCAATAATTGTTGATGTAAAAAGAACCTGGATCCCGTAGGACATCACCGCCGATACAAAACCGCCGATGAAAATGATAAGGGCGAGCGGCAGAGTTACGATGAATATGTTAACGGGTCTTTCTGTAAGCACCTGAAAGGGGTGTTTTAAGAATTTTCCCAATCCTTCACGGGTCTGTCGATCACGCTCAAGATTCTTTGTTATCTCATCGATTTCAGGTTCGATAGAACTCAATTCGGCGGATTTGAGCGGAGTCGGAGTTTCATCTCCCCGGTTGATCATATTTTTGAAGTGATCTTTGATGTTCATTTCAGGACTCCGGTGTCATGGAACTAATCATTACGACGAACGCTATACTTCCTAACGGGATCATGGCATAAATGACCATATAGAGAAACATCGGCTTGTTATCGCCGGAGAGTACCGACATGATTGACTGGAGAATAATCAAAAACAGCGTACCTGCAACCATAGCAGTCACATAGGACTCAGAGACAAGTGCCAGGGTTTCTAAGAACATTTTCTGTGTCTGCCGGTTTTCCAGTGCATACTGCTCGGCTTTTGTCCGGAAATAATCAGTAATGTTACCACCACTCGCAACACTTGCCATTGTTCCCTGCAAAAACTCCTTCATGCGCCTGCTTGGGGTACTTGACGAAACCAGGCGGAGAGCATCGATTAAATCCCTGCCGAAAATATCAACTTCACGCGCAATATAGCGTGCCTCGACAGCACTCTGGCCGTATATCGAGCTGCTGCCAAGGAGACGGAACACCTCCGCTGGTGTGATACCGGCAGTAGACATTGAGGTAATGTAGTTGATCGCATACGGCAGGCTCGCATCAATGTTCCTGCGCCGGTTCCCTGCTTCCAGACCGGGATACAGGATAAATGCAAGATAGGTCAGCCCGCCGAACACCAGGAGAGAGAAGATCGTGATAGCTATTGTTCCAATACCAAGAGTATATGCTGATAACCCAACCAGTATGTCAGGTACTGCTCCTTTGTACTTGATCATGTTGGGAATCTGGAACACCCAGCTGAGGAGCCCGATTACTACTGCACCTGAAAGCCCGACAATGATTGCAGAGATGTATGCTGTGGAGAGATAGACCTCAAAGGGTGTCTTGAACCTGGCTGAAATAAGGTCATTTCTCAGTGCTGCATATTCCTCCCTTTTCTCCTTCATCCGTTTTCCCAGAAGGTTGAAACAAAAGCGTTCAAAACTATTCATACAGGTCCTTCCTTACCTTCTCGATAACTGCTTCAGGGTCGCGATGATAGGATATGAGAATCTTTGCTACGTCCTTGTAATGCCGGATCTTCTTTATCCGCATCCATTCAAGCACTTCCTGGCGGCGCTTTAACTCCTCGCGCATCCGGTTCTCACTCCAACCCTTTGCCTCCATGATCTCTTCAAGAAGGTAAGATTTTCCCGAGTACGTGATCTCATCAGTCGCTGAGCGCCACTTAAAGACCTCGTTGGTAATCAGTTCGTTGGTCCTTGGATCAATGTCCAGAATCTCAACAATTTGCTTGTTCCTCCTGATGCGTTTGCCGCCAACCCGTCCCTGCACCTGAACACAGATAAAATCAAGTGCAGAAAGCATATTCCGCGGGACATCCATGGGCGGGTTCTCGATACGGTGGACTACACTTGCCACTGAATCTGCGTGAGTTGTAGAGTAGGTGGTGTGCCCGGTGCTCATTGCCTGGAAAAGGGTCTGGCATTCCTTGCCACGTACCTCTCCCACAAGGATATATTCCGGACGCTGTCGCATCGCAGCCCGCAGGAGCTCGTACATGTTAATCTCACCTCTGCCGGACGTGTCGAACGAATCGCGGGTAACGCTGGGGATCCAGTTCGGGTGCGGGAGTTTCAGTTCACGGGTATCTTCAAGGGAGACGATCTTTGACAACGGGGGAATAAACAATGAAATGGCATTGAGAGCAGTGGTTTTTCCGGATGCTGTTCCACCGGCAAAAATTGCAGATTTACCATTTTCAACGCAGAGCCAGATATAGGCAATCGAAAGCGGAGCGAAGGTACGCCATTCAATAAGATCTGTCGGGGTAATCGGTTCATCCTTGAATTTACGGATAGTGAATGTGGAGCCGTGAGCGGTTACTTCCTGGCCAAGTGTCATCTGGATACGCGAACCGTCCTGCATGGTTGAATCAAGAATGGGTTGTGCAATTGAGATGTATTTACCCGAACGCTGGGCAAGCTTAGTAACAAACGAGTCAAGGTCTTCAGCATTCGTGTAGCTCAGGGTAGTCTTCATCGATTCGTAGTTGGCATGATATACAAAGAGAGAAGTATGGACTCCGTCACAGGAGATATCCTCGATATATTTGTCATGCATAATCGCATCGATAAGCCCGTCACCAAGGAATTCCTTGTGCATGTTGTAGAGGATAACTTCACGCTGCACAGGTGTGAGCTTTATCCCAAAATCAAGAATAATATCGGTCGCCGCAGCCCGCAATTTTATTCCGGCCTCCTCTTTAGAGATATCTTTTGTGCTGATATCCAGGGTTTCAAACAGGCGTTCCTTCAACTCTTTTAACAGATCTTTCTCCGGATCGGTCAGGATTGGCTCGAGCACCAGGTAGGTATACTCGTGAGTGGTGTGATCGTAGATAATCTGGATATAAGCGTACGGCGGGTTGACCGGATAGATCTCAACTTCCTCAATGCCTGCTTGAGGCTTGAAGGAGATATCAACAAGCGGACCATGTTTCTTGGGATCATATTCCTCAAAGGTGGAATGAACTGCTTTGAAAAGTGAACCCAGCCCAAACCTTTTTTGCTCAGCCTTGGGTTTTTTCGTACCAATTCCGATATCGGCATCAATATCAAGATCCTTAAAACCAGCTGTGGAGAAATTTTTCTTCCAGATCTCATCGAAATCCGGCGGGAGTGTCCCCGTCCCTTCAAACGCACTGATGCGCCCATGCAGTTTGAGTTCGTCTATCTTGAAGGATACACCTTTGGGAAGGATAAGACCGGAGATATCGGAGATCTGGTCAACATTGATAATCTTTTGATCGGCATCAGTCACCTGCTCGCCTACTGCCTGCTGGGGTGATGTCACTTTTTTTATAGATTTTGCCCTGATGGCTGCTTTGGGATCTTCATTAATTATCTCGATCGCAGCATCTTCTTTGGTTTTTTTGTTGCCGTCATCTGCATCGGAAAACTCAAGATCATCATGATCTGGTGTGGATGCTCTGGTGCGAACAGGCTCTGATGGTTGGCTGACAGAAAGGTCAGGTCCCTCCTTGCTTGACGTCTCCATTTTTTTTCTGAGAGCTTCGAAATCACCAATATGAGATGCAGATCTATCATCAGCTGGTGGGGTTTGAGAGAGATCTGCAGCATCTTTTGGTTTCTGGGCCTCCTCATTCTTTTTGTTTCCTTTAATCTTGCTGATAAGAGAATCTACATCATCCAGTGTATCATCATCATCTTTATTCAATCCAGACATCACCCTTTGACCTAAATCTAGGCGTCATTTTATATTAAATGATTTTTTTTTACATTTAATACTATATATACTATGGCTATTACTATGGTAAACATTCCGACCGATTTTTATTAAAAAAATCATCCCCACTGTTGAATACCCCCTTTATTCCCCGGAAATCTCTGACTGGATATTTTTTAAAACCACGCGTATAAGTCCGAGATGTGCATCTGCGGTGGTAAAGACACACAGGAAAAGATCCCCGCACGGGACAATAATAACTTTGTTCTCATCAGTTTCGAGGATCATCTGATCAAGGGAGCCGATATTCAGGTCCCGGGCAATTTTGGTCCCTGCCCGCACGAGATCTTCAGCAGAGGCTGCCACATGTTCAAAATCCGCATCACCAATGCACTGAATAGAAAACCCTTCGAAAAATGCAGCAACCGCAATAACCCCGGCCAGACTTTTTATCTTTTTTAAGGTGTTTTTATCGACAAGCTCGGCGATTTCTGAGATCCCGTCAATCTTCGGATCAGATCCGTGCGAATCCGCAAGAGGGACAATCTCGTCAATGGTGAGGCCTTCCTCAAGGCAAACCTGAACAGCACGTGAGAATTCTGCATCGGTATATTTTCGCACGTTGAATGTCTGAGGGGAGTCAAAGCTGCCGGTTGATTCTGTTAATATGTGAAAAAGGGCGGATTTTCCGCGAAAAAAACCATCCGTATTTTTAAAATAAGCTCCAATCATCTTCCCATTGTCGTTGAGGATAAAACCATGACCGGAGGGTGTTTCGGCCTCAACCAAACCACGGAAGGTCATCAGATACTGGCGCAACACTTCCTTGTGAGGACTGGTAATTATTCCCTCAACAGTTCCTGCGGGTAATCTCATAAAAATGAGAAATGTAAATCAGAGTGCAGCTATAAGCCGTTCCTTATTCTTCTTTAATTCGTATCTGATTCTTCCAATGTTGGCTGTAGTATCTGCAACGATGGCGATCAGTTCATCAGCGGAAAGCGGTGAGAGAATGATGGGACCTTTCTCCAGTTCGACGAGCATTTGGGAGAGTTCCCCCTTTCCGAGCGTACTGCCCATCGCTTCGGAGGTTCCAAGACCAGTTGAAGCCATAGCACCCAGTGCTTCGATATCCACTTTACCGGAAACTGCACTTTCAATTACAAATCCATCTCTTCCTATCACAACTGCAGCTGATACCCCTTCGATTTTAAGAAACTCCTCTAATAATGGTTTCAGCATTCACTTTCCCTCAGATAAATGATTCTCTCTTGTTTTTTTTCTATTAAAAGGTTGGTCTTTCTTTTTCTTTGTGAAGGAAAAAGAAGTATTCGCATATAATAAAAAAATGAACGATTTCTTCTGATCTCATGGGATGCTCAATCATCAGCTTTCCTTGATCGTCAGAATATTTCATTGTCTTTTCACGGTCTGTCAACCAATAAAAAGGAAACTATATTGTAGGATATCGTAACAATACAACATAATGCAACTCCCGAGGGGTACATTCCTCAACATTAAAAGGAGCACAAAGGTTGGACACCTTCTTACTGAACTTCAGGATATGAGATTTACCGGGGTCTGCACTATCTCTTTCAGGCTCGTTAACGGGACAATTGTCTTTAAATCCGGTAAACGTATCCTTGCACAGTACAGGGACATCCCCGGCGATGCTGCATGGGATGAACTACAGAAAATTAGTGGGGAGAAAGTGGATGCTTCCCTGTCCACGCTTAATGAAGCACAGATTCAGCTCTCACTTGAATTCAACAAAACCTGCCTGATCGTTAAAGGGGGAAAAGCAGAATTTACTCCCCTCCATGAAATCCCTGCACCCAACCAGCAGACGATAAAAAAATCCCCCCTGAATACTCCAAGACAAGCAGAGATAACGACGAGTAAAAGCAACCAGAAACAAGGTATACAAGAATCTACTACGGCAAACAGGCCAGTTACGGTTGAACCAGTGTATGCTTCGGAACTACCCAAGATAATAAGTGACACACATCTAAAAAATGCAGCTCATAAACCCTTAGCGTCGATCCAGCAAAAATCACGGATTTCTGCACAAATATCAGAAGAGAAGAAACCTGAAGATACAGCCCTTCTTCCGGGTGATTCAGATTCCACCAGCTTTGATAAGGATATCGAAACCTTTGAAACCATGGATGTGGATACCATCACCAATAAAATCCGCGGCGAATGTAAGACTTTAATCAAACAACTTCACCTTGAACATCTGGCAGAGGACTAAAAAGGAAAAGCAGAAGGATAGTATTTATGGTCATGTTACTGCAACCCGGGTCAGATAGTAGTATACTGTTTATTATAGTTGGCCTTCTTGCTGTTGTGATTATAGTAGCTGCAGCGCTGATTAATAATCAAATCCTTAAAAAAAAACAATTTCTTAAACGGAGAAATAAAATCGCTGACTTTCCTCATCAGCACCTGGATTATCAGTCTGAAATAAGACTGATAAAAAGGATGCTACCTGCATTACAGTCCCGTACGGTACAGAAAAACACTGCCCCTGCACTAAAAGAGATAGAAATCCTTTATGGCAGAAATGATATTACCCAGAGTCTTTTAGCACTTGTCGAAAAATATTCCCTTGGCACATTTACCATCGCTACATCTGACGGGCTTATATTTGCTTCTTCCGGGGGGGAGAATAGCCAGACCGATGCAGCAACCTATAGTAAAATGGTCAACCATGATCCATCTTTAACAACCCCGATTGTGATAGTATCCGGCCTGACTCACAAAGGTTCCACCCTTGTTGGGGTAATCCGGACACAAAATCCGGTGTCGGAGGATATATCAAAGAGAATTGCAACAGATACACAAGCAATATTAAACTGGTGGGCATAGTTCAATAAACAGAAAAATTGGGTAATCTTATATAAATTAAATAGAAATATTCACATAACAGGGTGTTCAATGGTCAAGGTTTACACAATCGCATCCGGAAAAGGTGGGACCGGAAAGACAACCGTTTCTGTTAATCTCGGAACGATGCTTGCCCAACTCGGAAAAGAGACCTTTCTTATGGATGCTGATATCGGTATGGCAAATGTTGGCCTGCTTCTCGGCCTGCAGGATGCGCCGGTCACCCTCCATGAAGTTCTTGCTGGTAAGGCAAATGTCAATGATGCTATTTACGAGTGCCCGGCAGGGCTTAAAGTGATTCCAGCGGGAATCTCCCTCCAGGGATTTCAGGCCGCAGATCCGGAAAAGATCCGCGATGTCATGAACGAGATTGTCAAACGTTGTGACTTTTTGTTGATTGACGCCCCTGCAGGGATCAGCAAGGATGGTATCGTCCCCCTTGCCGTTGCCGATGAAGTTATCCTTGTGGTAAACCCTGAACTCTCATCTATTGTTGATGCCCTCAAGACACGGATTTTGACAGAACTCGTTGGGGGTCACGTTTTAGGTTCAATTATTAATCGTGTCGATCTGGAAAAACCCGAGATGATGATAAAAAAGATGGAAAAGGTGCTTGGGGTAAAGGTACTCGGGATTATTCCCGAAGACCCTAACGTCCGTCGTGCAGGTTCGGCACGAACTCCCCTCGTGATCAAGTATCCGACATCCCCTGCATCAAAAGCTTTTCGGCGTATTGGTTCCGGCCTTATTGGTGTTGCTTACAAAGATGATAGTGAGGGAGCGCCAAAAGAAGGATTCATCGAAAGATTTACGAAAGCCCTGTTTACTAAAAAATCATAAATGTCGCGGAGATTTGAAAGTTTCCGTCTTATCATAAATTTTTTTTCATTTTTTTAGAGAGAAAACCGGGAAATATGAAACAATTGTGTTGAGCTCCGACATTCCTTACCAGGGGCAATTTACTATTGTCAATGTCCCTCCATCGATGACCGGGGATATTTAAAAACTGCCTAATAAAAAGAGCCCGAAACCTGGTTGGAAACTCCGAACTGGCAGCGTAAAATCTATCAGCAGCGTCATAGCAATAACAGAAGGATAAAAAAATTGGATTATATTGGGGGAAGGAAAACAAGGTTTATTCAGGTTTATTGGTTATGGTGAAGACACAGTGTTCGTCACCCTTTGACCGGCACCTGACTTCACGACCCTGTACCTTAATCCCGAAGGATCCTTCAACAATACCCGCAAGGAGTCCGGCTGTGCAGTAGCAGACATTTTTGCCGGTATTCCCAAACGCTTCTGATTCAATAGTATGTTCAAGGGTGATGGTTTTTTCCTTCTTTGCTTCGTTCCATTCCATCCTGATGATCTTGAACCAGCCCATCTGGGAATAGAAAGCAAACGCCATATCAGAGAGGAGGTTTGGTTTGGTTATACCCATTTTCTTATAGTGCTCGACATTTTCCTTGCCCATATCCATATAGGCACGGTAGTTGACTCCTCCCGCAGGCATCTCACCCATGGTCTTTTTTAATGAGTTCATCATGGATGTGAAGATGAAACGTGGCATTATAACGACCGGATCATCAATCAGGCTGATCCTGCCTTCAAGAGGTTTGTGCTCGATATATTCAGTGAGGGCGGAGTCGCCTTTAACGATAGCCTCTGCCTTCCATTTCCAGCTGGATTCTCTTTGATCGGCAACAAATTCACAGCATCCATCACCATTTGCATGACACTTTATCTCGATGCAGAACCAGTTCTTGCCGGTTACTGCGATCAGGACACCCTCAATCCATCCTCTGTGGACACCACAGACTGGCATCTTCCAGTCCTTAAGAACTTCAGATTCGAATGTGTGTTTGGTGCGGAGCACAATCCTGGTATCGCTGGATTCAACGAGTTGAAATGGAGCACCCCAACCCTGCTGGTGCTGGAGATTGAATACCAGCATAAGAAATTCAGCCGGTGTGAGATCCATTCCGAACTTTTTTAACAGGTTATTAAGTCCCACCGAACCCTTACCGACGGAATGGAAGAGCGTACGAACCGCTTGTACAGCAAGTTTTTTATCGAGATTTGCCTCATACATCTCGTAGATGGCTTTCACGAGATAATTCGGGTTGCTCGCTGTTTTTACCCCGAAAACTGAATACGAACCGGCAAGTGGGTCCATTTCGATATACGGGGTGATGTTTTTTTCCCCTTTGATGAGCGCCTCGAAATCTTCACGTCCGATCTTCATAGATGACAACTCTGTTATTATCTCATTAAATGATTTCGTCTTTTTAATTCAGACACGTATTCTGGCATGAATGACAAATTAAAAAGGAAAAACGGTTGGATAGTGTATTAGATTTCCAGGAGATGTTTTGCGTTAAGATCCAGAAGAATTTTGGAGTTTGACTCATCAAAGGATACATAAAATGTGGTCATATTCTGGGAGCGATCCATGACAATGCAATGGTAATTCCCATGCTGCAATTTGAAACTGGCGGTTCCTTCGTCAGTGGTGATGTCACTCCCCAAAATCTTGCCCTCACTCCGGATCGATACGGTAACACCATTTTGGGGTATGGCATTCTTCTGGATAGTGATCGTGAGCACTCCCAACCCCTCACATTTTTTTCCGATCTCCGTTATCAAAGACGGGAGACTCTTTTTCAGGTGCGTCTTTTCAAAAATCCGTGACCCCATAACAACAGCATCGACAACATCCGGTTTCACATCATAGAATTCGAATTTTTCGTGTCCTGATATCATTAATACCGCCTTATCACTGTACAGGGACCCCTTATCATCAATATAGATGGATCCCTCGGCTTCGCCATCGATAAATGCAAGATAATATTCCCGTTCGTTCTCTTTTGCCACGGCAATCCCGTTGGATCTCTGTGAAAAGGTCATATCGAACAGTTCATGAAGCGAAAATATCCCAACGAACTTTGAACCCTTTACAATATTTTCCAGGAGGTCATGTATCACATTAGGGATGCTCTTTTTTAAGTGGGTCTTCTCAAAAATCCGGCACCGCATGACAATAGTCTCAACAATATCCGGTGTTATTTCATAGAACTCGAATTGTTCGTGACCGGAGATCATCTTCGCCGCCTTGTCACTATATTCAGTTCCCTTGTCATCGATGTAGATCGCACCTTCGGCTTCACCGGCTATGAATGCAAGATAATATTCCCGCCCGTTCTCCTTTGCTACCGCAATCCCGTTGAAGCTCCGTGATAATGCAAACTGGAACAGTTCATGAAGTGTAAAGGTCCCCAGATGCTTTGAGCCCTTGTGGATATTTTTTATCAGGTCCTGTATTTTCATTAAAACTCATCTCATCGGGTGCGATCTTTGGGAAGCGAATTACACGAACTTTTTTCCTTTTCTCTATGATGGAGTTATTTGCAACATGTGTATTTTACATTTGCGGAATTATTTTCTGCTTTTTCGATCCTATCGCCATACATAAGTGCTCATAAAAAAAAGGGTATTCCGGATTTATGGAAATACGTTACACGATGATAATATCAGCGGTTGCGGTGCTTGCCACCCTGATATATGCCTCTTATCTCGATATCAGGGACCGTCGGGTCCCGTTTATCCACTGGCTGCCAATGCTCGGGGTGGGCATTATCTGTACCGGATACCTCCTGTGGCAGACAACGGCAAACCTCAGCCTGATCTTTGGCTACCTCTCCCTCATTGCAAGTTTTCTCTATGCGGATTATCTGGACAGCCGCGGGAGAACGGATTCCCCTGGTCTTACCTTTTATTACCGGAAGGCATCGATTTTTTATTATCTTACCCTTGTCCTGATCCTCCCAGCCTTGTCATGGTTTGTCTTTGCACCATCCGTTAATATCCAGCTGGTTCCCTGGTACGTGATGTTTACCGGAATTTTTTCCTATATTTCGTACAGGGAATTCAAGGGCATGTTTGATGAAAATGCCCGGCCGAAACACCGGAAAAGGGAACCGAATATCTCCGAGTCCATCAACCGCTGGTATTTTGTGCTGATTGTCATGATTTTTGCCATCTCCTCAATTTACATGATCGATAGCAGAGCATGGAGACTGAATGAGGGGTTGTTTATCCTGCTTCCCGCCATCTTCTGCGGTGTCTTTTACATCTTTGGGAGAATGCACCTGTTTGGAGGTGCAGATGCATGGGCACTTATCTTCATTTCATTTTGTCTACCCACGTTCCCGTTCACACCACTCCTTGGTAACCCGCCGCTTGGATTTTTATCATTCTCCGTTCTTATCAATGCCCTGCTCCTGAACCTCGTGGCACCGATCGGGATCTTTGTCATGAATGTAATCCGAAAAAACCGGGCACCGCTGATGTACATGTTCTTTGGATTCCCGGTAAACGGTGACAGGATTCAGAATGAATGGGGTTTTGTCATGGAGGATTTTGAAGAGAAGAAAGGGACGGTCAGACGAAAATTCGTCGGCTTCTGGGATTCCATTAAGCGCATGTATAGCGGTGAAGGCAGGGTGTATACAAAAGACCTTCGGGAGCATCCTGAAGAATTCCAAAAGGAACTGGCGCTTTACCGGAGAGCGGGCACTGTATGGATTTCGTATGCGGTACCATTCATCATCCCTATTACAGCAGGGCTGATAACTGCAATCGTTTTTGGTGATCTTCTCTTTGCATTCATGAAAATTGTAGCAGGAGGAATATAACATGCTCAACCTGAAATTTGTGGACGGTCTGATTCCGGTTATCGTGCAGGATTCAAAGAGCCGTGAAGTACTGATGATGGCGTATGCAAACGATGAGGCTATCCGTCTCACAAAAGAAACCGGATACGCCCATTTCTACAGCCGGAGCAGAAAGAAACTCTGGAAAAAAGGCGAAGAGAGCGGTCACTTCCAGAACGTAATAAAAATCCTCACCGATTGCGATGAGGACTGCCTGGTATACATCGTGGAACAACAGGGTGCTGCCTGTCACACGGGATATGTCTCCTGCTTCTACCGGACGCTTGACGGCTCTATTGTGGGAACAAAAGTGTTTGACCCGGAAAAAGTCTATGGAAAAAAGGGACACTGATTCATTTTTTTGAAGAGAGATCTGCACTCACTTCATAGGGACATTTCCAAATTACCGGTTTTTTACTCTGGAGAAACAGACATGAATCGATTCGATTCACACCCAAAGTATGAAAATTGTTCAAAAATACGATGGACCCCCGCCTCAGGGCCTCTCCGAGGCACGGCGGTCAAGAAGTTGTTTTAAAAAAATTTTTAGTCACCGATCCGCCGCGGGGGCGCCCCGTCGGGGGCGGCGGCATTCATCGTACCTGATGGATAGCGATAGCGTAGTAACAATCCCCGTATCATATCTGAAAAAATGCAATTTTCATTGGAAAACCTATCAAAATTTAAATCAAATTTTTAATTATCTAACAGTTCTCTGTGTATCAATCAAAAAAATCCACTCATTTCATGAAGACATATTCAATTCACTATTTTTATTTCCGGCATTACTACAAAGAAGAAAAAATAAGGAGATGCCTTAGCAGATACGGATGATCTGTACCGGGCAGAGATCCGCTGCTTCCTGTGCACAACAGCAGAGGAAGTCCGGCACAACCCCCTCTGCCCGGTCACCATTGAACCAGTAGTCCTCGACAACTTCCGATAATGAATCGCAATGGTTCTGGTCAAATATCTCCGGGCAGATATTCCAGCACGCCCCGCAGCTGACACAGGACCCGCGATCGATAGAGACGTTCATGTCCGCAATCCCTGTTGCATCTGGTATACCGGTTGCCGGGCAGAATCATAAAGGAAACGAAGAGTGCTGTTCTTTAGCAAAAGTCCAATCTTATGCCATCACAATCTCTGGTGTGCGGAATTTTTTTTTATTTTCTGTATGAGTTTTCCGTATGAGTGTACACCGCTATGCAGGAACCGGAATGCCATGAGACTTGTGTTGGAGAGGACGCTCATGATCTATGGGAGGCAAAGGAGCTGAGGAAGATGGCGGAGAAGAGGAAAGACCTGTTTGCACAAAACGAATAAATTCTTGTAAATTGCATTTCAAATTTGCATAAGAGATGAAAATATGGCGGAATTTCAAACTCCCGTTTGTGATAACAACCACGATTTGCTACCCATGACACGGGTATGGTCAGATGGTCATGGGAATGCAGTATATCAATGCCCGAAATGCGGGAGAAAAATGCAATGCAGGGATAGTGCAGGAGGGCGGTAAGGGAATAAGGAATTTAAAATATAATTATTCGAGAATTCTATGAAACAGATATTTCTAACTTTTATTTTTTACTGTGTCCTCATCGGAACGGTTCATGCGGAAACTTCCCAATACGGGAACTGGACACAGGCAGGTCCGGTTCCGCCTTTCGGTCCGAGAGCATTTTACGGTTCAGCTGTTTTTCATGATCAGATCTTTGTGATTGGTGGTCAAAATACCGGACCTCGAACTCCTGATCCCGAATCTTATGCTATTTATAACGATGTCTGGTCAACCACCGATGGAACAAACTGGACTGAACTGACTGCAAATGCAAGTTTCAGTCAGAGAACCGATCCCCGGGTTGCAGTATTTAATGATAAACTCTGGGTGATTGGGGGTTATAGTGTAAGTTCTTTAAGAAACGATGTATGGTCATCTTCAGATGGCCGCAATTGGAGTCTGGTAACTGCCAATGCCGATTTCAGTCCGCGAAGTGATCCCGTTGTCGTAGTATTCGATAATAAACTCTGGGTGATAGGTGGACAAGATTATCAATCCAATCTGGTTAACGACGTATGGTTTTCTTCAGACGGAAGTAACTGGGTACTCATTACTGATAATGCCGGATTCAGTCGATCTCTTGGTTATATTTTGAGTGGTACTGTATTTGACAATCACATTTTCATCTTTGATGTGATCCCCAATAAGGAGAGTTGGGGAACAAATGCTGTATGGTCCTCTTCAGATGGAAAGATGTGGACCGTTGTGAATAGTAATGCAACATTCAGAGTTATGAAATATAAACCGATGACCGTCTCTAATGGTAGATTCTGGATTATTGGTGGCGGTAATCCTGGGATAAGGGGAACGCCAGAGATGACGACACATCCGGAAAAATATGTATATTTTAATTCCGTATGGTCATCAGTCGATGGTATCAGCTGGACGCTGGAAACGGAACATGCCGGATTCAGTCCCCGGTATGGTATGGGGGTCATATCGTTCCAAAACAAGATATGGGTTCTCGGAGGCTTTCCTAATGCTGTTGATGTTTGGTATTTGCCTCTTCTGACGCTTACATCGTCGAATGTACCATCAACATCGAATCCGTCGGTTTCGGGTACTTCAGCTCGTACTACGATCGGTTCGATCTTTCCGGTTCTGAGTCTTGTAATTGTAGCTGGAATCTGTGCATATTGTTCCAGAGCCGGGAAGAGGTAATCGTGAGGGAAAAATGTAATGTCATTGTTTTTTTGATTAAGTTACGTAATTAAAAATCAAAATTATATCACTTCAGCCGCCCCTCTCAGCGATTCGTTCCTGCGGGCAACTCATAGAGAATTTCGAATAACCTCCCCACATCCCTCACTCTTCGAACCCCTTTTAAACCCTGCAGGGTAATAATATACCGTATCAACGATCTTCCGGTCGTTGAACCAGATAACCGGCGGGAGCGGCTTGCATGGCACTCGTGCTGGTGAGGGAACTGCGAGCGCTCGCAGTTCCTGTACGTCAAGAGAATAGCATAGTATACCAGAGCATACCATATGGGAGGAATAATATTTTATGATATTAGTACCAGATACGAGCGTCCTTATCGACGGACGCATAACCTCGATGATAAAAGCCGGTGAATACAAAGGCGCAACAATAATCGTTCCCGAAGCAGTCATTGCAGAACTTGAAGCCCAGGCAAACAACGGGCGCGAAATAGGGTTTTCCGGCCTGAACGAACTGCAGCAGCTCTGCAGGATGGCGGAAGAAAAAACGATAGAACTCAAATTCTCCGGTATCCGCCCGTCACTCGAGCAGGTTAAGCTCGCAAGCGGCGGTGAGATCGACGCGATGATACGCAACATCGCGATTGAGAATTCCGCACGGTTCATCACCAGTGATTTTGTGCAGGCTGAAGTGGCACGGGCAAAAGGACTGGACGTCATCTACTTAAAAGCTCAGGTAAGTGACTTCGTTCCCCTTGGCATAGACCAGTTTTTCGATGAACACACGATAGCGGTATACCTTAAAGAAAGAGTCTGTCCGTCAGCTAAGAAGGGCACCATCAACGACATGAAACTCGTGAAGATCCGCGAGCAGCCGACCAGCGAGTACGAGCTCCGTGCCCTTGCACAGGAAATCCTCGAACGGGCGAAACGTGACCCTGACGGGTTCATTGAAGTCGAGAAGCGGGGAATCACCGTTGTCCAGATCGGTTCGATGAGGATTGCGATCGCACGTCGTCCGTTCTCGGACGGTATGGAGATCACCGCTGTACGTCCGATCGTTGATGTAACGCTGAAAGACTACGCGAAGGCAGACCTCATAACAAAAAGGATCACCAGCGAGAAGCGAGGGTTAATTATTGTCGGAGCTCCCGGTTCGGGCAAGACCACGTTAGCACAGAGTGTCGCAACGTACCTTTCTGACAATGGTTTTGTCGTCAAGACCATGGAGGCACCCCGGGAACTCCAGGTGCCGGACCAGATTACCCAGTATACGATGCTTGAAGGCAGCATGTCCAACACTGCTGACATCCTCCTGCTTGTCAGGCCTGACTTTGTCATCTTTGATGAACTTCGTAAGAACGAGGATTTCAATGTCTTTGCCGATATGCGGCTTGCCGGTCTTGGCATGGTCGGCGTTATCCACGCAAATGGTGTTCAGGATGCAGTCCAGCGATTTTCTGACCGCGTCGATTTCTCAGTTCTCTCCCAGATCGTAAACACCATTATTTTTGTCAGGCAGGGTGTGATAACAAACATTTACGATTTGGGTTTCACCATCAAGGTTCCCGAGGGAATGGAAAATGAAATGCACATCCGCCCGGTAACAATCGTTACCGATCACGAAACGGGCGAACTGGTAATCGATGTCTTCCGGTATGATGGCGAGACTATTGTAATGCCGATGGCCGCGGTGGCAACCGCATCGAAAAAAGCCTCCCAGGTAGTTCCGGTTCAGAATGTCGGAGTCCCCGTTGCATCGGTCGTTAACGTCCGTTCACCGTTTCCCTTGCCGGATGCTACCCCCAGGAAGGAAAACGACGAGCGTCCCGGTTGGAAACTCATGGAGAAAGAGATCCAGCGGGAAATCGGGCGTTATACTGAAGGCTTTGTTGACGTCCAGATGATCAGCGATACAAAAGCCATTGTCTATATCGATGACAAGGATGTGCCGGCAGCAATTGGCAAGGGTGGCAAGAACGTGTCTGCCATCGTAAACAAAATCGGTATCGGGATTGACATCAAGCCTCGTTCTGAATTTGACCGGCAGCAGATGCAACCGCAGAAAAGCGATGCAGAGTTCAATCTGGGTGGCGGTATTAAGATCCAGACCGATAAAAAACAGCTCACCATCGTTGCACCGGAACAGAGCGGTAAAATTGTGGATGTGTTTGCAGGGAAGGAATACCTGTTCACTGCCACAGTAAACGAGACAGGAGAAATTCACCTCGCGAAGAACTCGAGCATAGCGCAGGAGATGATTAGGCGTTACCAGAACAGTGAGATTATTAAATTAAGACCGGTATAATTGAGAAAATATCTTTTTTCTTATAAAGGAAGGTGAAATGGTTTGAACGCATTTGATCTGAGCAAATTTGAAGAAGAAGCACAGGAGCAGTGGACGCATGCATTTGAATCCAACCCGTCGAACCTTGAGAAATGTTACCTGACCGTCGCGTACCCCTATCCAAGCGGGGCAATGCATGTCGGGCATGGCAGGACATATATTGTCCCCGATGTAATCGCACGGTTCTGGCGGATGCGGGGCAAACAGGTTCTCTACCCAATGGCGTTTCACGTTACGGGAGCCCCGGTGATCGGCATTTCAAAACGGATCGCGAAGAATGATCCCAAGACAATTCACCTCTACCGAGATCTCTACAAAGTCCCGCAGAATGTCCTTGATGAATTTACTGATCCACTGACCATCGTTCGCCACTTCGCAAGCGAATACCAGCGGGTGATGACTTCCTGCGGGATTTCAATCGACTGGCGCCGCAGGTTCACAACGGTCGATCCAACCTACAGCAAGTTTATTGAGTGGCAGTGGAAGCACCTCTATGAAGCCGGACATGTAATCAAAGGAGCCCACCCGGTCCGCTACTGCACAGTTGATGATAATCCCGTTGGAGACCATGACCTGCTTGAAGGGGATAAAGCAGAGGTAATCAAATTTACCCTCGTTATGTTCCAACACGGCGATGCATTCATCCCCACAGCAACACTCCGACCTGAAACAATTTATGGTGTCACCAACCTCTGGGTAAATCCGAACGTTACCTACGTCAGGGTGCTGGTGGATGGAAATGCATGGATTATCTCACGGGAGGCAGCAGAGAAGCTCGCATTGCAGGATCATACTATAGAGATACAAGAAGAGATTGCCGGCCGGGATCTGATCGATAAGACCGTAAGCCACCCGCTCTGTGGCAAAGTACCTGTTCTCCCGGCCGACTTTGTCGATCCTGACATGGCGAGTGGACTTGTCATGAGTGTCCCCGCTCATGCACCGTTTGACTATATCGCACTCCGCGACCTCCAGCGTGCAGGAAAATATACCCAAATCAAACCCGTGCCCTTAATCAAAGTCGAAGGATACGGTGAAATTCCCGCACAGGACGCTGTTGAGAAGGCTGGTATCACCCACCAGATGGACAGCCGGATGGATGCACTCACGCAGGAAATTTACTCTGCAGAGTTCTCCAAGGGTAAGCTCTTTGAGAGGTATGGTGGAAATCCCGTACGAGTGGCACGCGATGATGTAGCTGCACTTATGGTAGAGAAGTACTCCTCGAAAATTATGTACGAGTTTGACACCAGGCCGGTCATCTGTCGCTGTGGCAACAAAGTCAAAGTCAAGATCCTGCATGACCAGTGGTTCTTGAAATACAGCGACCCTGTATGGAAAAAGCAGGTCAGCGACCACCTTGGGGACATGATTCTGGTACCACCCGAAGTCCGGCTTGAGTTTGACCGTACCGTGGACTGGCTCAAGGACTGGGCATGCACCAGGCGTGTTGGCCTTGGAACCCGGTTCCCGTGGGACACAACACAACTCATCGAACCCCTCTCGGATTCGACTATCTATATGGCGTACTATACCATCGCTCACAAGATACGGGAGATAAACGCCAGGCTCCTCACTCCGGAAGTCTTCGACTACATCTTCCTCGGGAGAGAGTCCCCGGATTTGCCCGAAAAGAAGAAACTGGAAGCGATGAGAAAGGAGTTCCTGTACTGGTACCCGTATAACTACCGGTTTTCGGCAAAAGATCTGATATCCAACCATCTCACATTCCAGCTCTTCCACCAT
>Ga0209777_10001734_pt1 | contig 30551 bp, 24 predicted proteins | sample FrelakmetHBP12HB_FD_187147 | JGI IMG/M metagenome (GOLD analysis project Ga0209777, IMG submission 187147) | Freshwater lake sediment microbial communities from the University of Notre Dame, USA, for methane emissions studies -HBP12 HB (SPAdes)... | ecosystem: Environmental > Aquatic >... | reverse complement strand
ATCTGGGTTCCAAAATGTTCTTATCGCGGCTTTGTCTTGCGGCTGGTTTTGTATTTGCATTCTTGTCGTGGTCGTCCGGGGCGGCGCAGGCCACCGTCATTTACGTCGACGCATCAGCAACAGGGCCGGTTCACAACGGGTCCAGTTGGTGCAATGCTTACACTCGGCTTGAGAGTGCGCTTTCTGCGTCGGTTTCTGGTGACGAGATACGTGTGGCTGACGGCACTTATGTTGCCGATCCAACCGGGCTGACCGATCCGCGCGACGCGACATTCCGCCTCAAGACCGGCGTAGCTTTGAGGGGCGGATACGCCGGATGCGCAGCGCCAGACCCAGATGAGCGAGACTTGACCCTGCACGAAACGATTCTGAGCGGAGATCTGAATCGCGATGACCAACTGGGCGGCACTTGCTCTCTGGGGCTAAGCAGTTGTTGCGTCGCGCATCCGTCTCCGGGATGCGACAACTCAAACTGCGAGGTAGGAATTTGCTCGCTTGGGCCAATGCCGGAATGTTGCTCGGTTGAGTGGACGGCGCCCTGCGCCACGGAGGCGAATAGAACTTGCTGGATCAATTGCAACAACGAACCGAACTGCGAGAACGTGTATCACGTGGTAACGGGGAGCGGTTGCGCATCGACGGCCATCCTCGACGGGTTTACCGTTCGCGGAGGATACGCGGACCCGCTTTACATTTTCGATCGAAATCGATCCACCGGCGCTGGTATGTTTAACAGCGCAGGAAGCCCGACCGTTTTAGGATGCCGTTTCGTAGACAACATCGCACGTTGGGTGGGAGGAGGAGTCGGCAACGTGAACGGAAGCAATCCCACATTCCGGGACTGCGAATTCGTTGGAAACCAGACGGGTGTCGGAGCCGCCGATTCGAACTGGGGAATTCGGAGCGGAAGGGGAGGTGCGGTGTACGTGGAACAGGGCAGTACCACGTTGGAGCGCTGCGTTGTGCGCGCAAATACGTCCGTGAACGGCGGAGGCCTGTCCATTCGACTCGGAAACGCCGTTACAGTGATCGGTTGTACATTTGAAGAGAATCTAGCCGTCGACGATCCGGCCTCGGCCTATGGTGGCGGTGGAGCCATTCACCTTTATGGAGGTAATCTTCAAATCGACAGCACTACGTTCTCGCGAAACCGCGCCGAACCAGTCGTAACGAACGGCAACGGTGGCGGCATTCTCATCTTCAACGGAACTGCGACCAGCGAAGCGTCGCTTTCGGACTGCATCTTTGACCACAACGAGGCATATAGTGGTGGAGCTATGCGATCGGACCTCTACCACACGACGTTCACGCGGTGTACTTTTCTGCAAAACACCGCAACGTCGGATTCCGGTGCGCTGGCTACGAATAACACGATCCTGACATACTGTACATTCATCGGGAATCAAGCGCCTTATGCCGGTGCGGGCACAATCGGTGGGTTGTTTACGGATTGCCTCTTCTCGGGTAACTCGGCTAGCGGTGAAGGCGGTGCGTTGTTACTGGGGGATGGCACGCAATCGGAGTTTATTAACTGTACCTTCAGCGGCAATTCGGCCGGAAGTGGTGGCGCTGTCTACAACATAAACGGCTCGCCAATCTTTCATAACTGCGTGTTGTGGGGCAATACCGTGACGAATGGATCGGAGATTTCCATGTTCCGACAAGACGTCCAGGGCTTGCCGCCATGTACGATCACCCTTTCTTACAGCGATCTTCAAGGCGGGGCGCCCGCGGTCCATGACGAAGGCGGCGGGTGCACGGTTGCGTTGGGACCTGGAATGATCGATGCACCTCCCAACTTTATCGATTCCGACGGACTTGACTTCATTGTGGGGACGGCAGACGACAACTTGCGTCTTGGATTCGGATCGCCATGTATCGACGCCGGAGACAACGACCCTGTAACTCTGGCCACAGACCTAGATGGAAACGCACGCCTTTTTGACGATACGGGTACGCCCGACACAGGTCACGGAACAGCACCGATCGTAGATATGGGTGCGTACGAAGTCACTGAGGAGTTTCCAGTGGCGTTTGTGGAAGACCCGAATGGATTGAGCAAATCGCGGTTTATTTCCATATCGATTCCGTCGCCCGCAACGGCAACCGTCGTCAACACAGCGATTCGCGTGAAGTTCAGGTCGCTGCACCACGTGGTCCCGCCGTATACGGGCGGGGCTTCAGTTGCCTTTGCTTTGTTCGAGGGTCGCAGCCAGTACGTCGGCGCGCCAGTGTTGTACAAGGAATCCGGTTCCAGCCCGCCGAGCACGGACTTCTATGCGTCGGTGTTGCAGTGCGAGCCGCACTACCAAGACTGGAGCACGGTGAGTCTGCTGCATGTAACGGGGGAGGCGATTGTCCCGAGTTCGTCGTACGAGATCGAAAACCTCGCCGCAAGTTGTATGGGCAAAGAGACGAGGTGCGGGGCCGTTTCGGCGCCATTGGCAGCTTCGACGACGCGCTGGGCGGACGTCGCGACGCCTTATCAGGATCCGCTCGGCGCGCCGTCGCAGCCGGACTTCGGAGACATCTCCGCGATGAAGAACAAGTTCGCAAGCGCGTTGGGCGCCCCGATCAAGGCTCGTTCGTTGCTGTCGGGCGACGTAGGCACGAGAGGTCTGATAGACATCTCGGCGGAGGTGAACTTCAGCGATATTTCGCTGTGCGTCGATGCTTTCCAGGGCAAGCCGTACCCGTACAAACCGGGCAAGTGCACGGGTGATGCGCTCAAGGCGTGCGCGACGGACGCGGATTGCACCGCTCAGGCGGTGGCCGGTCCGTGCATCCTCTGCCCGTAGGAGCATGAAGTGTCATCCGCGGCGTCTGGTGCCTCAACGACATCTTCGCCATGATGCGCGATAAGATGGCCGCGGCGTAGATTCGCCCGACAACTGTCGGTTTATGGGCGACCGGTACTTCGCGTTGGCTTGCCCGGCGAATGGCGAGAAGGTACAATGTCGGCCTCAAGGTATAGGAGGAGGGTCAAAGTCATGATCCAACACAGCCACACATTCTCCGAGTCCCGCCCAAGATTCTCAACGTGCAAAGACAGCGGCATCTTGTTCCGACGGCCGTGGTGTCGATTGCTTCAAGCCTTAATGGTAACGGTCACGTGCTCCCCATTGCACTCCGTAGCTCAGGACCTGACGCTCGCGCGCGCCAATAAGGAAGCGCCGACGGCAACAGCGGGACCATACGACGTTGACGGTAGCGGCATCGTCGGTCCGGCAGACGTTCTTGCCCTGATCGACCGAATCAACCAAGGCGATTCATCGATCGCCTACGACCTCGATTCGTCCGGCGCTGTTGACGAAAAAGACGTAGACGCCCTGATCGAGTTCATTGGGTCGCGCGGTCAAGTATCGACCGTGCTCGCTCACAAAAGGAGCGGAACGGCGAAGACGGCAGCGCTACTAACTGATCCGCAGGTGGTTGTGACCCTGACGCCGCCGGGGCCTCCGCCGTACGCTCCGGCTTCGCAGATTCCTGTCGCCGTATATGTCCGACGCGCGCAACCCGGACAACCCATCTTCATCCGCCTTCTGCAGTTCGATTCACAAGATACTGATCCGGCTCTGACCCTTGAGCTACCCGTGACGCACACTGATTCCACTGCCCCATATGCGCCTTATCGGTTCTTCGATTTCACCTCGACCGCTCTATGCGCCGCGGACCTGACGAAATGCGGTGACGGGTATGTCGATTGGTTTCAAGGGGTCATCTTCGCGATCGTGTGGTTCGAGGGATCGGCTAACGCTTCGCGCCAGCTTACGCTTCCCGGTGATGCGAGTCCGATCTACGTCGGTTCGGTGCTGGTAACGCTTCCGGCTAACCCGGGCATGTACCGACTTGACCTTATGAACGCGGATGAACCGCCGCCCAATTCCGGTGCCATGTTGGTCTATGGGTTCGGCATGACTCCTGACGACCCGCGAGTGGATTTGAGTCCCTACGGCGGCACCATCGCCGGAGGGCGACTCGACCTTCTTGTGGGCTCGGACAACAATTGCGCTTCAGGTCTGCCGTGCGCGGGTGACGGCAACGACTGCACGCAAGACATCTGTGAGGCGGGAGTATGTCAACATCCGCCGCTCGCCCAAGGCGCTCCCTGCGGCAACCGGACACCGCAGGGCACCTGCGATCGCGGAGATGTATGCGACGGGGCCGGCGGGTGCACGGCGAACTATGCGCCGAGCGGTACGATCTGCCGCCCCGCCGTCGGTGAGTGCGACGTAACTGAGTATTGCAGCGGCGGCTCCGCCGACTGCCCCACAAACCACTTTGAGCCTCCGGGCACAGCTTGTTCGGATGATGGCGACCCCTGCACGGACGACTTGTGCGACGGTGCCGGCGTCTGCGGACACCCAAGCAACTACCGCTGCGGTGCCTGTTGCGTGGCGGGCGGCGACTGCACGAACAACCTTCCGCCCGAACAATGTCCGGAAGCTCCAATGCATTTTCACCTGGGGAAGGACTGCTCCATGATTGCCTGCGGTCCGATTCCGACTGTTTCCGAGTGGGGACTGGTCGTCTTGACCTTAGTGCTGCTCACCGGCGCCAAGATCGCATTCGCGTCGCGCCCGCGGGCAACCGATGGTTTATAACCCCACAAAAGCTTCATTCGACCATCAGGCCGCCGTCACGCATCCCTCAAACACGGAGCACGACATGACGCTTCCCGAACTTACCCCCACCGAGGCCAAGAAGCTGCTGGACCAAAACGCCGGCTATGTCTATCTCGACGTGCGCTCGCTTCCCGAGTTCGTGGCCGGGCACGTACCGGGGGCGATGAACATTCCCATCGCCGAACCCAATCCGGCCACCGGGAAATTGGACCCGAACCCAGGTTTCCTTTCGGCCGTCGAGACGATGATTCCGCGCGCCGCCAAGTTGATCGTGGGATGCAAGTCCGGCGGCAGATCGACGAAAGCCTGCGCAGCGTTGCAACAGGCTGGTTATCTCCACGTCCACAATATGATCGGCGGTTTCAGCGGAGCAACCGACGCCAAGGGCGCCGTCATCTGCAAGGGGTGGTCGATGCTGGGCTTCCCCGTTGAGCGCGGCGACGGCGGCAAGCATCAATCTTGATCGGGACTATACCGTCGGCGCCGATCCAGCCCCACGCGATTCCGGGCCGACGCGGCGTCCGGCGATAAACACATGTTCAATCTGGTGTGCACGAATCGTATAGAGCATGGCGGAAACCTGCTGTTCTGTCGGAAGATCGGCGATCCAAGGCTCCGGACGAACGACCAGGCAGTCCGCCTCGCGGCCGGGCGCCAAAAGCCCGACCCGGTCGCTGATCCTTAGCGCCTCAGCGGCGCCTTTGGTCAACAACCACCACGCCTCAGCGGCGCTGGGCGCCGCGTATGCGCCACGTGGAAACGCATGGATCTTCAGGGCCCTTGCGGTCTGTAAACATGCGACCGCAACCTGCGGCATAAACGGTTCATAGCCTGCGGCCACGCTGCTTCCAAGTGCAATAGGGATTCCCGCCTTGCGATGCGCAACGTAATCCATCAGCCCGGTTTCGAGAAAGAGGTTGGCCGTTGGGCAATGCACCACCGCGGTGCGGGCTTCGGCGACCTGATGCCGTTGCGCTTCCGTGAGACAGACGCCGTGACCCAAAAGGGCCCGCGAGGTGAGAAGGCCCATTTCCGCGAGCACTTCCACGTCGTCGAGCCGGTCTGGGAAACAGTCCCTGACCGTCGAGACTTCCGCGGGCGACTCCGCAATGTGCGTTTGTATTGGGCACTTCATCATGTCCGCAAGGGTGGCCGCGCCGCGCATCAGCTTCTCGCTACAGCACGTGACCATTCGCGGGCTGAACGCATATTGAAGAAGTCCGCCGTTGGCGCCGTGCCACTTGGCCGCCAGTTCGCGGGATTCATCCAGGGCCTTTTCCGCGGAAGAGCAAAGCGGCTTTGGACAATTCACGTCGTTGAGCACCATGCCGTGTATGGCGCGAAATCCGCGGCGTGAGAACACGTTGAAGGTTCGGTCGGTCGCCTTTGCGAAAGGGCTGCCGAATACCGCGGCGGTCGTCGAACCGTTGGCGATCAGGCCGGTGACGAAGCTCTCTGCCAGCCGCTCCGCAACGTCGGGGTCCTTGAACCTGGCTTCGGCGGGGTAGACGACGTAGTCGAGCCATTCGAAGAGTGAAAGACCGTCGATCCCCCGTCGGTCCCATTGAGGTAAATGCAAATGGGCGTCGATGAACCCGGGCAGGATCCAGCAGCCGCTGTCGCCGATCCGGTCGTCGCATTGGCCGTTGTCGGGAGCGACTTCAACGATCTTCCCGTCGTCGCCGATGCGTACCACCGAGTTTGGGATTACCTCGCATCGTGCCGGCGATGCGGGATGAAGAACCGTTCCGATGAGCGACTTCATGGTTTTGCTCCGACACCGCGTCTTGAATGTGAGTTTATCTGGGCGTTCGGCGATCAGCAAGCAACTTGACGCGGCCTGCGGTGTCCTGTAGCGTTTCGCCGACCGGGTCGAGGAGCGGTCTGCGTTCGGACTGGAGGAATCTCGTGCCGTATCACAGCGTCGTCTGTGTCAAACAAGTACCCGACACCACCAACATAACCTGCGAGGCTATGAAGGCGGACGGGACGGTCAACCGCGCGGCCCTGCCGACAATCTTCAACCCCGACGATCTGCACGCCCTCGAAGCCGCACTGTCCATTAAAGAAACGTACGGAGGGAAGGTTACTGCCCTTACCATGGGGCCCCTTGGCGCCGCCGACGTGCTCCGCGAGTGTCTATATCGCGGTGCCGATCGTGCGATACTGATCAACGATCGTCGAGCGGCCGGCAGCGACACCCTGGCCACGAGCTATATTCTCAGCATGGCCATTCGCCGGATCGGGGATTTCGATTTCGTCTTTTGCGGCCGGCAGGCCATCGACGGCGACACCGCACAGGTCGGTCCGCAGATCGCGCAAAAGCTGGGCATCGCCCAGATTACGTACTTCGAGAAGCTCGTTGAACTCAATGCGCGTACGCTTCGCGCGCGCCGCAACGTGGGCAACGGCTGGGAAGTGCTAGAGGCTCGACTGCCGTTGCTACTTACGATCCTCGACGCTGCGAACGAACCCAGGCCGGCGGCGGCCAGGAGGATGATGAGGTTCAAACACGCACAGACAATGGCCGAGGTGTCGCGGAGCGTTTCCGCCGCCATGCCTCAAGCCAACAAAGAGCAGCTCGACGTTGAGCAGGCCAATCGGCTCGAACTTCTGAAAAACCGTGGACTGTTGATTAAGCAATGGGACCTCGACGAAATAGGCGCGGACATGGCCTGGTGCGGCGTGGCCGGGTCGCCGACGAAAGTCCATCGCGTGCAGTCCATTGTCCTTAGAAAAGAGGGTTTCAAGCGGATCGAGCCAACCGAGGATGGCGTCCGGACCCTCATTCAGGAATTGATTGTAGACCATGCGCTGGGATAGCGAACCTGGTTGAGTGCAGACGACATGATCGAACCCAACCGACGAGGTGAAGTTTGGGTCTTCGCCGAGCAGGAAGACGAGAGTCTAAACGACGTCTCGTTGGAATTGTGCGGCAAGGCGCTCGAACTGGCGCACCGACTGAAGGTTCCCATGGGGGCCGTGCTCGTCGGGTGGAATGTCCGCGAGCTCTCCTACCGTCTGATCGCCCACGGCGCCGACAAGGTCTACTGCGTGCATGACACGCGGCTGGAGCACTACACCACTCTCCCATATGCCCGCGCCCTATGTCAGCTTATTGAAAAGCACAAGCCGCAGGTTGTTCTCTTCGGAGCATCGCCGCTAGGCCGTGACCTGGCGCCGCGAGTCGCCTCGGAGATGCGCGCGGGCTTGACCGCGGACTGCACCGATCTCGAGATTGGTGACTACTCCGACAAGAAAACCAACACCGAGCACAAAAACCTCTTGCTCCAGATCCGCCCGGCGTTTGGCGGCAACATCATCGCCACCATCATTAACTACGAGCGTTGGCCTCAAATGGCCACAGTTCGCGAAGGCGTGATGCGCCTCGGCGAGGGAGATCCGCGGCGGTCTGGGACGATCATCGACGAGCAGATCGAATTCAATGATTTCGACGTGGCAGTCCGGGTCATAGAGCGGCATCGCCAGGAACGCGCCGTCAACTTGAAGGGAGCGCGAACCATTGTCGCGGGCGGCGCGGGCGTGGGCGGCAAGGATAGCTTCAAACTGATCCACGATCTCGCCGGGGCCATCGGTGGGGCGGTAGGGGCCTCGCGGGCCGCGGTGGACAGCGGGTTCATCGGCAAGGAGCACCAGGTTGGACAGACGGGCACGACGGTGCGTCCGGCCCTGTACATCGCCTGCGGCATCAGCGGGGCCGTCCAACACCGTGCGGGGATGGAGGAGTCCGCGAAGATCATCGCCATAAACTGGGATCGCGAAGCGCCCATCTTCGGAGTGGCCCACTACGGCATCGTCGGAGACCTGCGCAAGGTGATTCCGATGATGATCCAAGCGATCAAGAAGAAACCGGCGTAATGCCGTCTCTTGGGCGGATGCGATCGGACGGTAATAAATATGGCCAATTTCTTCGAGGACAACGAGGACCTGCAGTTCCTGTTCGAGCACCTCGACCTGCGCAAGATCGCGTCGGTACAGGAGGATGATTTCCGGCATCGCGATGGCGGTCCGGATTCCTACGCGCCGCTCGACGCGGACGATACGATCGACAATTACCGGCGCGTACTCACCATCGTTGGTGACGTGGCCGGCAACTACATCGCCCCTCGCGCGTCGCAAGTAGATCGCGATTATCACACGCTCAACCCCGATGGGACCGTGACCCTGAGCGAGGGCGTCCGCGAAAACCTGAAGAAACTTGCCCAGGCGGACCTGATGGGCTTTACCCTGCCGCGGCGCTACGGCGGGCTGAACTGCCCAAACGTCATCTACGCCATGGCCATCGAGATCATCAGCCGCGCGGACGTTTCGCTTATGAATCTGTTCGGCCTGCAGGGCATCGCCGAGACCATCAATGCCTTCGCCGACGACTCCCTCAAGGACGCCTATCTGCCGAGGTTCGCCAACGGAGAGATTACCGGGGCCATGGCCCTGACCGAGCCGGACGCAGGAAGCGATCTGCAATCGGTGAGTTTGCGGGCCTGGCAGGACAACGACGGTCAGTGGCGACTTTCCGGCGTCAAGCGCTTCATCACCAACGGTTGCGGTGACGTGCTTCTGACACTCGCCCGCAGCGAGCCGGACATTAAGGACGGGCGCGGCTTGAGCCTGTTTTTGGTTGACCGCGGGCCGAGGCTAAAAGTGCGGCACTTGGAGGAGAAGCTGGGCATTCACGGTTCGCCGACGTGCGAACTGGTGTACGACGATGTGCCCGGAAAACTGATCGGCGAGCGGCAGCTCGGATTGATTCGCTACGTGATGAGTCTGATGAACGGCGCCCGCCTGGGCATCGCCGCGCAGGCCCTGGGCGTCGCCGAGGCGTCTTTCAGGACCGCGCGCGACTACGCCCGCACCCGCAAGCAATTCGGAGTCCCAATCGAGCGCCTTCCCGCGGTGGCCGAAATGTTGACGGATATGAAGATCGCCATCGAGGCCACTCGCGCGTTGGTGTACGAGACCAGCCGGGTCTGCGATCTGGAGAACAATAACCTCCGCGTTCTGGAGACTGATCCGCCAAAGGACGCTGAAGAACTCAAACGGCGCAAGAGCGACGCCCGCGAATTCAAACGCCTCAACGGAATGCTCACCCCCATGAGCAAGTATTGGGCGTCGGAAATGTGCGTGCGCGTGGCCAACGACGCCCTCCAGGTGCTGGGCGGCTCAGGGTACATGGCCGACTACCCCGTCGAGCGTTACCTCCGCGACGCCCGGATTACGACCATCTATGAGGGCACGAGCCAGTTGCAGATTGTCGCCGCGGTCAGAGGCGTCTGCGGCGGGGCGTTCGACAAACTCTGTACCGGGTTCGAGCAGCATGAGCTCTTTGACGATCCACACGGACCAAGCCTCAACGAGCTGAAACAGAAGCTCCTCAACGGAAGAAAACGTGTTCTTGAAGGAATCGCCTTCGTAAAGGGGCAAGGCGTCGAATACATGGACCTGTACGGGCGACGCTTGGTCGACAGTGCCGTGACCGTGCTGGTCGGTCACCTGCTGCTGCAACAGGCGGCGCGCAACAAGCGAAAGGCGCAAGTCGCCCGGCGGTTCATCGAACCGGGCCTGGCCACGCTGGACCGCGACATGACCCTCCTTTCAAGTGGCGACCGTTCTGTGCTCTCCGAATTCGAGACGTTGGTCCGCCCGTCAGGCATCGCGTCGTGAGCCGCGGACGGAATGCAATCCCGGCGCGCCGGGAGTCCGCGCGGACTTTCCCTTCCGCGCGACCCCGTCCGCCCTTTTAAATCTGATATCTCAAATTCGCAATCCCCATTCGCGTCCCTTCCCGCGCGACCCCGTCCCGAGCCGCGGCATTCATGCCGCGCGGACCATCCGAACCCCAAGTCCCGGCGCGCCGGGAGCGCGGGGTGGTGTGGCGTCGCGGTTCATCCGCGGCGCAACCGGCGCGCCGGGACGACCAGATTCTCACGGCCCGGTAAACGCTTTCTGCCAGTGCGCGAAGTCGCGGAGGGCCACGCCGTAGTCCGGGTCGAGGTCGAACACCTGTCCGTCGGTGATGGCGGGATCTGGTGGGGCGGGTTACGCAGGCGGCTTGTCGCGCAGAAGCGCCCGGAACCCAGCTTGGGCGAAATGCTGGTCATAGGTGAGCGCATCGGTCACTTTCGTGGAGCGCATGACCTCAAACGAGATACAATCGGTCAACGACCAGGACTTGTCGAGGCGTGTTCCGTGCAGAGCCAAGCCGCGCTGAAACGATTCCGCCGTGGCCGGGACGACCGGTTTCTCTCCGCCCGGAGGGCGCACGAAGGTTGCCAGGGACTTCAAGTCCCTGGGGGGCGGACCCTATCTTCCCTTCTGCTTTTTCCCCCCCGGCTCGTGCAGCTTCCGCCTTAAACCCTTGAACTCTTCAACCCCTTAAACCCTTGAACATTTGCATCATAGCTGCGTCGTGCAGACCATCCGCCGGCACAGCCAAGGCGACGAGATACGACGTATCCAGAAAAATCACGAGTTTCGCTTCGGCGTCCCGTAGAGATAATGGTCGTGCTCGGCCGCGCCGTCACGAGGCCAGTTCGGGTCGTCCGGGAACCGCTGCGCCGCACGGGCAAGTTCCAGAAGCGGCCGGTCACCGTCGGATTCCGCAACCAGCACCAATCGAACCGGCGCGTTCGGCGGAAGGCCCACCGGCTCATCGGGTACGAAAACCTTGCCGTCAAAATGGGCACGAATTGAGGCCATCATGTCCTTGAGTATAACACCCGCCGCCCGGCGACGCAATCCGAGCCGCGACCGATATCAGAGCCGGGACGACCGGACCCATCCGAACCCCAAGCGCAAGCGCGGGGTCATGTAGCGTCACCCCTCGTGGGTGGCGCATCACACGACGTGCCGATTTGACGTGCTCGGCAGCGACCGGACCCATCCGAACCCCAAGCGCCAACGCGGGGCGGTGTGGCGTCGCGGTTCATCCGCGGCGCAACCGACACGCCGGGAGTTCGCGCGACCCCGTCCTGAGCCGCGGCATTCATGCCGCGCGGGCGCCTGCTGCATGGGAAAAAGCATCGCGGAGACGACCCACTCCAAGCCGCTGCCTCCACGTCTAGAACACCGAACGAGAAATCGACCAGCTCGTTGAGGCGTTGCCCAAGCATTGATTCGCAGAGTGCGTCCCGGACGCACCTTCCTTCGTCCGGCAGCCCTTTCACTTCGGGTGCGTCGAGGGACGCATCCTACATCTCTAACGCTTGCACCAATACCAGCGCGACGGTAGGGTTTTGTATGGAACTGCATCACCGGAGAGTGAGATCGCAATGACCGAACAATTGTCGTTACCGCAGAAGCATTACTTCAGACTCAAAGGAATGGAGGCAGAGGAAGTCCTCGCCCAACTGGCAAACCGTACTTTCCTTACCGATTGGTGTTTTCCAAATCCAGTCTTACCATCGGGGAAGGAGCTTTGCGACCTTCTCGTCGTCTTTGATGAAACCGTGATCATCTGGCAAGCCAAGAGTCTGAAGGCCAAGACTACCGGTAAACTCCGGGAGGGCGAGCTGCAGAAGAACTTTCGCCAACTCGGCGGGGCGAAACGACAGCTCTTTGATCTCAAGACCCCGATTACGTTGCAGAATGCCCGTCGGCGTGCTGAGCAGTTTGACCCGTCGAACATCCGAGAGGTCTTTCTCATTTCCGTACTCCTGGGGGATACTCCGGAACTTCTTTCGATGTCCCAGCGTGTGAAAGGACATCAATGCCATGTGTTCACGCGAGAGTTCACTGAGATCGTACTCAATGAACTCGACACCATCGCCGATTTTTGTGCGTACTTGCGAGAGAAAGAGCGCACACGCGATCGGGTCGGTTCGTTCATCCTCGAGGGAGGCGAGGAACAGATTCTTGGTTGGTACTTGCTGAACGACCGCACCCTTTCACGACTCGATGGATGTACGAGCGTTTTTCTTACGGATGGAATCTGGGACGAGATGAGCCACCGACCTGAATATCAGGCCAAGAAAAAGGCGGACGAAATAAGCTACATCTGGGATGAGCTGATCGATCGTGCGCACACGAGCGACTCGCCGGAATACGAGAGGGTTGCTCGAGAACTGGCGCGGCGGAACCGTTTCGAGAGGAGATACCTCGCGCAGGCTTACTTCGACGCGCACATGAAAGCACACGAGAACGCAACTCCGGAGGTGAACTTCCGGCGCGTTTTTGTAGACGAATATGGGGTATTCTGCTTCGTTTTTGCACATTCTGACGTGTCACGCGAGAAGCGCCGCGACCTCCTGGAAACTGTTTGCTTCGTCGCGCGTGGAAAGACGCCGCAACACAAGATGGTGGTCGGCATTGCCACGGAAATGCAGGTCCGCAGGGAGTCGTCACTCGACTACCTGCTGCTAGAAATCCCTGAATGGGGTCCAGAACAGGAAGTTGCTTCGAAACGCCTGCAAGACGAATTCGGGATTCTGAGAAAGCCAACGCGGTCCGAGTTTTCGACGGATGAATACCCCGAAACCAGTACAAGGAGTGGTTGAGTTCGGAACCTACCGGACCAGAGCCAGGTGCCAACAGCGGCTTGTCCGCCAGTTTCGTCGCATTTCACCACCGGCCCTATTTCTGCTTCGCTTTGCGGATCATTCTTGCACGCTCCAAGACCTTCTCCGCTTCGGACTGCCTGCTTGTCGCTCTCAGCAGATCGGCGTAGTTTTCGAGCACTGATGCCACGTCGGGATGGTCCGGACCGAGGGCTTTTTCGTTGATGGCCAGCGCTCGTTTGTAAAGCGGCTCGGCCTGGTCGTACTTGCCCTGGCTGTAGTAAAGAGCGGCAAGGTTGGTGACGCTGATCGCCACGTCGGGATGGTCCGGCCCCAGGGCTTTTTCGCCGATGGCAAGCGCTCGTATGTACATCGGCTCGGCCTGGTCGTACTTGCCCTGGCTTTGGTACAGCCCGGCAAGGTTGTTGAGGCTGGTCGCCACGTAGGGATGATCCGGACCGAGAGCTTTCTGCCAGATGGCCAGCGCTCGCTTGTAGAGCGGCTCGGCCTGATCGTACTTGCCTTGGCCATTGTACAACAAGGCAAGGTTGCTGAGGGTGGTCGCTACGTCGGAATGGTCCGGACCGAGGGCCTTTTCCATGATGGCCAGCGCTCTTTTGTGCAGCGGCTCAGCCTCGTCGTACTTGCCTTGGGCGCGGTATAGGTTAGCAAGGTTGTTCAGGCTGGCCGCCACCTTGGGATGGTCCAGCCCCAGGGCCTTCTCCCAGATGGTCAGTGACCGTTTGTGCAGCGGCTCGGCCTGGTCGTACTTGCCTTGGGTGCAGTATAGCACAGCAAGGCTGTTGAGGCTGCCCGCCACATCAGGATGGTCCGACCCGAGAGCCTTCTCCAAAATGGTCAGCGATCGTTTTAACAGCGGTTCAGCCTCGTCGTACTTGCCTTGGGCGCGGTATAGGTTAGCAAGGTTGTTGAGGCTGGTCGCCACGCCGGGATGGTCCGGACCGAGGGCTTTTTCGCGGATGGCCAGCGCTCGTTTGTGCAGCGGCTCGGCCTCATCGTACTTGCTTTGGGTGCCGTACAGTTCAGCAAGGTTGTTGAGGGTGGTCGCCACCTCGGGATGGTCTGGCCCGAGGGCCTTCTCCCAGATGGTCAGCGACCGTTTGTACAGCGGCTCGGCCTGATCGTACTTGCCCCGGGTGCTGTATACCTCAGCAAGGTTGTTGAGGCTGGTTGCCAAACGCGGATCGGATGGTCCGAAATTCTCCGCCTCCGCAACTGCAAGTTTGAAAAGCTTCTCGGATTCTGCGTATCGCCCGGCCTTGTGGGCTTCCAAACCATCCTCGTTGTATACCCGCCACGGTGTCTCCTGGGAGAATACGGGAGCGACCGAGAGCGCAAACCAACCAGCAATTACCGCAGCGAACGCGACGAACCCTCGGCGATTGTGCTCTGTATTCATGGCGATCTCCCATCGGCCAAGTTTGACGCCATCCACGGCGAGACGATTTGGCGTACATAGCACGCCCTACATGTGGGAATCTTACCGCGCCACCGTCTCTTTCCGCAAAGCGAATCCCGGCGCGCCGGGACCTCCGCTGTGCTCCGGCGCTGAAACGTAGAAACTCAAAACCGCGAGGGACGGGGTGAACCGCGAAGAACACCACTCAATAGGAGACCAACCGCCGTCGATCGCAAACTCAACAGAACCCTGGTCTTTCCCTTGTGTCATGGCGGACGACTCTGGCCTCTTTTCCTACTTCCGAAGCTCGTAGTTCCTCAAGCTACCATACGCGCTCAACGCCGTATTTCTCGAACACGCCGTCCGAACTGATGAGGGTCAGTCCTTCGCTCAAACACTGCGCGGCCAGCATGCGGTCGAACGGGTCGCGATGGTGAAACGGCAAATCGGCCACGGCGTAGGCGTGTTGAGGGCTGATTTCAAAGAGCCCGATGGAACTCAGCGCCAAATGGCTTTGCATGAACTCCGCAAACGGCTGCGGCACATCGAGCTTTCCGAGGCCGATCTTCATCGCCATTTCTCACAGGCTCGCGATGCTCAACAGCAGGTCGTGGCTCTGATCTTCGATATGGTCCTTGGCCGACTTCGACAACCGCGTATTTCCTTCGACGAACCAAAGAAACACGTGCGTGTCGAGCACGAAGCGCATTATTGATAGTCTCCGAAATCCGCAAGCGGTTCATCGAAGTCCTTTGCGATCTTGAATTGACCGCGGGCGCTTCCAAACCCCGGGCGCTTCCCGTTCGATTCGGCTCTCGCCTCCCGGCGAACCACGACTTCCACCGTCTCACCGTCAGGTAATTCGGGCAAGGAAACTTCGACCATCCCTCCCGGCTTGACCTTCGTCTTTCGTCGCCATTCTGAGATCATGTCGATTTCATACCTCTATGAATTCCAATTAGGAGAATCCGCCCGGCGCGTTATCCACGTAGGCTACGTTCATTTTCGTGGAGTCCCCTTGACGTAATGCTCGTGCTGCGCCGCGTAGTCCGGAGGGAGATCGTCCGTTGCAACGGCCAACCGGCCGAGTTCCGCAAACAGATCGCGAACTTCTCCATTATCGAAAACCACTCTGACCCCCGTGTCCGGGTGGATGTCGGGCGGAACTGGTTCATCCAGCACCACTCGCTTCCCATCAAAATGTCCGTTGATCACGGTCATGGGTTTCTGTCTCAGCTTGTCTCAGCCATTGTACGGTCCGCTTGCCCTTGGAAGCGCTCGCTTGTGTCCTTTTATGGTCGCCCGCAGGCGAGATCGTCCCAGTGCGCCGGGATCGCACGAGCAGTGTAGGTCCATCGTACCGTCGCGTACCGGCCACACGCAAGTCCAAAATCGCGGCCTTTCAACGCCGATGTGAACAGCCGGAACAAAGCCGCGCGGACCCCCTTTTCTTTCAAGGCGAACCCGCTACTATTCGTGCCATTATTCACGAATGCCCGGTGGCGCGGGCGGGTGGAGGCGTGGTTTGACTCAGTTTTCGGTTCCCTGGCGGCAGGAACGGCCCGTTAATTACGGGTTTTTCGCGCGGTTTATCATAGCCCTTGCTAAGACCGTTTACGCCGTTGCTGCGCCGATCGTGTCGCGGTTTCCGGGCGCGATTTTGATCTGCGCGGTGATCGGCGCGTGCTTGCTCGTATGGGTCTTCGCGCTCATCTTCGCCTATGTAGACGTACATATAATCGAGGTTTTGCCTACCGTTGCCACGACCGCCCACGCCTCCCCCATGCCGCCCCCACACGCCGCCACGCCGTCCCCCGCGACGTGGGGAGTGCCGCCGGCGACAATTGCCACTTTAATCAAGAACGCAGGTGGATGGCCAGCATCGTTTAACGGAATACTGCAATATCTACTCTGGCCGGTGCAATTCGGAATCGTCCGCGATCTGATCGGTCTCGTCGCGCTCCTCGGGCTTTTCGTCATCATTCCCGTCTACACGATCTGGTGGGAGCGGAAGGTGGCCGGGCGGATTCAGTCGCGGCTGGGCCCGATGCGCGTAGGCGGCTGGCACGGCTGGGCGCAGTCGCCTGCCGACGGGATCAAACTCCTGCTCAAAGAAGACCTAATTCCGGCAAACGCGGACAAGGTCTTGTTCCGTCTGGCGCCGTATCTGGCGATCATCCCGGCCGCGCTGGGGTTTGTCGCGTTGCCGTTCGCAACGACATACGTGTTCCGCACGCTCGATGTCGCCTTGGTGTTTATCCTCGGCGTTTTGGGCGTGGAGGTCTTCAGCGTGATCCTCTCCGGGTGGGCGTCGAACAACAAATGGAGCGTCTACGGAGCGATGCGCGAAGCGTGCCAGATGGTGGCATACGAGATACCCATGGGCATGGCCGTCATGGTGCCGGTGGTGGTGGCCGGTACGCTCAACCTGGGCAAGATCGGCGACGCACAATCCGGCGGATGGTTTAGCTGGCTGGCGTTTTCGAATCCTTTTGCGTTCGTCGCGTTCGTGGTCTACTACATTGCGTCGCTGGCGAGCTGCAAGCGCGCACCGTTCGATCTTCCGGAGGCGGAGAGCGAACTGGTCGCGGGCTTCCACACGGAGTATTCCGGCATTCGCTGGAGCTTCTTCTTCTTCGCCGAGTATGTGGTCATGTTCATCGTAAGCGGCCTGGCGACGATCCTGTTTATGGGCGCGTGGCACTCGCCGCTACCGATGGTGTGGGGCGAGCGAGTGGCGGAGTTTTTGGGCGGCGGGGTTTTGGCGCGCGGCGTGAACGGACTGCTTTTCAACGGGCCGATCTGGTTTATCGCCAAGTGCGTGTTTTTCCTGTATGTTCAGATTTGGCTGCGCTGGACGCTTCCGCGGATACGCATCGACCAGGTGCTCTACGGGTGCGTTCAGGTGTTGCTGCCGCTGACGATGGTGTTGCTCCTGGGTACGGCCATTTGGGTCTGGGCGTCGACGTCCGACAGCGCGGGTTGGGCGATTTTTGCGTCGGTGATTAACTGGATTCTGGGGATCATTGGCGCGGGATTTGCACTGATGTTTCCGGCTATCGCGGCATACGGGTTCTATCATCGCCGGCGGTTGGTGGGAAATCTGGTGGTGGATGCGCTGCCGGGCGCTTGAAGGTCAAAGTGCGAAGTTCAAAGTTCAAAGACGGAAGACGGGAATCACATGCGAAGCTTTTTTGAACTTCGAACTTTGAACTTCGAACTTCATTGGCTCCGCAGTCTGGCGGTCGCCGTTCCGAAACGTGTCCGCTCGCTTACGCTCGCGGCGTTGACGCTGGTCCGCTCGCTTCCGCTCGCGGCTCTGATAGTGGCGTTGTCGGCGTCCGCGGCGCTGGCTGATGATGATCGCGCGGTGGCCGCGGCCGAGGGCGTACCTAGTGCTGTCGCGGGCGGAGCGTTGGAAGCGGCGCTCTTTTACTTCGTGGCAGGCGGAGTCGTGCTTTCGGTGGTCGGCGTGTGCGTAAGCCGCAATATCGTGCGCATGGCGGTGTGGCTGTTCATAGCACTTGGCTCAACGGCCATGTTGTACTTCATGCTGGCGGCGACGTTTCTGGGGGCTATCCAGCTCATCGTCTATGTGGGTGGGACCCTTGTCTTGCTCGTGTTCGGGGTGATGCTCACGAGCAAGTCGCCGTGGGTTAAGTTTGACTGCGGCAAGCTGGAGTTGTTCTCGGCCGCTGTGGTGTGCCTGGCGCTGGCGGGGGCGCTCTGCATGGTGTTGTCGAAGACCGGGTGGTCCGCGACGCCGACGATTGTGCCCGCTCCGGCGATCGCCGTGATCGGCGAGCAGTTGCTCACTAAGTATCTTGTGCCGTTTGAGGTCGCAGGCGTTTTGCTGATGATCGTGATGGTGGGGGCGGCGTACCTTGCAAGGCAAGAAGATTAAAGTTCGAAGTTCAAAGTTCAAAGAGGTGAATCTGGTGGTTTTTCGAACTTTGAACTTCGGACTTTTGGGTTTGGTCAAATGACGATCGGTCTTACGCATTATCTGGTTGTGGCCGCCGTGCTGTTCACGGGCGGGCTGTTCACGATGATGACCAAGCGCAATGCGATCGGGATTCTGATCGGCGTCGAATTGGTCTTGAATAGTGCGAATGTGAACCTGGTGGCGTTCGACCGGTATCTGGGGCCGGGGCGGATCGACGGGCAAATTGCGGCGCTCTTTGTCATCGTCCTGGCGGCGGCGGAGGCAGCACTGGCCGTGGGGATCTGCATAAACGTGTACAAGAACCTGGCGACGGTGGACGTGGACCGGGCGACGCAACTGCAAGGGTGAATGACGAATAGCGAATGGCGAATTAAGAATGCAGAGTTAGGAAGCTAATACTCTGACGCACCTAAACCTTCGAGTTGGCGTGTACCACTGCTCTAGAGCAGTGGCACCCCCAACCAGAATAATTAGTTGCGACGGAGCACTAGATACTTCGGCCCCGGCGCAGCCGGGATCTTCGACATTTTTCATTCGTCATTCTGCACTAACTAATTTATGAGCCACACCTACGAAATTGCTCTTATCGTCGGCATTCTTTCGCCGCTGGTGAGCTTTTGGCTGCTGGTGTTTTTCGGGCCGCGGTTAGGGAAGCCCCTGGCCGGTTGGTTCGGCGTAGTGCTGGGTATGGGCGTGCCGCTGGTGTGCGCGACTTATGTGCTGGCCGGCTGGCTGGGGCTCGATCCGGCGGCGCGGGCGAAACTAGCGGAGGGGGCATTTCGATATCATTGGGCCGACCTGGGGACCGTTCCGGTCACCGTGGGAGTCAAGCTCGACTCGCTCACCGTGATCATGTACTTCATGGTCGCTTTCATCGCCTTCTGGATCTTCGTATTCAGCGTGGGCTACATGTCCGGTCACAGCGACGAGGTGGAACACCAAAGCAAATACAGCCGCTTTTTCGCGTATCTGTCGCTATTCGGATTTTCGATGCTGGGACTGGTAGTCAGCAGCAGCCTTCTATTCCTCTTCATCTTCTGGGAACTGGTCGGCCTGTGCAGCTACCTGCTGATCGGATTTTATTTTGACAGGGCTTATGCGTCGCGCGCGGCGATCAAAGCCTTTGTGACCAACCGCGTCGGCGACTTCGGTTTCCTGATCGGCCTGATGCTGGTCTACTTCCATCTTGGGACGCTGGATCTCGACGATGCCGCCGGCAAGTTCGCGGCACAATACGCCGCAGGCACGGGGCTATTCGCCAGCAGCTTCACGCTCTTTGGCTGGTCGTTGGCGACGATCATGGGTATCGGGCTTTTTTGCGGAGCGATGGGCAAGTCCGCGCAGTTCCCGTTGCACGTCTGGCTGCCGGACGCGATGGCCGGTCCTACGCCGGTCTCTGCCCTGATCCACGCGGCCACGATGGTGGCGGCGGGGGTGTATCTGGTAGCGCGGGTGTTCCGACTGATGACGCCGGACGCGCTGATGTTCGTGGCGGTTATCGGGTGCCTGACGCTGACACTCATGGCCCTGGTGGCGATCGTGCAGACGGACATCAAGAAGTGCCTGGCCTATTCCACGCTGTCGCAACTAGGCTACATGATCTTTGGAATGGGCTGCGGGGCATGGGTCGCGGCGCTGTTTCACCTCATGACGCACGCGTTCTTCAAGGCCATGCTCTTCCTCGGCTCCGGGCAGGTGATCGAAGGCTGTCACCATGAGCAGGACATGCGCAAGATGGGCGGGCTGATGAAGAAGATGCCCGTCACCGGGCTGACGTTTTTGGTCGGCGTGCTGGCCATTGCAGGGACGGGGATTCCAGGTACGCAGATCGGACTCGGCGGGTTCTTTAGCAAGGACGAGATACTGGCGGTGGCCTACACTCGGGCGTTCGAATGGGACGACTATAAGAAGCACGAAATCCACGAAAGCGAACATGCAAACGGAATGACGAATAGCGAATCGGGAATGGCGAATCGGAAGTTCAAAGTTCAAAGTTCAAAGTTCAAAGAAAGTGAGAGCAGCGTCCTCTTGGTGAGCGACCCGCTAGCGCCCAAAGCCGCCCAAGCTGATAATGAACCAGCCCAGGCCGGGCATCCGGTTCCGCATAGCGAGTTTGGCAAGGCGGCCATGTTCAAGCGGATTCCGGCACTGCCGAAGTGGATGTTTTGGCTGGCGATCATTACGGCCTACGTCACGCCGTTCTACATGATGCGGGCGTGGTGGATGACCTTCATGGGCAAGCCGCGCGATGAGCACGTGTACCACCACGCTCACGAAAGCGCGCTCATGTTTGTCCCGCTTGTGGTATTGGCGATCGGAACGTTTGTATCGAGCTACTTCCTTTTCCGTCCGCTGATTTCCGACGCGGCGCACGTCGCCAGCGCCGCTCCGCTGGTGCTTGCCACCGACGGACATACGCACACGCCGGCGATTGCGTCGGCGCACGCCTGGCTCAAGTTCGGCGTGGGTGGGGCGTTCGTCGTGGGATTTCTAATTGCAATCGTGATCTACGCCCGCGGGCTGGCGGCGGCGGAGGCGATCCGGCGACTGCCCGGCGTATCGCTGATGCACGCCCTGCTCGTTCGCAAATACTTCTTCGACGAAGTGTACGACTTCGTTTGGGTAAAGGGCTGCGTGGCCGTCGCTATAGTCGCGCGCTTTATCGACACATGGTTCGTCGATCTGATTTTCAACATACTGGCGAGCGTCACGGAGCGGCTGGCGGCTTTTTCTGGAATGGTCATCGACAAGCACGGCGTGGACGGGATTTTCAACGGGATGGCCAAGACCTCGATGGACGTTTCGGATATCGTTCGCGGCCCGCAGACGGGCCGGATTCGCAATTACGTATTGTTCGCCGCGGGCGTGGCGACGATTCTCGTGCTGTGCTTGTTGTGGTTCGGCTTGCAGACGGCGCATGCGGGAATGGTGAGATGAGTAGTGAAGTTCGAAGTTCGAAGTTCGAAGTTCAAAGTTCAAAGAAATGGCCAGTGAGACGGCGAGGAGTGTATTTTTTGAACTTTAGACTTCGATTTTTGGACTTCAAAGCAGGCCCGTCGCTGACGTTTAGAGCCTTTAACTTAACAGAAGTTGTCGCGAATGGGACTCCGCGCGGACTGAAGTCCGCGGCTCGTGTTTTTGGCTCTTGGTGTGGTTCGTCGCATCCGAGAGTCCGCGCGGACTGAAGTCCGCGGCTCGTTTTGTTAGAGGTTCCTAGCTGATAGTGGAATCGTAGGATGAGCAACATACTTTCGTGGACGGTTTTTCTTCCGGCGATCGGAGCGGTTGTGTGCCTTTTCGCCCCCAAGCGCCAAGTCAAGGCTGTCGCACTGCTGGCGACGCTGGCGACGCTTCTGCTCTCGCTGGGGCTGTTCAAGACCTTCCTCAGCGGCGGCGACGACCCGACGTCGGTTTTCGGGGCGCGCTACGGCGCGCTCCACCACGTGGAACGGGCCACGTGGATTTCTCTGCCCGGAAAGCTCAACATCGAATACTTCCTCGGCATCGACGGACTCGGATTCCCGCTCTTCATCCTCACAACGATCGTCTCCTTTCTTGCCTGTGTCGCAAGCTGGAACTTTGAACACTGGAAGATCAACAAGGGCGTTCGGGCTTATTTCATACTTTTCCTCTTGCTGGAGACGGGGATGTTGGGGGTATTCGTCTCCCTCGATTTCTTCCTGTTCTATATCTTCTGGGAAGTGATGCTCCTGCCCATGTACTTCCTGATCGGGGTGTGGGGCGGACCGCGAAAGGAATACGCGGCGATTAAGTTCTTTCTCTTTACCCTCGGCGGGTCGGTGCTCATGCTCGTCGCCCTGGTGGCCATGTATTTCTACAGCGGCGACGCGATCCGGCTGGCGGGCGGGGCGGTGGCCAGTGCCTATCAGCAGGGGGTCACGATCAAACACGGCACGTTCGACCTGATCGAGCTTGCGACCAATCCGGCCATTCAGAGCTACTTCGGCGCCAAGACGACGATGTTTCTGAGCCTGCCGTTCGCGAGCGTGATGTTCATATTCTTGTTCATCGGGTTTGCGATAAAGCTGCCCGCGGTGCCGGTACACACATGGTTGCCCGACGCGCACGTCGAGGCCCCCACGCCGATCAGCATGATCCTCGCGGGCGTGCTGCTGAAGATGGGAGGGTACGGATTCCTGCGATTCTGTTACCCAATCTTTCCGACCGCGACGGAGCCGTGGGCATTTACCCTGGCCCTGATCGGCGTGGTGAGCATCATCTATGGAGCGCTCTGCGCCATGGCCCAGACGGACTTCAAGAAGCTGGTTGCCTACAGCTCGGTCTCGCACATGGGTTACGTTTTGTTGGGCATTGCGGTGATGACGCCCGCGGGTTTTCAGGGGGCGATGTTCCAGATGATCGCCCATGGCATAAGCTCACCCATGTGCTTCTTTTTAGTCGGCGTGATTTACGAGCGCGCCCATCATCGGGAGATCAACCGCTTCGGCGGTCTGTGGCTGACGATGCCCAAGTACGGCACGCTGGCGACGATCGGGTTTTTCGCCTCGCTGGGTCTGCCGGGCTTGTGCGGTTTTATTGGCGAGGTCTGGGTTCTGCTCGGAACTTTTGCCGCCGGTCCGCGATTTGCGTGGGCCTATCCGATGGCGATCATCGCCGCCGCCGGGGTGATCCTGACCGCGGGCTACATTCTCTGGCTGATCCGCCGCGTGTATCTCGGCAGGGAGAAGGAGGAGTACGCCGGTTATTCCGACGCCAGCCCGCGCGAGACTTTTATTCTCGTGCCGATGGCGATCCTGTGTATCGTGATGGGCGTGTTCCCGATGCAGACGGTGTTTAACTTCACCAATGGGACGTTGAACCTGATGCTCACTCACGTAACCGGAGGACACTAATCAGAGCCGCGACCGCAGGGGAGCGGGCGGATTTGGTGAATTGGCGATCTGGTGATTTGGTGATGTGGAATTTGGACGCTCGCTCACTGATGCGAATCTAACGATGACCGACCTCTTTGCTCAATCCAACCTCTGGTCCGGCGTGAACTTCGGCGAGCAGTTGTTTCTGTTCTCGCCGATGATTGCTTTGATCACGACCATGCTCGCTATCGCCGCGTGCCCGCTCATCGCCAGCCGCGGGGCACGGACCATTGCCGCCGTTGCCGCGATCGGCATCATCGTCACCTTCGTCTTAGCAGTTCGCGTCGCCCGCGCAGTTGCGACCGGCGGGACGAGCGGGTTGTCCACGGTACCGGGCGCCGGACTGCTCATCGTGGACAATCTCTCCGTCGGTTTTCAGATCGTGCTTATCGCGTTCCTCGCGGGCGTGGCCTATCTGTGGTGGCTGGGCTCGGCGGAGCGCGAGACGAACGCACCGGAGTTCTTTATCCTGCTGCTGGGCAGCGCGCTGGGCATGGCCCTGATGGTCAGCACGACCAACTTGCTGATGGTCGTTGTGGCGATTGAGACGGCCTCGCTGCCCAGTTACGCCCTGGTGGGATTCGACAAGCGCGACCGCCTCGGTGCCGAAGCTTCCCTCAAGTACATGATTTTCGGCGCGGTATGCGCGGCGATCATGCTCTACGGCGTCAGCCTGCTTTACGGGTTGGTGGGCAGCCTCAGCGTCGCCGATGTCGCACGCTATACATTTGACCATTTCACCAGCGGAGAGAACGTGCTGCTGCTTTCCGTCGGACTGCTTTGCTTCATGGCGGGCATTGCCTTCAAGATTTCCGCGGTCCCGTTTCACTTCTGGTGCCCCGATGCGTTTCAGGGGGCGAAGATCGAAGTCACCACCTGGCTGAGCGTCGCCAGCAAAGCCGCGGGACTCGTGCTTCTCGCGCGGCTGGTTTCGGTTTTCTGTTCGGCGGTGGACAGCCCGCAGGTCATGTACGTTCTCACGCCGCTGGCCTGGACCATCGGCATCGTGGCGGCGGTGACATGCACGGTCGGAAACTTCGCCGCTTACAAGCAGAAAAGCGCCAAGCGGCTACTCGCTTATTCTTCAATCGCGCATGCCGGGTACATGATGATGGCCGGCGCGGTTTTTCTTCATCCGCAAAGCGGCGGTTCTGCGGCGAGCATCTCCGCCCTTCTGTTTTACATAGTGATCTATCTTTTCATGAACCTGGGGGCGTTCGGGGTAACGGCCCTGGTGGCGTGGGACACGGGAAGCGACTCGATAGAGTCGTTCACGGGTCTGATGCGGCGCGCGCCTGGCGTGGCGGTTCCGATGGTCATCTGTTTGATGTCGCTGGTGGGGTTGCCGCCGTTCGCGGGCTTTCTGGGCAAGTGGTGGATTCTCGTCGCCCTCGGCGCAACTGGTCAGCTACTCGGGTGGCTGCTGATAATCGTGGCGGCGGTCAACACGCTCATCAGCCTCTATTTCTATCTGCGGATAATCGTGCAAATGGCGCTGCGCGACCGCGGAGACGCCGAATTGCGAAGTCCGCTGGGCGGAGTGGCCCTGGTCAACCTCTGTGCGATCGCGCTTCTCGTCTTGTTCGTTTTCGCCGGGCCGCTGAAATCGCAGACTGACGGTCTTGCACGCAACCTGTTCCGTCCCGTCGCCTCCGCCGCGTCGGCGGATGCGGCGCTGGCGAAGGCCACGAATCAGCCGCAACCGTAATGGAAGATCATACAGTCATCGACGTTCTCAAAGACCTGCTCGCCGCTGAACAGCAGAGCCTCGCTCCGCGCCTGTTCGAGTCCACGATGTTTGTCTCGCGCCTGGACGCAGGGGCCTACGAAGTGGTCTGCTCCTCGGCACAAGCATCCCGCGAGCATTGTGGCGCATTGACCGAACTTATCCTCGACCTTGGGGGTCAGCCCGCCCCGCGCCTGGCGGACTCGTCCACTGCCAATCTCCACTACCTCGAACTTCACCATGCGCTTCCCCGCCTCGTCGTTGACCAGCAGTCTCTCGAACGCAAGTACGCCAACGCGGCGCCGCGCGTCGCCGGCGAACCGCGTGCGTCGGATCTGGTCAATCACATTCTCGAACGCCGCCGGCAGGACCTCGTGCGGCTTCAATCCTCTGCCGCCCGACCGGAACCGGCACTGCGAGCGTGAGCGGGCCGGCTTTCAGGGATGCTCAACGTCGCAAGCGGGACACCCACTACGGATAAAATTCCGCAGGTTCAGGAGTTGCTCGTGGCTCAGCCCGGTGACTCGCCCGCGGGTGCGGTGCCGCACCTGCCCGTTCTCTCGAAAGGTCTCGCGGAACAGCCCATAGGAGTAAGCGTTTTTCCGCCGGCGGTCAGTGTGGATTTCCAGGAACATCGGGGGCCTCCTTATGCGTGGTTACGACATCTACGAATCATAGCACCATTATTCGGTTGACTCAAGCAAATATCTTTAATGTACATGGCTACACTTGAAACGCAAAACGCCACCAACCTCAAGCCAATCATCAACTTACGTCATTGCCTATGCGGGAAGTTGCGTGGTAACGAGCTGTCCCCGAGCCGCGGGGTTCAGTCCGCGCGGTCAAACACGGTATCCCACGGCAGCCAGATGGAAATCATGGACACACTCCCGCCGCTTGCGGTCTGGGTGTGCCGTTCCAGATTTCGTTTCCGTTGGCCCCGTTGAGCAGGTCGATCTCCTCCAGAACGTCCGCCGGGGCGATCAGGCCGCTGTGGTCGAGGTCGCCGCTGTAGTTGCCCCAGGGTAGTGCCGCGACACCGTTTAGCGCGTCGATAAGGTCCAGAATGTCGGCGGGGCCGGCAGCGGTGTCGCCGTTGACGTTGCCGGGGTGGGCGATAAATCGGGCGGTCGTCGCGTTGGCGGCGAAGTCGGTGTAGGTGAGGGTAGTCACCGCGCCGGGCGTGATGGGGCGGGCGAGTGTGATCGTGTAGGTCCCCGGCGGCGATTCGACGACATTTTCGATGGCATTGCGGGCAAGGCTCGTAATGGTCTCGCAGAGCGACCAGCATTGCGGCGGGGCGCCGGTCGGGCCTGTTGCGCGAATGGTCTGAATTCCAAGCGGCGCGGATGGGTTGTTGGGCGCATGCGGCCTGCGGGCGTCAACCACGCCGTCGGGCGGATCGACAAAGCGGACTTCGCCCGAGTGACAAAACTGCTGACACTCGTCCGGCACTCCGTCTCCATTCTCATCCTGCGACACGCCGTCGCGAATATCGCATTCATCCGGCACGCCATTGAAGTTGCAGTCGGCGCAAGACGGAGTATTCGGCGGACAGTCGGCGATGTCCTGCCAGTCGACTATTCCATTCGGCTGACAGTCAAGACTATGACACGAGATGGTCAAAGCCCCCGCGACCGGGAACCCCATCTCATCGGCCAAGCGGACCTTGTAGCATCGCCCCTGTTCGACCGGGGCCACCACGCGCGAGCCGAGTCCGCAGTTCCCGTAGGCATTGTCGTTGCAGCCGAGCACCTGCCCCGCAACCGGCGGGCATTTGGAACAATCGTCGTAGACCACCAGATTCGTATTCGGCGAAGTCGCGCTGGATTCGCCGCAGGTCTCGAACTTGGCCTCCCCAGTGCAGGTGGCCGTGTAGTTGTACCAGAGGTCGTTGAGCGCGTCGGGCACGCAAAGCTCGGCCGGGCAGTCAAAGGACGCGGCGTGCTGACTTATCATGCACGAACCCGCCGGGCAATCCGCCGGGCTGGTGCAGAGTCTGCCGGGGTTCGTTCCCCCCACGCAGGCGTTGACGTTGATGTAAAAGGGAGTTGCGCCGTCGGTGACCGTCGCGGCGTTGGGGCAATAGTCGTTGGCGGCCCCGGCCGCACTGGTGCAGTTCGCGGATACCGTTACGCGATACTCGCCCAGGGTCTGCGGGGTCTTGGCGGCGACCATGATGTAGTAGGTCTCGCCGGGTACGAGGTTTTTGACGCAAAGTTTGGAGTTACGCCCGCCGGACGAGCAACCCGGCGCATCGTCGTTGCAACCGATGACGGCGAGCGAAGCGCATTCTCTTTCCGGCGAGGAGTGATCCTGGGCCTTGAAAACTTGCAGGAGAGAATCCTTGGCCGGGGAGCTGCTGGCGCAGGTGTGGACCTGCGCGGAAGTGAAACCCTGCGGCTGGACGAAGTTGAACCAGACCGACCCATAGCCGCGCGCACCGGGCGTGGGAAGAGGTCCGGGACAAACGCCGCTCGGACAGTCAGCGACCACAACACAAGGGTTCCCTGCGTTCGTGCCGCCGACGCATTGGCTTACGCCGCCGTGGCAGCAGAAACCTGGGTCCGCCGGGTCAAGAGTCGCTTTCCAAAGATCGGCCGTGCCGCTGCCCGGAACCGGAATGGTCAGGGCACCGTCCAAACGGTTTGCCGCGTCAGGCGCACAGGAATCGTTGCTGGGTGGGGTATCACAAAGGAATTGAGCAAAGGCAACGCAGGCCGAATCCCATTCGACCTCACAGCAATAAGCACCAGTTGGTCCATAGGACGTGCAGACTTGCGTGCAGCACCATGGGTCATCGCATCCAGGTGTTGGATGTGGCACTGAACACGACCCATAACTCTCCAAGCACGCGTAAAGCGGACAGCTTTCATCGCAATAGTGGCCCAACCGCCACAGGCGAGGCCCGTCCAGCGGCGGGGCCTGCATGCATCCCCATTCCGTCATGTGATCGCATATTTCTTCGAGTTGGTTGTTTCGGTGGCAACACACCGCAACTCCACAAGGCGTAAATCCGAACGGATCAGGCGAACAAGCGGCGCCTTCTCGCCACTTTGGGTCAAGGTCCTGCCCGCGCGGCGGAAACGGGCAGTTGACCTGGGGAACTTCGCGGCAGACGGCCGCGCATGTGCCCGGCGCGGCGCAGAAAGGAGCACACTCGGTGCCGGTCGGAAAGCAATCGGCGGACGACTTACAGCAGTAACCATCGTTGAATCCGCCCTGGCACACGTTCTCGCACGGGCAGCGCTTGCCGGCATCAGGTCCGTCGCTGCATTGTTTAAGATAGGGATCGCAGCACGCCCCGAGCGGCGCGGGGCCGGCGCAGGTGATTGAGAAGTGAAACGCTCCGTACAATGTCGGGTCAGCGAATAGGGTCGGCTCACACACGTCGTCTTGGTTGATCGTGAAATACGATTCGTTTGTGCTTCCGATGGTCGCCGGGTGTCCGGCGACGACCACGCCGCCGGATGACACATTGCCAACTGTGACCCGCAAGTAGAGAGTGTCCGAAGTCAATTGGATCGGCGGATCGAACGAAAAGCGGGCGAGCTGGAGTTGCGGCCTGGTACTGAGGCCAACGTTGAAAGTCCGCTGCGTGCCAGGGATCAACGAAGAAGGGAACTCACTGCAATCCCGATAAAGGCCGAACGTGTACCAGCCTTGACCCCTGACCGCCACCTCGTAGCCGGTCATCAGGCAGTTGTTCGCAATCAACTTGATGTCGTCATAGAACGGCACGTTTACCCCGGAGTTGTATTTCGGTCCGGCGGCGTTGGCGGCCTTGTAGCCGAGGAACGTTTCCGGACAGCCCGCCCCGCCGAAAAGTTCGGCGTTGAAACTCGCGTGGGGTTGCTCCGGGAACCCGCCGAGGTTGCCGTTGCACGGGAACCCCGGGAAATCCAAGGAGTCGTCGGAGAATCCGATCTCGGCCGGGGCGCCGAGAGCCACACCGCAATTCGAACGGTCGAACGAAATCCCCAACCACAAGTTCGTCGGGATCGCGACGGGACTGCCCACGTCAATCAGATGCTCGATGGTTCGCGGGGCATCGTCGGCAAACGTGACCTCGCGGTCGGTTCCGCGAATCTTGATTCCGGTGTTGGGGAGGGGTTCGTCCGTGTAATGGATTCGCTCGGTGGACGTAACTGCTTGCGGACAGTTGTTGTACAGCGCGTAGCGCACCGTGTACGGTCCTCCGGGGTCTGTCGGGATTACTCTGCCCGCCACGGTAAATCGAAACCGCGTCAGCTTGCAGCCCACGGGGGCCGTCGTGGAGATGTCGTCCGTTATCATCATTCCAGCCCCAAACCTGACAGCATCTGTGCCCAACGTGTTCTTATAGATCACCCTCTCGTCCGCACCGGCCACCGCCGGGGGCACGCCCACCGTATGAACTTTGATCGCTCCTGAATCCCTAAACGGAACCACAACCGGCGAAGGCGAATCGGCCTTGGCTCCTTCACCTGCGCCGCCGCCGGCCAACGGACGTCGGTCGTCCACCTGTATGGCCGCTCCGCGCGCCAGTCCCGCGCCGCCCAACGCCAGCGCCAGGAAGACGGCGCATGACATCGAACAGTGCTGCATCCAAGCCGACAGCATCAGCGACCGGGGAGGCATTTGGTGATTTGGTGATTTGGTAATCTGGTGATTTGGCATCCGAATCAGAGCAGCGAGCGGCGGCGACGGGTCCGCAGTTTGCCGATTGTCGATTGCTGGTTTTCGAACTGCCGCAGAAAGACGGGTGACGCGACGCATGATCTTGTCTCCCTATTTGATCCCCCAAAGCCGATCCTGTGCGATCGACGAAGCGCCATGATTCTACACCTCATTGGCGGGTGGTTCAACTAATCTGGAAGTTTATCTGGCGCCGTTTTGCGAAGTCAGCGTCACAGAGGTGCCCGGACGCCGGGCGAGATTTGCCTCGCGGCCATTTCGCCGCGGGAAACGCACGTCGCAATCGTCAGATCCCCTACGACGTTGAGCACCGTCCGGCACATGTCCAGAAGCCGATCCACGCCCAGGATGATTCCGATCCCCTCGCCGGGTACCCCGACCGACTGGAGCACAATCACAATCAGCGGCAGTGAACCGCCCGGCACACCGGCCGTCCCCACTCCCGCGAGCACGGACATCAGCACCACCATGACCTGCTGTCCCAGCGTCAGGTCCACGCCGAATACCTGGGCGAGAAAGAGCACGACGACGCCCTCGTAGAGCGCGGTCCCGTTTTGATTGCCGGTCGCGCCGACGGTCAACACGAAACTCGCCACGTCCCGCGGAATCCCGAGCTGTTCCTCGGCCACGCGCAGCGATGTCGGTAGCGTCGCGTTGGACGACGAGGTGCCGAAGGCGGTGAGGCTCGCATCCGAGGTGCGCCGGAAGAACTGGAGCGGACTCATCCGCGCGGCGAAGCGGATAACCAG